>Ga0114922_10002387_pt1 | contig 17588 bp, 17 predicted proteins | sample AartaG_FD_100975 | JGI IMG/M metagenome (GOLD analysis project Ga0114922, IMG submission 100975) | Deep subsurface microbial communities from Aarhus Bay to uncover new lineages of life (NeLLi) - Aarhus_00045 metaG | ecosystem: Environmental > Aquatic > Marine > Oceanic > Sediment | place...
GGCCTGTTCAGCAAGAGCGCGTTCTTTCTGCTCCAACTCTCGCTTCAAGGCCTCGTAGTCTTCCTGGGGCACAGTCTTGCGCTTCGCACCGGGCCGATCAGCCAGGCGCTCAAGGGCACCTGCTTTCACTTTTTCACGGATGCGGGTTAAATCTGTGGAATAAATCCCTTCGCGACGTAAGAGTTCTCCTGTTGGGGTTTTTCCGGTTTGGGATTCTAAAAATATCTGGAATTTTTTCTCGGGTGATAATAACCGTCGTTTCTTTTTTACTCCAGGGGAATTTCCATTATGGATCACATTCATGGTATACTCCTTTCATTTCGCTCAGGGATGGGCTAACTCCGGTCGCCCTACGGGCTCCCTCCGTTACCCCATCCCCGCATCACTATACCATGTAGTGTAATTCAATCCTACTTTTGAGACATAAATTCAGAAACGGCAGGGTTATCATTTTATCATTAACATTTGCCATATCAATATAGTTTTCTTTATTTTCGCTTCCATATCTCATGTATGCGCTTTCAACATAAGAAAGCATGTCTTCTGCTGATGCATCACAGAAAACATTTCTATCAAGTGTGGCTAAAAAACCATCGGGTTTTATGTAAAAGGAGTTAATGAGTTCGCTAAGCTCTGTTGAATAGAAATAGTGTTGGCCCTGATCACCTGTTTCCCGTGTATACTCAAATGAGAACTGACTTTCATCTCTAAATTGTAGAATTAATTCCTCAAAATAATCTTCCAGGTCCGTTTCAGAGGTATAGAACCATTCCACAAAGTCCGGATGAGGTTCCCCTGTCACATAGCTAAATCTGCTGATATACTCCTCCAACATGCCAAGCATTTTGTACATGGTATTTGTTAAGTACTGGGCTTGCTCAACATCATAGCTTCCATCCGAACAGAGTCCAACTTGATTGTAGTACCATATTGTATCATCAGATTAGTTATTATCGTCATCATATACACAGCCCGCGATCGACAGACATACCTCGATGATGAGCAACTGGACAGAGCTGAGCAATTTAAGATTCTAAAAGAGATCTTCGATGTGAATGTCAGGGACAAGGAGATTAAGGAACTGAGCAGCCACTTTGCCCCTATCTTTAGAGATGATCATCCCATCCATCTTTCCCTAATTGGCAAAACCGGAACCGGGAAGACAGTCACCATGCTCTATTTCTTAAATCTCCTTCAGTCTTTGTGTCGGAAAAAGAAACTTGAGCTAGGCTATATCCATCTCGATCTCTCTACCCCCAAGCCGTGCTTCCGGGTCTTGAATGACCTCGCCTGCTACCTCGATGCCGCAAAGCGGTACAAGAAGGGCATCTCCCTCGATGAGCTCATGAGCAAGGTAGAGGAAAAACTAAAACAGTACCGCGGCTACTTCATTCTCTTTATCGATGAGATCGACCATGTACGGAGAGACCTGGACAGCTTTCTGAAGTTTTTGGTGAGAAGGCTACCCCAGTCGGTTTCCCTAAGATTGGTGCTCGTGTTCTCTTCCAATAACCTCAACTGGCAGGACAATATCGACCCCCGGATTAAGTCATTTTTCAAGGTAAACGAGATCCTCTTCGATCCTTACAATGCCTTTGACCTCAAGAAGATCCTCTCCATCCGGATCAAGAAGGCGCTCAACCGTAAAATGATACAGAAGGGAGTTGTAGATAAGATCGCGGCGGTATCGAGCAGAACCCATGGGGATGCGAGAAAGGCAGTGGAACTCCTGTCGAAGTCAGCGCAGATTGCTGAGAAGGAAGGGATACCCATTACTTTGGATCTTGTCGATAGGGCCATGGAGGAGATCGAACGGGACAAGTATGTGGCCATGGTCAAGTCAGGCCCGAAACAGCTCCAGGCCGTGCTCTACTCCATTATCTCGTCTGCATCTAAAAACACGAAACCATTATATACAGGCGAGGCCTATGAGGCGTATCGCTCGTTCTGTGCCAGGATAAAGCTGCGAGCAGTCACACAGCGGGCTTTCTCGGATCTCGTCTCAGAGCTCGATATGTATGGCTTTATCCAGGCGAGGGTGCTCTCACAGGGACGCTACGGCAGAACCAAGCAGATCATGGTGAATCTCCCAAAAGAGCTCATTGATAAGCTGAGACAGGTGGTCTTGATGGAGTTTGATCTGAATGTTGATTCTAAGAAATTTGATTATCAAGTGATAAATACTAGTGATAAATACTAGTTGACAAATGCCAGGACATAGGTTACCCGCATCTAAAGATAAATTATGCTAAAACATAGCTTAGCCGAAAAGATCTTTGGAATATCATTAACCAGTGAGACGATAGTCAAACGTGTCAACCAATTTATTGCCATGATATAGGTGAAACGCATGGATTTCATAAAAATTACCGTCGAAGAAACAAGTCTTTTGTTGCTGCAAATTTCTCACCAAAGATATCAAGCTTTCGATCACTGCGAATGGGCCGGATAGGGAACTTTTTCCTCTAGGACATAGTTGAGTTTTTTACATATATAACCATATCTCGTGAAGGAATAAACAATTATAAGGGGCACCACTGTCCGGAAAAAATGATGACATAGTAAATAACCTCTTAAAATTATTAGAATATCCCGACAAAACTTGTTATCGAGTTGAAAATCAATTTTGGACCATAATCCCAGAGAATAGGGTGCGGTCGATGTATTTAGGACAATTAGTGTTTTCTCGGCTCATGGACTTCCTGCGCATGCATCGGTTTCGCCTGTGCGTGGATAGGTAAAAACAGCAATTACCATATGAAGCAGTTCTACACCACCGTTTGATCATGCGGTCCGTTGCTTAATCTATGCTAGGAGAATAAAGTGGGCGAAATCTTTGGTGTTGCGTTTGCGCTTTGGTAGCAGAACTGGATCGATCACGATGGCAGGTTGAGTTGTTTTTAATGGATCAAGTAAGGCTTCCGGATAAATGCCTTCTATGGCACGAGTGAGACGTAAAGACACAACAGATTTTGAGTTTCAAAATAGCCGGTAAGATTGTCTTTCACGAGGGACAGGTGTTTCTAAAAGTTAGAAGATCCGAGTGGAAGCTCTTTACCGACATTTGGCTCAGTATAAAAGAGTTTGCCATAACATGACCTCCAATATAGAAAATATGATTTCTAGTAAGCTTTCAGCGGTAGGAGTGTGTCCGAAAAGTAGCTGCTGAATGGGTCCTGAGGACATGCAAAGAGGGAAAGTAGCCTCACAATGAACAAATGATATTGATTCCTGACCGCCCTGACCGCTAAGGTATTTTTTGAGCCTGAGAGCGAGACAGACTGGTGTAATTAAACCAATCTTGGTGGAATATATCAGCGTAGGCAAACCAACCGATAGCACCTATATGGAAAGATTTAACGGAAGGTTTCGCGATGAATCCCCCAATGAACCTTGTTTTTCATTCACCCTAGGTTATGCATGGAAAATAGAGAGTTAGAGTGTGTTCTGCAACTTAGAAGGCCCCACAGTACTTTGGGTTTTCTTTCACCATATGAATTTCTAAAAGAACGACCAAGTGCTTTCTACAACGAAAGACTCAATTTACAACAGGTCCAACCAATGGGGGGAAGTTCAGAGGAGGTGGAAACATCTGTCAAAAATTGAAGCACTATGTATGCATGCCATATGATTCTAGAATCTGTTTTACGGAAGAGCTATTTAATGAATAATTTACAATCCAGATTCAAACCTTTATTTGATCCTAAATCCATAGCTTTCATTGGTGCATCCAATACTCCACAAAAATGGGGCTACATTGTTTTGAAAAACCTAATAAACGGTGGCTATCATGGAAAAATCTTTCCTATTAACCCCAAGGAAAAACAAGTGTTGGGCATAAAAGCCCATTCTCATATTTGGGATCTGCCTCAGATACCGGATATGGCTGTAATTGTCATTCCGGCCCCAGCTGTTCCCGAAGTCATTGCGGAATGTGTTGACAAAGGTGTGCATGCGGGATTAATTATTATTGCCGTATGTGCTGAGGTGGGGGGAGACGGAGAAAAATTTCAGAAAATTATTGTTGAAAAAGCCCAAAAAGGCAACATGATTCTCGTAGGGCCAAATTCCAACGGGATTGCTAGGCCTCGGACAATTTTTTTTCTCCAGATGCCATCGGTTTTCCCGGAGCCCGGATTAATAGGTATTGTGTCTAAGAGCGGTAATGTGGCGGCATCCCTGATCCGACGCTCGGTTAAAACCGGTTTTGGCATTAGTTGCATGATTAGTACCGGCAACGAAGCAGATTTGCATTGTGAAGATTATTTCAGCTATTTGGGGAGTGATTCTGAAACAAAGGTGATAATTAGTTATGTGGAAGGATTCCGGGATGGAAGACGCTTTTTTGATGCCGCAAAAAATGTCACTACTCAAAAACCTATGGTCATGATCAAGGCAGGAGAAACGGATGCTGGTGCCGAGGCCGCTAAATCCCATACGGCTTCTTTGGCTGGATTAGAGGCTGCATGTAGAGGAGCCTGCCGCCAGGTGGGGATTACACTGGTGGACAACCTAGAAGACTTGTTTAACGCGGGGATTGGATTTTTAAATCAGCCCATTCCCCGGAGCAATCGTACGGCTATCCTAACCACGGGAGGTGGATGGGAGGTTTTGGCTGCGGATGCCAGTTCCAGATATGGACTGGATGTGGTTCGGCTTTCACATAAGACACTTGCTGCTCTGGATGAAATTCTTCCCAGCTGGTGGAATCCGGGAAATCCAGTAGATATGGTAGCCGATAATATCGAAGGGGCCATGATGAAATCAGTTGAAGTCCTCTTAAAGGACCCTGAAATCGACTGCATAATCTTATTGGGAATTACTGAATTTTTAGAAAGTAGACCAGTATTTAACAAAATGTCTCCGGAGACTATTGAAGACCATCTTATGGAAATCAATCAACAACTAGCGTCGGCGTTTGAAACACTTCGGGAAATGTCTCATTTTTATGAAAAACCAGTGATATCCGCAACAGAAATTCCTTTTGCGGTCGGAGATATGGAAGAACGCATTTTTTACAAACTAGGGAAAATTGGCTTTGCATTGTACAAGACACCGGATACAGCAACAAAAATTTTATCATACTTAGTAAGCTACGGAAAATATTTAAATTCAATTGATAGTGACTGATCTGATAGTGATAAGAAAAAGAAGTGTGTTGAAAGTAGATGTCTTGTAATTTGTTGGTATTAAAAAAATTTTGCAGGGGGAAATCAGCAATCTTGCCCTTCTATAATTCATTGATAATATGATTAATTTAAGTTTTATAGAAGGTAGTATTTTTATAGAACAAGAATAAACCTACGGACATTTGAGCATATAAAGCGATGATCAAGTAGAGGGAACTGAGTTTCGGATAGTGGATAGAGGGCTAGTATTTGAGACTTTATCGATCAAAGTCGCAGTCTGGGATTTAATTTCCGCAAGCCAACTTCCTTTGAGCTGCTCATCCCCGATAAACCTGATGATCTTCTTTTTCCGTTAATATCTTTGATAGGTAAAAGCCCAAAAACCCGAAAAGGTACAGCTATAAAATAATATATCATTAATGAGACCAGTCATAGAGAAGACCCTGAAAATCCTATGATTATGGATCCTTGCCTCAGCTCAGTGTCTTTGATGGGAATTAAAGAATAGCTACTCTGGTTTGTAAAGCTAGTCAGGTTCACAGGAGGTGGAATGAATGGATAAGATTTCCATCAATTCGTTCCAAGACCAGATTCTTTGACTCAAGATCTAGGATCTCAACATCTTATGTGATGTCATCTCGAGGAAGTATCCTCCGTATTCCCCGTATTATTAAATTCAGACGGGTGGATTCAGAACAGAAATGGAGGATAATTAACCCAGAGTACTACCGCTTTCTCATTACTATTGTTCTTAAAGCTATGAGTTCTAATAGAATGAAAGAAAAAGCTGTCTCCCTCAGCTAAATTATACACCATGCCATCAATAACAAGTTGAAATGTTCCCTTCAACACAAATCCGAATTCTTCTCCTGGGTGTCGGTAGTCGCCATTGGAACTCCCACCAGGGGATATGACAGCTATTCTGGCATCCATTTGCTTTTTCACGTTAGGGGAGATGAGGAGTTCTATATTCGTATCGGATCCAGAAAATCCAAAAGATAAACGTTTTTCTCGTCTGATAACAACGTTATTTTGGTCTTGATTTGTCACTGATGGAAACAAAGCACCAGGTGACATCTCAAGCCCAGCGGCAATTTTGACAATGCGGGAACAGGATGGGTTTGCCTTTCCATTTTCCACCAAAGAGAGGTATGCCGTTGAGCAACCAACCTTGGAGCTCAGTTTGTCTAGGGAGAGCCCCAGCGATTTCCGTCTAGCACGCACTTGTTGTGCAAAAGTATCCATTTCCATCATATAAGACCCATTAATTAATAGAGATTCATAGGTTTTAACAAAAAGCTTTAAAAGAAATTTTTCGATATATTTAGCTTATTCTGAATAATATTTATACGTGTTCCTTTCTCCTTTCTTAAGAAATACTGCAACATACCTTACTAACAAGGAAACGTTTGCCTCTTTTTTGCAAGGAATAAAATTAGTAAAGTTTAACAAAGTATTATTTTGTGTGCAAGTGTTTTTCGAGTCACGGCTATCCTTTCTTTGTAAAAGGTTGTCCTCATGAACTACTTAGCGATGAGGTTCGTCGTGAAGTGAACCCCATTAACTGCACAAAATATGGTAGAGTATTTAGACAGGATCATCACCCTGCAAAGAGAGAAAGGGGCGGTGGCCAGTTTTCTTGCCACGGCCACCGTGGCCTTTCTTTGGGACACCTTTCCTCCTCGGGAAGCAATACGTTCGCCATATCGGCGAAGCTAGCAATCAGGTCCAAAAGGGCCAAGAATGTAGTTGGCCGATCCGACGAGCAACCGCCTCAGATAGGCATTGCCGGCCTTGGTGATCGAAAGGGGCTTGTCGGTCTCCCCGGACTGGTCCCTCTTCGGTGTCAATCCCAGAAATACACCGACATCCCGGCTCTTGGAAAATCGCGAGGGCTCTTCCAGGGTGAGCACGAAGTCTAGGGAGGTGATCGGCCCCACCCCGTCAATCTGCCTCAGGATCTCGGTTTCCTCTCCGTAGACTTCCGTACACAAGGTAACGATGTGCTTGTCCAGGTGTCGAATCTCCTTGTTGATTTCCTCGAGAATGTTCAGGCAGGGGACTGTGGCCGGCAAGAGGTCCTTCGGAATGTGCTCGGCTACTTCCCGGGCAAAGGCCGGGGCGCTGCACGGGGGCAACCTTTCGCCCACGCTCTTTACGATGCTACGGACGAACTGAATCACGCTGGTCCTGTTCCTTACCAGAAGATCCCGGGCTTTGAGTACCGCAAGGTCCATCTGCGACGCCTGACTCCGGTGTTCAATGGGGGAGAGGAGCTTCGGGTCAAAACGGCCGATCCGAGCCAGCATCTCGGCATCCCGAAAATCGTTCTTGATGTCCTGGCTCCAGATCATTCGAAGCTTTCGGGTATTGCCCACCAGCACCTCAAACCCTTGCACACTCAGAATCTCACTCACCCAAGGGGAATGGGTCCCGGTATCAACCGCCACCCGTACCTTGCCGGGCTCCTCCTTCGTTTAGTGCATTTACCTTCCCCGTGCTTGAGAGCTACAAACCCGATCCCATCAATGTCTTCACAGCCTACAAACTGCATCAGGCAATCTCCTTCCCGATATTGAGCCATAATCTTTTCACTGCGATGTCAAAGTCGAGCTCCGTTCTTAAGCGGCTAACCACAGCAATGCCTTCAGAACCATCTTTCCTCAAACGCTCGCTACAAATCCCGACGCCTTGACCCGGTCCAACCGATTATAATAACTATATAGGTGAATGAGGGCACGGGCGGCCCGTTTGACCGAGGGATAGGCGGGAACGCCCCCTTTGTCGAATTCCCCCCGGAGCCTCGCCCCTTGCTCGGCCAGCTCCGGATCACCACCCTCGGAATCCACAACGAAAAACACGGGCTTCCCATTGCATCTTTGCTTCACCTGGTTCGACAGGGTGTAATCGCCCGAACATCCCAATCGCTAAAAGCCGTTCTCGCAATCCGCCGATCCGCGATGACCATTCCTATATCCGGGTCCTGACAAACAAGATCCAATATGGATCCGAAGTAGGTAGCATCTTTAAAGGTCTGAATGTCATCCAAGGGATTCCCCGCAATGGAACCGGCACCCGGCACGGTCTCGCGCAGTTTTCATGATGCCAAATGAGGAGGACGGGACATTGAGACCCTCGCGGATGCACGTGTCACTATTGAGCACAGCGAGCCCGCCACCGCCGATGATCAGAAAAACCCCACAGTTGCTAGGTGGGGGCAAAAGTGTAAAAGTTCGAAGAGAATATGCAAAATATCTTTGGAATCTACACCGAAAGTAACCTTTCCACAGGTCATCAGCTCCTCCACTTACTATAGCTGTTTTCCAGAAAGCTTAGCTCAAGGAAATCAATAATAAAAAAGCCTCTACCAACTTCCTCCATTAATATAAATTACTTGCCCTGTGATATATGAGCCCTCTGGAGAGACTAGGTACCTAACCATTTCAGCGATTTCCTCTGGGTGAGCTACCCGGCCGAAGGGCATTTTCTTGCCTACGCCCTCCCTAATCTCACCGCCAAATCGCGCCTTCACCATGCGTCTACCCATATCTGTATCAGTGATACCTGGGGCAATAACATTCACACGAATATTGTTCTCTCGCTCTTCCCTCGCAAGGGTTAAAGCCATAGCTTCCAAAGCAGCCTTGGCCATTGTATACGTTCCCCCAAGGGGCCGATAAATTCGAGTTGCATGAGAAGATATCACAACGACATCCCCACGTATAAGCTGTCTCATCAACGGAACTACCGCCTTGATAAAGCGCATTGCACCCAAAGCATGAATGTCAAAAAGACGCCGGGCCTCGCCCAAATCACTGTCGACTACGGAATTACCACGTGATGCTACCCCCGCGTTCGACACAAAAATATCAATCTTGCCAAAAACGCTTAGTGTTTCTTGAACGCTATTAGTAATGTCTTCGTCATTTGTGACATCCGCGGCAATGGAAATTGCTTTCGTGCCGAACAGCTCGATTTCTTTTACAGTCTGGAGTGCTGCTTTTTCATTTTTTCGATAGTTTACGGCTACATTGATTCCAACACGACCGAGTGCAATGGCTATGGCGCGCCCGATTCCCCGGTCACCTCCAGTAACTACAGCAACACGACTATCGTCTTTCATAATAACTTAACCCTCCGCTTAATTAAATGACGACTTAATAAATTCGATAGCTTCCTCCGCACTAGATCCTGCTCCGAAGGCAGCAGCTACGTTTACTGTCTTTAAAGACTGTAGATCATCTTCAGGGATAATACCCCCAAACGATTTCCAATTTATCTTCGATCCCCTTCTCTTGCATCAGATGTTGTAGTCGTCCGCAACAACTAATATGCCCACCAACAGAAAAGGACAGTGCTATCACATCTACATAGTGCGCGGTAGAACGGAATTTATTTAACCCTACAACTACCTTTTCTTCGGATTCAATACGGCACGCCATTCCTAAGCTGAATTTTTCAATTCTTTTCGAAGCCGGCCGCTTTCCCAACATTTCTTGAATCCAGCTTTGCTTTCGATCTTATTCAAGTACTCCATCGCCTCTATAAAAATCTTGTCGGTCAACCATTCCACATAATAAGAAGCTGCAAGGGGGTCTATGACATTGCAAATTCCAGTTTCATAAAGGCCGACTTGATGAGTTCGGATAGCCAACATTAAGGATTCGTCTGTCGGTATTCCAAGAGCTTCGTCGTATGCATTAATTATCATCCCTTTCTTGGTGATTTCGTCAAACACAAAGATCCCCAAAAATGAACACGTGTTAAAGCTGAGCCCCCATCACCCTATAATTGGTAGTTTTGTATTTAGAAAAGACTTTTCGGAAATCGTTTCACAATATTTGTAAACACTATAAAATCTGGATATCAGGGACTGGTGGGAATTCTTGCAGATGCTAATATTTTTACAGATTTCCTTTTTAATTTTTATGTTATAATTAAAAAATTGTCAACCTTTTTTTAATTAATTCAAAAAATACTTGACTTATATTGAGTTTTTTTGTAATTTTTTTTGAAGTACTGGTATTCTGGGTTAATCACCCTCCATACCTTATGTGAATTCAGCCGTTTGTTTGTTAATATCCTCAAGAAAATGGAAGTTTTTCGGCCGGCACAAAGAGAGTGGCATGACCTCTTTAAACGAGTCCAGATTTTGGGCTAGTACTAGTATTCTCGAATCTGGAGAGAGGAATGAGGTCAGTCAGGACGGCACGCAAGCGATTTACCTAGAACAGATTATTGCCATGCTTAGAGAGGCTGAAGTCGGGCTTTCTCAGGGAGAGAAGGTTAAAGGGGATTAGCCGAAGTCTTGGGATTACAGAACAGGCCTAATATCCTTGGCTGAGGGACTAAGGTGGTGGGAAGGTTTTGCAGGCTAGGAGCCTTAAGGAATTTAAGCGAGAGAATGGCCGTCCGAAGAAGGCTGAGGTTGAGCTGACGCTGGACAAGATGATTTTGAAGGGAGCACCTGAGGAAACTACTAAGCCTCGCCAGGCGCCGCAGATGCGTTGAGCACCTGTAAGAGAAGCTGGGGTATCAGAGAGGCGTGTGTGCGGGGCGATAGGCCACTGAAGAGCGATCCAGCGAAGGGTTTTGAGGCTCAGGGATGATGAGGAAGCCCTCAGGACCGCTATCGTCACCCTGGAGGGGGCCGGTATATGGTCGTTACGGATACAGATGGATAACAGCGCTACTGTGAAGGGATGGTTGGCAGGTGAACCCCATGCGTGTGAAGCGTGTCTAGCGCCAGGAAGGGCTAAAGGTCCACTAAAGACAGCTCAAAAGGAGCTGGATGTAGCTCAATGACGGCTCCCTTGTCTGTTTCAAGCCCGCGGATCCCAACCATTAAGCGCGATGACGTGATTCACTGTTAGGATATTTTTTCAAACACGGGCCTCTGCAGTACATCCGCTCAGACAGAATGGGCCCGAATTTACTGTTAAGGCCGTCAGGAACTGGCTTGGGTGGATCAGAGTCAAGAACCTGTTCATCGAGCCAGGCGGTCCCTGGGAAAATGAATATAATGAGTCCTCCAATTGAAAACTCAGAGATGGAGTGCTCAACCGAGAGTTTTTCTATACCCTTAAGGAGGCCAGGTGATCATCCTGAGGTGGCGGGAAGAGTACAACATTTACAGGCCCTATAGCTCATTAGGACATTGCCTGCCAGCCCCTGAGGCGGTATTGGACTTTTCTGAGATGGCCCTCTAATGCTGGCTCATAAACGAGGGTCTAGGCATGCAGATTGTCCAAAGACTAACTTAAAGATCTTTCTGACGCAATAGAGTTGGGTTATAAAATGTAGGGAGGAACTTGAAATGACAGATAATAAGAAAGGCGCAAAACAGATACCAACGGTGGAAGGATGGTTTACCTGGCCTCCTTCTGAAGAACCGCATTTGATTGGCAGCAAGTGCATGTCATGTGGGGATTACTTCTTCCCCAAAACAATCCGATGCCGTAATCCGTATTGTATGAAAGACGCTGCGGTTAAGGACCTACCTTTCAGTAGGAGGGCTAAATTATGGAGTTTTACTACTAACTACTTCAAACCACCGATCCCATTCAAATCCGCCGACCCTTTTAAGCCTTTCGGAGTGGCGATAGTTGAATTCACAGAAGAAAGGATAAAGATTCAAGGCATCGTCGCCTCTGGCTACGACACGGAGCGCCTGAGAATTGGACAAGAAATGGAAGTGGTCCTGGAAAAGCTCCATGACGATATTAATGGCAATGAGGTAATCACATGGAAGTTTAAACCAGTGACAATTGGTTAGCATAGTAAATTTATCACCTCGATATGCAAGGAGTTTGAGTAATGAATGAAGTCATAATAGCCGGTGTGGGAATGACCCGTTGGGGAAAATGGAATGATCTTACAAGCGTTGATTTGGGTGTGGAAGCTGCTCGAAAAGCGCTTGCAGATTCAGGACTGGAATGGAGGAACATTCAGCTTCTTGTTTCAGGTGAGTCAAGGTTTGCAGGGACCAATGGATTCTTGATGGGAAATGTTCTTGCAAAAGAACTGGGATGGTCAGGAATCCCTGCTCTAAATATTTATAATGCATGTTCCTCAGGCACATACGCTGTGAGAATTGCCCAGATGCACGTGGCCGCTGGCATGTGCGATGCTGTGCTTTGTGTGGGTTATGATAAATCTCCTATAGGTTTTTTTAGTCCACCTTATGACCGTAGCTGGGATTATACTGATTTGGATACCCAGCGGCTTAGGCTCTTAGGTTTAACGAATCCGACCATTTTCGCTCTCCATGCGATGAGGCGCAGGGAACTGTATGGGACGACTGATACTGATCTTGCGAAAGTAAAGGTGAAGAGTAGCAAGCATGGTGTTTTGAACCCATATGCTCGTTATCAGAGAGAATTTACAATGGAAGAAATTGTCAATTCGCCTATGGTTTGTTCTCCACTCCGCCTATACGAAATAGCGGCAACAAGCGATGGAGCAGCAGCAGTCGTCATTTGTAGCCAGAAACTGGCAAAAACACTTACCAGCAAACCGATCATCTTAGCTGGTATCTCGTGTACGACACCGAGCTATCCTGAAAACGAACCGGCTTTGATGTGGCTGAGCAGTGATTCCACTTATAGCCGCCCGATACCCGAGGTCAATCAGCAGCAAACTGCCGCGCTGCTGGCCTACGAAGAATCGGGAATCGGTCCAGAGGATCTCAGTCTAGCTGAGGTATATGATCTGAGCGCGAATCTCGAATTGGACTGGTATGAATATATTGGTCTCTGTGCACCAGGTGAAGCCGAAGAGTTGCTTAGTGAGGGGGCTACTTCGTTAGGAGGGAGGATACCAGTTAATCCGAGCGGCGGCGTCTCTGCCTTCGGCGAATCTGTTCCAGCGCAGAGCCTTGCGCAAATGTGTGAATTGGTGTGGCAACTCAGGGGGGAAGCAGGTGCCAGGCAAGTTGAAGGCGCAAAGACCGCATTAGCAATCAATATGGGACTAATGGGGAATATCTCCTGTGCGATACTTAAGCGATAAGCATAACCAATTTAAATCTGTCCTGACGCTGTATAAAATCTCGAGTCTGATTAACATATGGTAATTAGGACATACTTGGCACTAAATTATCTTTTAATAGTCTGGAGATGAGAAGGAACAGATCATCAATTCTGTTATTAAACCGGAATTCCATCTCTTTCAAGGAGAGATGAACATGATGTCGCGGAATTCCCCTTACCTCAAACAGTGGTATCATTTTGAAGATATTCTATAAATTCCCCTCTTGCTTTGCTCTGGAGAAAATGAAAAAGTCCAGGAATATTATTTAAAAAAGAGTTATACGAAGAATGTCATTAACAAAAAGGGTCAAATTGGGTATTCCAGAAAAGAATATCTTTGACAACACGCAGAATAAATAATAACAGGAGGTAACAATGAAAAAAACAACTGTACTAAGGAATTTACTAAAAGGGGACAAAATAGTAGTGGCGCCTGGTGCTTATGATTGTGTGAGTGCGAAGGTAATAGAACAAGCTGGTTTCCCGGTGGTATATGTTACTGGTTATGGCCTGGAAGCCAGCGTACTAGGTGCTCCCGACGTTGGCTTCTTGTCCTTTAGTGAGATTTTGGATCGGGCGAATAAGATTTCCTCGGCAGTAAGTGTCCCCGTTATCCTAGATGCCGAAGCCGGCTTTGGCGGTCCAATTCAGGTGATACGCGCCGTTAAAGAGTTTGAGAAGGCGGGTATAGCCGGAATACACATAGAAGATCAGACAATGCCAAAGAAATGTGGTAGTTTTGCAACAAAAGCTATTCTTCCAATTCCCGAGGCAGTGGCGAAGATTAAAGCAGCTCTAGATGCCCGAACTGACCCTGATTTTCTTATCATCGCGCGCACCGATGCCGACATAATTTCCGTGGAAGAAATCATTGAGAGGTCTAATAGGTACCTTGAGGCAGGCGCTGATATGATTTTCCCTTTATTGTATAATATTGTGATTAAGCTTAAACCGGCTCAAAAAATTGAGTTGTATAATCGACTTCCTAATCAAATAAAAGGACCTGCACTATTGATCCTCTCATATTGGGATCCGTTGATAACAGTACGGGAGGTACAGGCAGCGGGTTACAAACTGGTAATCTACCCGGTATTTACCCTTTTTGCGGCCACGAAGGCAATAATGGATGCAGTAAATGAGCTAAAGACCACAGGTACACCATCTGGATACTTTGAGAAGAACCCTGGACTCATCTCATCGCCTGAGTTCATGGAATTTATAGGGCTTCCGCATGTTTTAGAAATTGAAAAGAAATATGGGGTCAAATAGGAGGTTAGGGAGAACAAAATGGGGAAGACAATTTCAGAGAAAATAATAGCTAAATCTTCAAGGCAGTCGGAGGTAAATCCTGGAGAGGTTGTATGGGTAGTGCCTGATCTGACGGCTACCTGTGATTTTATCACGATGGATTATGTCACTCCAGATATAGAAGCTCTTGGAGCAACCAAACTTAAAGACCCAGAGAAAATCGCTATTATTATTGATCACCATGTTCCTCCCAGGTCCGCCGAAGAGGCAGCACTCCATGTCCAGACACGCACTTGGGCCCAAAAACACGGTGTCCGACTCTATGAGGGCTTGGGTATTGGTCACCAGGTAATGATAGAGTTGGGGCTTGCGCGTCCAGGCATGTTCGTTGCTAATACTGATGCTCAGGTGACAGGGGTGGGGGGGATCGGTGCCTTTGCAATAGGAGCTCTTCCCCTCTTAGAAATATACACTAGAGGTAAGACATGGATTAAGGTGCCAGAAGTCATCAGGTACAATATCGCCGGTAAACTCCCAAAAGGCGTAATGGCTAGAGATGTAATGCATATGATTGTAAGTGAAATTGGTCCTGATGGTGCTTTGTACAAGGCTATGGAATTTGGCGGGCCAACCGTGTCCGAGATGAGTATTGATGAACGGATTGCTATGTGCAATATAGCAAACCACCCTGGTGCCAAGGCGGCTATCGTCAATCCTGATGAGAAGACAATAAGCTACGTAAGGAGCAGAACCAACTTTACCTTTGAGGCTATCACCAGTGACCCTGATGCGACATACGAGAAGACTCTCAGTTTTGACGTTTCAAACTTGGAACCTTATGTGGCGGCACCCTCTGAAGTTTATAATTGTAAGCCCCTGCGTCAGGTTGAAGGGACACCGTTAGACGTGGGATACATAGGCTCTTGTGCCGGCGGGAGGTTAGAGGATCTGAGAGCGGCAGCAACAATTCTAAAAGGAAAACGGATAAGCCCAAATTTCAGGTTATATGTGGTCCCAACCTCTCAAATGATTATGGAGACGGCATGTAGAGAGGGTTTAGTTGAGATTTTTGTCCAAGCTGGGGCAAGCGTTTTCCCACCTACTTGCGATTTCTGTTGGGGTGCGTTGGGTGTTCTAGCTCCGGGGGAAACAGCAATTACAACTGGCACATTAAATATCGCTGGCAGAATGGGCAGCCACGAGGCCAGGATTTTCTTAGCAAATGCCTACTCAATAGCCGCTTCTGCTATTGAGGGTCGGATTGTTGACCCACGTGCGTATCTGTAGGAGATTGATGTCTTCTTTTCTCTCAGCTGGATATTGCTGCACCAAGAATCGTTCTAAGAACGGTTCGGGCGAAAGCCAGGGTTGATTTTTTTGGATCCCGCCATGTGTCAAAGTGAAGTGGGGTTTCGCATAAAGCCTTATTAGCTTATTGACCTTTTTATCACGTTTTTGTGCCATTCGTATCAGTAAATTAGTAACTTGGTTAAGGAGGATGAATTATGGAATTTGTTTACCGCGGTAGGGTTGCGTGGAAGTTTGGCGATTTTTTCTCCTGCGATCTCATTCTCGGCGATAGGATGGGCTTTCGGGAGAGAGACCCCAAAAAGCTTAAAAATTATGTGCTAACTGATTTTGCCCCCGAATTCCCCGAGAAATTTCGGAAAGGTGACCTGATGGTTGCTGGCAGATACTTTGGCGGGACTCGCGACCACGGTGGTATGGTTGCTTTGAAAGCCTTGGGAGTCTCTTGTGTGATTGCCGAATCATTTGGTCGTTCTATTTCAAGGAAGTTTATCACTAACGCTTTTCCTGTTCTAGAATGTCCTGGAATTTCAAAGTTGGCCAGTCAAGGTGATAAACTGGAAGTCAATCTGAGAACAGGCGAAGTTAAGAATCTTACTACAAGAAAAGCTCTCAAAACACGTCCTGCCTATGAGGTACAATTAGAGATACTCGAAGAAGGAGGATTTATACCCTATTTGAAGAAAAAAATACGGGCAGAGCAACAATGATGGTCGGCATTTCGCATTGTGATAGGACCAAGATAGTCGAAGGGAGTGGGACGGGTTATATCCTGCTTCATGTGCGACCGATAAAAGTGTTGGAGGAAGAATATTTTAAAAAGCAATTAGATAACAGGGATTTCCAAGTGCAAAGAGCGAATGATAAAGCGCGTCTGCCGAATGTGAGTGTGTATCCATAAATATTTCTTAAGTTGAGCTTTCTTCGGATATCAATTTAGACCGCCTTCTAGCGAGTTGAGGCAGAAGGGGGAGGCAAAGCAAGATAAGGGCAATGGTCAGGCAGATAGCTGCTATAGGGTGCATGACGAAGATCATAAAATCCCCTTGTGAAGACATGAGGGCTTGCTTCAAGAAGAATTCCATTTGGGTCCCTAGAATAAAAGCAAGTACCATTGGTGCTATCTCATATTTGAGCTTCTTCAGGAAATATCCGATCCCCCCAAAGATGAGCATGATGAGCACGTCTGCCTTACTCGTGTTTAATGAGTAACACCCAATCAAGCAGACAAGAAACAGGATCGGCATTAGAATGTGGAAAGGGACCTTTAGCACTTTGACCCAAAGACCTATAAGTGGGAGGTTCAAAATAAGGAGCATGCCATTTCCTACATACATACTTGTGATTATACCCCAGAAAATGTCAGGATGATTTACAAGAAGAAGGGGCCCTGGGGTCACGCCGTGAATCATGAAGGCACCAAGGATTATGGCCATGATTACGCTCGAAGGGATGCCTAGAGTAAGTAGTGGGATAAAACCTGCCTGTGCCGCAGCATTGTTGGCAGATTCCGGCGCGGCCACGCCTTCAATTACGCCAGTCCCGAATAGTTCCGGATGCTTCGATAGCATCTTTTCCACTGTATAAGCAGCGAAAGTTGACAAAATTGCCCCGCCACCGGGAAGAATTCCTATGAAAAACCCGATCACCGTGGCGCGAAGAATTGTCCACTTGACTCGGATCCAATCCTGAAGTGTCGGGAGAATGCCCTGCATGCTTGTTTCCAAGATGGTGCTTTTAATTTCCTGCTCGATGTTGACCAAAATTTCGGCAATCCCAAAGAGTCCCATCACAAGCGGTACAATTCCAACACCATCCATTAATTCGACAAGCCCGAAGGTGAATCGAGCGGAGCCAGACATGGCATCTAACC
>Ga0114922_10002388_pt1 | contig 17587 bp, 16 predicted proteins | sample AartaG_FD_100975 | JGI IMG/M metagenome (GOLD analysis project Ga0114922, IMG submission 100975) | Deep subsurface microbial communities from Aarhus Bay to uncover new lineages of life (NeLLi) - Aarhus_00045 metaG | ecosystem: Environmental > Aquatic > Marine > Oceanic > Sediment | place...
AATGATTATCAACTACTAAATATCCCCCAATTTCTAATTGTGAGCTCTCATCCCATACACAGGCTACAAGTTGGGGTCCAAGTCTATCGCTCACAATTCCCAACCTTGATAAAAGATGCTCATCAACATTGGTTAATTCTAGATAACATTTCCCGTTAGTTTTTCTGAGTCTATTTTTTAGTGTAGCTTCCGGAAGGTGCTCGCGCAGATAAATATCCATCTTTTTTGGAATCATGGTTTTTTCATCTAATTTATTAAAGTAAATCTCTAATCAATTTTCTTAAAAATACCTTAAGACATATAATTAGGTATATTTAATTTAGGTTTCATTTACTTATATGGATGATCACTAAAAAAAACTTCTTGTAATTGGCGTAGACCAAACAATACCTTTTTTGTTTATAATTTAAGTAGGTAGAATAATTACATAATTCAAAATTGGATTTAGAAGGTAAATTAAAAATGGTAACAATCATAGCAACATTAGAAGTAAAAGAAGGAAAAATGGAAGAAGTAAAAGAAGTTTTGAAAGAAATGGTTGCACAAATAAAGGCAACTGAACCGGGAACTTTAGAATATATCCCTCACACAGTGAAAGGTCGTGATTTCAAAAATAAAATAGTTTTCTACGAGAAATACAAAGATGGAGAAGCTATGAAAACACACATGGCCAATTTAGCAAAAACTGGAGCAAAATTAACTCCTTTATTAGTACCCGGAATGGATTTAAAAACTTGTTTCGAAATCCTTTAAAAATATAAACGCTCTTTTTTTTTATCTATTTTTATTCGTCTTGTAAATATGGTTTTCCAAAGTTTAAACATAACTCCGCTTTTGCTAGTTCTCTCCCAATATAATTGACATGCTCTAGGTTTGTAGTTAAATTTAATTCGAGCACTTTTTTGCTTAGTGCTTCAGCATTATTCCCTATCAAAGTTTTAAGTAGTATATCACCATTAGAGAAAAATAACATATAGATTTCTTTAGTGTAGTGATTTACATAAAACTTAAAATAACCATTTTTATCGACAATATAACCAGTAGAGTAATCTTTTGCGGTTATTACCTCAGAAGTTTCGATTTCGGGAAGGACTTGACTAGTTTTACCTTTAGCTTTGAAAACATTCATTCCATGGTTTATAGGAGGACTCCTTTTATATTTTGATATGTAATTAAGTTTTACACATTCTTTTAATTCTCTTACTCCATCCATTAGTTTACTACTGTGCTCAACTGTAAACAAAACCCCCATATCTAATTCAACAGCAATGCTTGATAACAATCCATTTATTCCCACTGAATCAATATCCATAAGCTCTACTACGTTGGATATGCCAAAAAAGAGAGGTAACTCCAAATTTTTGTTTATTTCTTTTGAAACTTGTTTTTTATAAAGGAAATAAGCTTCGAGAGAATTACAAATCCCAGGAGTAATGGGAGTTTCTAATACAGGATCTGCTATTAATTTTTTAAAACCTTCTTGTTTTAATTCTTGAGTCAATTTAAATAAATTCTTAACCCGTATATCTGGTTCTTTTGGAAAATAAGCTGCCTTGATATTTGTGGGTAATATCACAATAGGGATATTTCGTGGGAGATTTAAGAAATCTTTGTAATTTCCAAGGTCCAAACTTAAAATCAGATCAACACTCTCATCTACAGCTGCTAAAATTTCGCTTTTTTCCATCGAATCAATGCTGATTAATACATTAAAATTATTCCGGATAAGGTGAATTATTTCTTTTATCCTTTCGGGATAGGATTTATTTGCTACGCATCCAATATCAATAATATCCGCACCAGATTCTATATAATGATTCACTTTTCTAAGAATCGCGTCATTGCTTTTTTCTGGGCAGTTAACAATTTCAGCAATAATAGGAGGTGGAATATTGTTTCCGATCATTAAACTGGAGGTCTGTTTATTAACGAAAAAAGTGTGAAAACCTAAATTTTCCTTCGCTATCTCAATTTGTTTCTTAAGAATTTCTTCGTAATCTTGTTCTCCTGAAATCTTCAGTATTTTATTTGCTGCCGTTTTGTTAGAAAGCTTGACAGAATCAATTTTTTTTATGATCATAGGAAGATCAGATGCAAATTCTGGGCCTTTTTTTATTCCAATTGAATACTCTTCTTCTAACTTTGTAGTGTCCCATTGGATGAAACCTGGAAGTAATATCAAATCAATTCCATTAAGATCGATATCTTTAAGTATATCTTTAACCATTATTTCGGTCAAAAAAGCAGAAATGGTTATAGGAGCTTTAAGAATTTCAATATTCGGTTTTATAATTGGTGCTGTGATATCCTTAATTATAGGATAGCTACTTTTACCTGTTATAATTAAAATTTTCTTAACGTAGATCACTCAACTGTTATTTATATTTATCATATGGGATATATATATCGTCTAGAATTGAACCTTTAGCTTCTTTAATTTTTAAATTACTTATGATGGGTTCAAATTCACCACCTAATAAACCGTTTGCTATAAATGCTGCACCTTGGGCAGCATGTTTTGATTTTTTAGCGTAATTTTTCATTAGTTTAACAGGGAACAAATTTCCTAAACTACTGCAGATTAAATCCTTAATAAATTGTAAATCTGATGATCTTACAGAAAGTAGTATTTCAGTAAACTTATTATTACTTGAAAAAGATGAGGAAATCGCGAAAATCGCTTTAGTTAATTCTGAGATGTACGCATTAAAAGCCATTTTTGTCTGAGGGTCTTTCTTAGCAAGTATCATGATTTCTTTTAAGCTTAAATCTAAATGACCAGCAATAAAAGATAGTCCACCACTATAAATATCCTTTTTATTAATTTTATTAATCAAATATGCAAGTTCTCCGTCAAGACTTCCACAGGCTCTAAAACCCATAATGTTAGAACCTCCTATTCCGTCAATCACTTGCCCGTTTTCAATAGCTAAAACGGAGGTAAATCCATATCCAATTTCAACCATAATAAAATTAGTATTTTTAGGACTAACGTTTAATCTTTCCACTTGATCTCTTATCCCTGTAACAGCCGTACATAGCTTATCTGCGGTACCCATATCAATTTTATTAATTTTACGAAATCTAGGAATTGTAGGTAGATGCTTAACACCGGGAATAATTATTCCAGGTAAATTTTCTGCTTTCATCAAGCGAAGGATTTCACCTAATCCGATTAATTTATTCTTCTCCTTCTTATCGAATTTTAACAGAGCTAGAAAAATATCTTCTTCATTTATATCTGTAACTTTTTTTAAGGGTAGTCCAAATCCGCTTGGAGCTACAATTAAATCAATTTTCTCTACTGATTTTATGATGGTTAATGCCTTACTCGGTTCTTCTATTAATTCATTTGAAGGAATAGATGTATCTAAGATAATTTCTTTGTTTTCTAATCCAAAAAAATCCCAAGATTTAGAGCCAGGATCTATACCAATTACCCGATACAACAAAAATCAAGTTCTTTTTAATTTACTTATAATAAAAGTTCAATATTTCTTTTTATTTTTGTTAATTTTTAATACTACTGAAAAATATTATTATCCTATCTAATGTCCTCTAATTTTCAAATAGATTCCACGTCTTTAGGGCTTAAAAACAAATATTTGTATGAAATCTTAGCTACAACATTTTCGTTAGATAAAAATCTAATGGTTCCAAATACTGCTAGTATGGGTGTAAGGTTAGTGGATAAGGATATTTTTAAAATTTGGCCTTATCCAAACACTACCACTTATAAAAACATAGAAAATAGTAAAATCCTTGTATTAAATTTCGTTGATGATGTGTATCTATATGCGTTAGCATCTTTGAAAAGTTCTAACTTGTCTATAAGTGAAAGAGCTTTATCAGAAGAATATTACAGCTATTACACTCTTAACATCAATGGTGAGCGTAAGAATCCTACTCAGATTCCATATTTAAAGCAAGCTTGGTCTATAATTGCGTGTAGCGCAACGAATATAACTCATTTTTTAAAAAAGGATGATTTTGGTGAATTTGAGTTAATGGAGATAGATTTAACTGCTATTTCCTTACAGAAGTTTAGAGAATCTTTTAAATTATTTAACAGAGCGGAGAACATCACTTTAGAAACTATCGTTCTGGCCACAAAATTAAGGGTCGCGATAGATAAAAAAGAGAAAGCCTTAATTAGAAAAATTAAAGGTAGTATTGAAGAAAACATTAACAATGTAAAAAGGTTTGCAATAAATGAGAGTGCCTTAAAAGCGATTGAGTATATTGAAGGTTACCTTAAAGGATTAATAGACTAATTAGTGTTTCTTATTTCTTCAATAAACATCAAAGGATAACTAAGTTCTTCAATCCACTCAACTTTTGCAATTATTTCAATCGAATTAAATTCAAGGACAACTGTAGCGGCTATTAATATTCCAGATAGTTCATCATAATCAAACTCGGTAGTTTTAGTTCCTTGAATTTTATCCCGGTTGATATTAATCCTAACAGATTTCACATACGGTTGGCAAGAAATCGATGCTTCAATACCTTGCTCAATGGATTCTATAACTTGAGGATCCGATGAAATTGGTATGCCACATAAAATATGATAGAGCGCTCCTAATTTGATACCAACTTCAAAACATGCCCTTTCTCTATCGTTAATATCAGAAGTAAAGTACGCATTTTCTTTTCCATTTGACATTAGTTCTCATCTACAAATTCAATTTTTGCTCCATAATTATTAGGTTTGCATAAATAGATGTGGTCACCGTTGCCATTAAGATGCAACTGAACAGCTTTTAAAAGATTGTTAGCTTCATCATCAGATTCCACAATCCCAATTACGCTAGGTCCGAATGAAGACATTCCAAAAGCTTTTACTCCATACTCTTCAAAAAAAGTGAGTGTTTTTTTTACAATTTCATGTTGTAGAGAGATTTCAATTTTTTTGAAACCGATATTCTGTATTCTTTTTAAACCTTCCCCAAAACACTCTAAATCATTTTTCATGATTCCTGGTACAATTTTCATTAGAATTTGGTGCGAGACTTCATTAACTTCTTCCTTTGGGATTGGAGCATGACTTTGAAAGATGCTAATTTCTTCATCACCATAAGCCCCCTTCTTTACATTAGGTATGACTAACACAAATCTCCAATTCTCTGGAATGGGATATCTTAAGATTGTAAGCGCAGGATTGGCTTCTTTTGATGCTGAGGAAGGTAAAAATGTTTCTTTCTCTTTTCCTTTACCAAATTCATGTCCCGCATCAACAATAAAGCCACCTTTTTCAAATCCTCTCCAACCAATTCCGGAAGTTCCACCTCTATTTACAAGTTTTGTCAATTCTTCTACAGAAACATTATCAATATCTTTTAATTTAGTTATTGCTACTGCTATGGCTAATGAGAGTTGGGTTTTAGATCCTAATCCTACATGGCTTGGAAAGTATCTCTTTAACTTAAAGTGGAAATTTTTATTATTTATGTTATATGCTTTGAAAACCTTGGAAGCTTGCTCATTAATGACTTCAATCGATTCGCGATAGTATTTATGCGCTTCAATTTGAAACTCCTCCGCGTTATTAGAAGCTTCGAATATTACATTCGGTCTATCTAACATAAGACCGATTCCGCCATCAACCCGACCAATGTATCCGTTTTCGTCGATTAGAGAAAGATGGATTCTACATGGTGTCGTGATTCTACATTTTACCATTTTGCTTCAAGACAATAAAAAAATTTGGAGCTATGGTTAAGAATTTTTAAAATAATTTAAATATGTTATAATTTAGAATTCTGTAATAATCGTTTTAGAAGCTTGTTATTATTAGAAATCCAAAGTTAATAACACCACCAATCAGTAAGGCTAATAATATCTGTAAAAGAGATATCTGAATAGCATATTTCCAACTAGTCTGTTTTGCAAGAACAATAACAGTGGCGAAGCAAGGTACGTAAAGTAGAGTGACCAAACTAAACACTATCATCTGAATTGGGGTTAGTAATTCTAGGAGGGAAACATTTAAAGAATTAGCTAAAATCGATAAGAGAACCAAAGTTAACTCTTTCCTTAAAATCCCATATATTAAGAACACGCCAGTTATAGCGGGTAACCCTAACCATAATACCGTGACAGGGCTCAAAATAACATTTATTGGCTCTAAAGCGTTAAAAAGCAAAAGAATTTCTAAAATTATTCCGAGTATTACCATTATAGGCATAGCTTTAAATATAAATTCTTTAGTTCGAACCCATGTTTGTTTAAAAATGACTGAGGAATTAGGTATCCGATATTCATGCATTTCCATTATTAGTTCTGTACATTGCCCCGGTAGCGTTTTATTCAAGATTCGTCCCACTACAAAAATAACAGAAAAATTAATCAGAAATAATATTAATACCCAAAAAAATCCCAAATATCGCCCTACAAGCCCTAAAACGACGGTCATTGCCGCTGCGCACGGTACAAGAGATGTAAGAGCTATGGATATCTTTTTTTCTCTTTCAGTTTCCATTATTCTGCAGCCCACACATGCCGGAACATTACACCCAAATCCTAAGATCATTGGAATAATCGTTTTTCCATGAACTCCCAGTGAATGCATTACCCTATCCATTAAAAAAGCTGCTCTTGGTAGGTAACCTGAGTCTTGTAGAATTTCTATTATTAAAAAAAACGGAATTACATAGACTAAAACGCCACCAATGGCACCAAATATACCACCTACGCCACCCCCCCAGATTATCTTAACCCATACATTATCTTCACCAAAATTTGCGTACATAAGGTCGCTCCAAACAGTGAAAACATTGTCAATTAAACCAGCAATGAGATCTCCTATTGAAAAAGTAAAAAAATATATTCCAAATAATATCACAATCAAAACAACATATCCAAAAATTGAATGAGTAGTGAGATGATCAAAAAAGTCTGCTAAAGTTCTCTTTTTTACAGACTTCTTTAACTTTGTTATTAGAACTAAATCTATTATTTTTTTTATATTGCTATAAATTTCTGATGATATAATTGTATGAATATCCTCGCCATGAAGATTTTCAAGTTCAACTCGATATTTCATAGATAATTTAATAATATCATTTCCTTCTTTACTGTCCGATAAAATTTTAATAACTTCACTATCGTTTTCTAGCAATTTAATTGCTAAAAACCGAGGGGGATAATTACCTGATGATGATATCTGTTGATACCCACTAAGTTTTTTAATTAGGCTTAAAATCTTTAATTCTACTTCTTTTCCGAAAGAAGTTATCTGATTCAATTCTGGAAATTTGAAATTTTTTTTTATGGTTCCCTTAGATTCACTTTTTTTAAGAACATGCTCAACGCGGTTATATTGCCGACCGCGATGTTTAGATTCTATCGATCGTTTTCTTCTAGAATGGTGGTGTGGCCGACTTTCATACTTAGATTCTATTAAACGTTTTCCTCTATACTGGAGGGGAGGACGACGATGCACTACCAGCTCGATTGCCTCTTCTAATAGTTGGTGGACTCCAGTCCCATGAACTGCTACCACAGGAAGAACAGGTAATTTAAAAATCCGTTCTAGTTCTTTAAAATCTAAATCAATATTCCTTCTTCGTAATATATCCATTTGATTTATAGCTAGAATCATCGGTACTTTTAAATCTAACAATTGAAAGGTAAAAAATAGATTTCGCTCTAAATTTGTAGCATAGATAACGTTTATGATAATATCGACTTCTTCGGATATAACAAATTCTCTACTTACTATTTCTTCTAAGGAAAAGGTTGAAAGAGAGTATATTCCAGGTAAATCTACAATATTAAAATGATACCCTAAAAATTCTAAACGACCTTCCATTCGTTCAACTGTTTTTCCAGGCCAATTCCCAATTGTTTGACTAAGACCGGTAAGTTGATTAAAAATCACGGATTTGCCAACGTTTGGGTTGCCTGCCAGAGCGACATTTATAGTGTCTTTGAAATTTAGTTCATTTTTAGGTTTTTTCTTTGGAGTATGACAACTCATTATTAACACACTGTTCTTATTGTAAGATAAATTACAATTTTAAATGATTTTTACCTTAATTTGTAACCAAAATTAGGTTAAACAAGCTCCATTACATTTTACTATAATTTTAGAAGCCAAACCCCTGCCTAATACTAAGGAAGAGCCTTTTACTATTATTTCTAATGGTCCTCTGAATGGGGCATTTTTAGTTTTTGTTATTTTCACTCCAGGTACAACGCCCAGATTAGCGAGCCGAGTTTTCGCACCATGACCTGCATTTACTCGTAAAACAACTACTTCTTCCCCTTTCTCACATTCAGTTAAACATTTAATCAGAGTTGTTGTTTTAAATTGATTTTCTCTGTTTGTAATTGATTTTTTGGACATTTTCATTTGCTCGATCTATATTCAAATAGATCAATTAAATTATAATTTACAACCTTTTAAATATTTTAGTTATAATTAATTATGCGAAAAAATTCTCTTAAAAATGGATTGTTAATCTTAAAATCTCCGAAAATAATGATTTCTTTGAATATATTAAATATTTAATAAGAGAATTTAACAATGAGGTTCTATATATAACCGAGATTATGTAGTTAGTTTAGAATTTCGAATCACGATTGAAAGTAAAAATTAATGTTGTAAAAATGGAAAAAAAAAATAGAAAAAAAATATTATTTATATTTTTGAATTTTATAGAGGTTATAGATGTTTTCGATTGTCGTTAGACAAGTGATCACGATGATTAACGCAAGAATTCCTCTATATAAGCCATAAAACTCTACTGAAATCCCAACATGTATCCAAGGTTCTGAAAACCAAGGAAAGATTTCAGGACGACTCATTAAAATACCTAACAATGGGATTACTGAAAGCTTAAGTGGGATTAATATTACATGCAACGCCTGATGACTACTAGGTCTTCGATTACCAAGTATACCCCGTTAGATGTCTATGGAACTTTCAATCATTGTTAATAGGCCGAAAATTCTTAGAATAGCTATGAAATCTGGAAGAAGCATGTAAGTTGGGAATGGCTGGGTTAAAAACACAATTCCAAATATTAAAGCGATCCCTCCCCCAACAATAGTTTCTCCGGGCTTAATGAAAGGTTTTAAGGGTCTTCTTACTAGGGTAGAAACTCCCTCTTCAATATCTCTTTCCCTTATCTCTTTCATTGATAGTTGCTCAATCAAGAAAAAAAGTTTTGTTATTGATTTTATATCGCTTTATCGTTTGATTTGTTAGATTCTTTTCTATATTTTTCTAGCGAAACGGCTTTATATGCATTTGAAAATGCTCCTATGATTACCATCACGATAACAAACCCAAAAAATCCTCTTATCAAGAAGTCTTCAAAAGGTACAAATGGTACTAATTCAGGTTGTTCCATCAATATCACTAAAAGTGGGATATTCATTATAGACAAAAATATCTTAATACCAATGATGAATTGATGTTTTGTAATTTGCTGATTTCCAATGATACCTCGAATTAAATGCAAACTGCCTTCAGAAATAATAAGCACCCCAAACAATCGTAGTATAGTCAAAAATTGATTTTCAATAAGATGAGAAAAACCCATTTCGGGCTGAATCACGAAAACCAAACCAATAGCCATTTGAATAATTCCACCGACGATCATACTCGAAGGCTGTATAAATGATTTTAATGGCTCTCCCACTTGAGACAAGATTGGTATTCCCGTCTTTTTGGCTATCTTTAGTTTTCTTCTCTCTCTCTCGCGTTCCTCTGAAGACTTTAGGTTTTCAGGAAGGTAACCCTCCATAGATAATGCCACAAACATGATTGTTACTATTGTGAAAATACCGGTAAGCCCAAAAAGAATTCCTACGATATCAAGTTGGAATCTCCCCAATACAAGATTTATAATCATAAAAACTAAATAGACTGTGACAACTACAATTGATAATATCCCTAAAACTCTCGTATAAAGCGGCCATAAATCTTCTGAAATAAAAACTTTAGGGGTTCCTCGACGTTTATACTCCTTTGCAATAGCTTCAGGTGCTCCCATATGTGTAAGTACTTGTTGAACTGATGACTCCATAGAAATACCGCTATTAGAAAGCTCCTCAGCTCTGTCCCATATATGCTCCTCAATCTCGTTCAATATATCAGTAAGCTCCTCTTTATTATCCTTCATCCATTCTGGTAATTTTTCCTCAATTTTTTTTAGATAATCCTTAATGGTTTCTTCCATATTATTTTGGCTCATTTCATTTTAACCTCCTATGTCTCAAATCTTTTATATTTAATCCACACATATCACAAAATTCGTTTCCTTCTTCTTCTAAGTTAATTTTATTAGCACAATTTGGACAATATATATATTGCTCATTTAAGATAACATTGATATCAAGCAATGGAGAAATTGCTTCTGTTAATTTACCGTAAAATCCTGATATATGATTATATATCTTGCATCCCTTTTCTGTTATTGAATATACTTTTCTCATTCGGTTTTCCACAACTTTCCTCTCGGACATAAGAATTCCATTGCTTTCGAGCTTCCTTAATAAGGGGTATAAGGTACCTTCTTCAATAACCAACATTTCATTAGTTTCCTGTTCAAGTTTCTTTAATAGCGCATATCCATGAATCTCACCATTTTTTGCTTTAGAAATAGTAGCTAAGATGCATATCGTGCTGATTCCCCGGTTTATTTCACTTTCAAATTTTTCAACATAATCTCTTACTTCTTTTGATGCGATTAATGCTTTTTCTCCTAATTCTTTTACTCTTTTTATCATTAATATATCATCTTCAATTATTAAAAAAAAAATAAATAATTAATTATTTCAATTTGTATACTAAGTAGATAATTCCACCGATTAAAGCTGGAATTCCAAATATGACAGCAATCCATATCATTGCCCAGAGGTAAGTAGCAACAAAATAGTGTAAATCCATATTAGCAAATAGAGTTTCCCACTTACCATTAACGGCCATTATGATTAAAAACGCGATGGTCACTAATGCTGTACATGCACTTGCTCCTCCACTTGCTTTTTTCCCTTTCTTCGACCTTTCCTCTTCTCGTTTATGCATTGCTTTTAATTCTTCACGCTTGTCAGGAGATAATGTAAACCACATGATACCAAATATTATCCCTAAAACACCAAGCGTAGGTAGTCCTACTAATAGAAGTTCTCTAAGAGCTAACCATAAGATATAGCCAAAAATTCTACCAAAGGACCAATCATTAAAGGTATAAGTCCAGAAACTTACGCCGTCTACTCCAATCTCATTATGCCATAGGAATACATAAATCCCCGAAATAAAAGCGGCAATGATCACTAGTATAAACGGAAGAAGTCTAAGCCCATGTTCCTTTAAAAGGAATTTCCAATATTCCTCACTATTTTCCTCACTACTTTCCTCAATATTTTCTTCACTCATATTATTATCACTCATTTTTTTAATTTAGAATAGTATTCATTTCACATTATTGTGTTATGAATACTAAGTTACTCACAGTATATAAATCTTTGTTTTCTTTATAATTTCTAAAATAAAAATTTATTACTCTTCATGTTTTCTAAGGAATTAGGTTAGCGATGTATTTAACTAAGAATCTAAATGACAAGCTTGAAAATCTTGCTTCTTTTTTAAAAAGCAAGAAAGTGATAGTTGCATTTTCTGGAGGAGTTGATAGCAGTTTATTAGCTTATCTTTCGAATAAATACGCTAAAGAAGCATTACTTGTGACAGAAAAATCAATACTTTATACTGACGAGGAAATTCAATTAACTAGTAATTTTGCAAAAAAATATGCTATAGCCCACTTAATTATTGAGCGTGATCCCTTAGAAGATGAAGAATTTAGGTGTAATCCTAAAAACCGGTGTTACATTTGCAAAACAGGATTATACAAGGATATATTAAAAATAAAGGAAGAAAGAATTTTTGATATAATATTAGACGGCTCAAATTTAGACGACCTAGATGATTATAGACCAGGAATGCAAGCATTAAAAGAATTAAATATTGCCACTCCTTATATTAATTTCAAGATTAATAAACAAGAAATCAGAGAGATAAGCAAATTCTTTAATTTAGATGTCCAATCAAAACCTTCAATGGCCTGTTTTTCTTCGCGTATTCCCTACGATCAAGATATCAACGAAGAAAAACTAGATATGATTAGAGAGGCAGAAAGATTTCTGAGTAACACTTACAATTTAAGACAATTACGAGTTAGACTTCACTTAGGAAAACTAGCACGAATTGAATTAATGCCCGAAGACATTATGAAGATTATGACTATTGAGAATATTGTGAAAATTAAGGAAAAGTTCAAAAAATTAGGATTTTGCTACATTACAGTTGATCTAGAAGGATTTAGGTCTGGATCGCTAAATGAAGTCCTCCCTTTAATTGAAGAACAATAAATTAAGCATTAATGTTGTTTTTTACATAATCTATAATTTTTTGTCTTTTTTTCAAAGCTTCTGAAGCTGCTTTTTCAATTTTTTTCTCCATTTCAAACTTCAATTCTGGAGTTTCTTCTCCTATTTCTTGTTTAATTTTAGTGTAAGCTGATTCTCGAAATTGAGGAAGAAGTGATTTTTTCTCTTCACCTTCATAAATCATGTTTACTTGATTAGAATCGTCGACGTAACCGATTTCAGCGCATTTAATATTCTGTGCTGCCAAATCAGAAATAATTTGTTTAGATATATTTTCGGAACAATAAATTAGGAGTGCATCTAGCGATACTCCTAAATAGTCAACTTTTACTTTTTCTAATAGCTCTAACACTGCGGGATTAACAAGCTCTCTTACTCGATTTTCATAAATTGTTACACCTGATTTAGCTTCGTAGTTTATTTCGTATAAATCTCCTCTAAGACCTCCGTTTGTGACATCACACATAGCCCTTATGTCTTTAAGATATTCTTTTTTTAATAGGATATTACAGGCTTCTAGGAATTTAATGTTCATGGTTTCGTTTACAACACTATGGTTTCCCGAATATATAGCTGTAGTGGTTATAGTTCCGCCCCCCGCACCTTCAGTCATTAAGATTTTATCTCCAACTTGAATGTTGCGTCTCGCCAATAGCTTGTTTTGGGTAACACCAACCGCGCTTATTCCACCCACTAATCTATTTCCAATAACCATATCTCCCCCTATTCTTAATGTGGAGCCAGCAGTTATTGGTACTCCCGATAATTCGGCAATTGTGGAAACACCCGCCATAAAATCAAATAATTTTCCTACATCTGCGTCATCAGCTAAATGAACATCTATCATAATGGAGATTGGCTCTGCTCCTTTAACATATAAATCTCGCAAGCATGCTCGAGTAACATGAAATCCACATACAAAAGGAAAATCGCTGAGTCGACTATGGATACCTTCCATTTTTGAGACAATAATAACATCATCTATTCCATTTAAAAACCCCATTTCAGATAGTTTAACCGCCCCAGCATCATCCAAAGATGTTGGTGATAATAATGGTTGCTTTTCAGTTTGTGATAAATTCGCTATTAATTTATGGACAAAGAAATCGCCCGCACCTCGACACCCCACACCCTGTTTCCCTACAGTCACGCCTGCCTTATTAATTCCTAATAATTCTTTAATAAATGGTTCCGAGACTTTAGATATATCGCTCTTCTTACATTCAGTTAAAATTGCTTTAGCTAATGTATATGCTAACTCTTTATCGATATCCTTAAAATCAATATATTCTTGGACCAATCTTGTAAGAATTTCTTCATCAGTTTTATTTTGCATTAACAATCTTCTTGTCAAACCTTCTAAATCACTCAAAATTTAACACCTTTTATTAATTTTCAAAAACAGATTATTGCTAACTTATATCTAAAGGTTATAAGAATGATAAAAATGATAAACAAAAAAACCTTTGGACTTAAATTTCTTTGACGATGAAAAATAGAAAAAGTGATCAAATATCATACCTATAAACCAAAAATAAAAAAAAATGGAAAAAAAATTTAGTAAACATTCTTCAATTTAGAATATTTATTTACTTTAACGAAATTCCCTATCATTCCGCCAACGATACCGATAATAATTATTATAATTACCACGGAATATACAATATTTATAACATCTGATGGATCAGAGGGTATAATTGGAATGTTTCCTCCTGAAACCAACGAAATCGGGAATATTTCTGGTTGGTTAAGAAGCAACAAGAACACAGGAATGTAAGATATATTGTAAATGGCTCCTAATATTAAAAAGACTTGTTGACCCGTGTAATTACTTACTCCAATTACGAGTCGGATTAAATCAATCAAACCACTGACAAAAACTAAAAATCCTAACAACTTAAGCCATTCAAGGAATGCTGGTTGTATTAATAACGTTTCTGAAAAAGGCTGGATAATTAGAAGTAAGCCAATTATTATGCCTGCAGAAGTTCCGAAGATTAGTTCGCCGATAGTGGTTGGTTGACTTTTTTTAAATAACCTTTTTTGTTTCGCGTCTTCTTGTTTTTGCTTTCTTAATATTTTAGCGTCCTCCAATTTCTGTTTTCGAATTAACTTTGCTTCTGCTCGCCTTTCCTCTCTTAAAGCTTTACTATCTGCAATTTTCTCTTCTACTCGAGCCTTAGCTGCTGCTAATTTCTCTCTTCCAATCATTCTGACGTCTTCAATGTGTTGTTTGGTATATGCTCTTGTATCTGCTATGTATTCTTCAGTAAAAGCGAATGGAAAAATCATAGCCAACCGCTGGGGAATTACACCAAAATCTTCTGGTAAAAATCCTTCCATTGAGAAGTAGACAAATACAATCGTAATTACGATGGCAGCTACTAAACAACCAATCCAAATGCCAGAAAAAATGCCTCCAAATACTTCCCAGAAGGGATTAAAAAAGAACCTAAAAACTGCGACTATAATATTGATAAAGATGATTGCTCCGAAAAAGAAGAACAGTGTTCTTAAGTAAAAATTAAAAAGTTCTTGAGTTAGATAGAATTTAGGCGTACCTCGGTTTTTGTACAATCTAGCTATACTTTCAGGGGTACCCATTCGTACTATGGCTTCTTTTAAATCTACATCAGTTAATTCTTCAGCTCCGGAAATTGCTCTTGCCTCACCATATAACTGTGCTTCTAAATCGTTCAATACATTTTTCAATTCTTCTTCCTTCCATTTTAACCATTCGGGAAGTTTTTGCTTCACTTGATTAATATAATTTTTCACAATTATATTCTCTGTTTCACTCATGATAACTCATTTTTTTGTTTAATATTTATTTTTATAATTATTACTAATGGTAATATTCTATTAAAAAAAATGGAGACCAATTTTCAATCAATAATTATTTTATATAGAATAGAGATTACTCTAAGATAGGAGTTCGATACTATAAATATGGAAAAAAAATCTTTAATTACTGATGAAAGAGCGAAGAGGAGAAAATTTGGTCTTCATTTTACGTCTATTGATATGTTCTATCGGTATATTTTTCCCGAAATTAAGGATATCTTGGAAAATTATTTATGGGTCGATCTCTATGCCGGTGAAGGTAATTTAATTCTACCTATTCTAAGTAAAATCCCGGAAGATCAGCGGGAATCTTTTTTCCAAAACCATATTTATTTATTTGATGTTCAGAAGGATGTAGTTCTAAATTGCATCGAAAATGCAGGAAAGTATGGAATTCCCAAGGCAATAGCCGAACAGAATATTAAAACGCGGGATAATCTAGAAAACTTTCCTCGAATTTTGAAACAACAGAAATACCCTATATTTCACATTACTAATCCACCGTACCTTTACTTAGGTTATATTCGGAAGCATGATGAAACTCAAAGGTATCTGGGCTATTTTGAAGGACAAAACGAAGGTTACCAAGACTTATATCAAATTGCGATGATTAATGACTTACGCAACGGTATTGATAACATGATTTATGTTATTCCTACAAATTTCTTATATGGATCTTCCGTTTCCAATAAATTTCGATTAGATTTTTTAAGGCATTATAAGATTAATAAGATGACTATCTTTGAGACTTCTATGTTTAAATTTACCGGTACAAACATTTGTATAGGTTTTTTTAAAAAAAAAACAATTTTAAAAGATGAACCGCAAACTTTTGAAGGCTTGAAATTTAAGGATAAAAACAATTTTGTAAAGCGTAAATACAAATTAAAACCAAAATACAAATACAGAGCTGGTTCTGAATTTGAAGCGTTTATAGAAGAATATTGTTCTCGAAATCCCCTAAAAGTAAAGTATTATCTACAAAAAGAAGAAGTACTCAATAATCTAGGGCCTCATAAAGTGAAAGTGATTGATGCTAATAAGTACGAGAATAATCAGTATCAAACTCGAATTATTACAATCAGTAAATCTTTAAAAAGAAAGTTAGAGAATAACATTCTATACGTACGGACTGTTGATACAGGCTCCATTGATGGAAGAGCAGGATTAGGTATTATTAAAGAATATTTTGGAGTTGATGGAATATATGTTTCAGGAAATACTTATCGAACTCACCCCATTCAAATTTTTCTTGAACCTGAGCTTAACTTTGAAGATCAAATCTTATTAAGAAACTATTTTAATACAATTCTCGAATATTTTAGGGTAAAATTAGATAGTGAGTTTTTAACGACTTATAAATATTCCAAAGCAGACTATACGAGAAAATATTTAGGATTAACTCAAGTCAGGGGATTGATTGAGACATTTCCATATGAACTAAATGAAGACAATAAACAATTACTAATATCATACATAAAAGACAACAAAATTGAAAGAATATTTGAATTAATCCGTTCAGTTAGGAGTTAAAAATAGGAGTGTAAACTTTTATCTCTTTTAGTTAGATGCTGGCAAACAAGAAAGCTACTAGGCCTAAAAGCATTCCAATTTTTAGTAATAGACTAATTTTTTTAAAATTTCCTTTTTCTAATTTTGATGTGAGCATTATAAAAATTGTATAAGCTACTTCAATCAGTCCTATTATCATAAAAATGACAAAAAGGATTGGGTTAAGAATATTAGTAAAAATAGGTAAAACAAAGAAAGTAATAGCTACAAATGAAAAAATTACTGCGACATTTCTTGAGTTTTTGATTCCAATCTTAATTGCTAATGTTTTTACCCCTTGGTTTTTATCTCCTTCGATGTCTTCACACCCTTTAATAACCTCTCTAGCCACTAAAAGAGAGAACGCGGTAAGGAAAAAAAAAAGGATGTATGGAGGGATATTTGAGCTATTTAAAAACGCACCATACACCAATCCAATCGAGAATGAAACACCTACAATAACATTTCCGAAAAAACCACTTCTTTTCCCCCACTTTGCATATACCCAAGTAATAAATCCAAAAAAAATTGCTAATGCTAAATTTATCAAGACTAACCTAAAAATGAGAGTATTCACAAGACTTAGAACTATTCCAACGATAAGAGATAGAAAAAATAGCCTCTTAGCTTGTTTTAAACTTATTGAACCTCTTGGAATAGGACGGTTCGGTCTGTTTATTTTATCAATTTCGATATCGTAGACATCATTGATAATATTACCTGCAGCTGCGAGAAAAATATATGTAATAACGCCAAAAATGATATTTATCGTTAATTTATCTAAAGGTACATT
>Ga0114922_10002389_pt1 | contig 17585 bp, 15 predicted proteins | sample AartaG_FD_100975 | JGI IMG/M metagenome (GOLD analysis project Ga0114922, IMG submission 100975) | Deep subsurface microbial communities from Aarhus Bay to uncover new lineages of life (NeLLi) - Aarhus_00045 metaG | ecosystem: Environmental > Aquatic > Marine > Oceanic > Sediment | place...
TGAGACGGCATATAATTCGGCTGGTAAGGTCGATTATACGGTTAACCAAAACGGTGTGCTGACAAAATATGAATATGACGAGAACGGCAATCTTGTCGAGACCATCGTCTATGAAAGCAAAAGCGCATACGAGACGTGGTACTGGAATTACCCGGCCAGCTTAAACAGAATCTTAACCGTCAGCCAAACCCTTTACGATGACGCCGGCAGAGTGCGTGTCTCGGTAAGTGCCCACGACCCGGCGGAGACGGCAGGCGGGGCGGAAAATATATACGATGAGCTTGGCCGGGTTACAGAGACAAGGAGGTGGGCCGACGTCGAGATACAGACGGCTGACATTACCGATGCACAGGGTTATCTTGTCGGCAGAAAGAGTACCGGCTGGTCACACGCTTATAGTGAGCCGAACTCTTATACCCGCACCGAATACGACTTCGCAGGCAGAGTAAAGAGCACGTTTGTGTTAGATGAGGCCGGTATCGAGCGCGAGACTCAGTATGAATATGACGCTGCGGGTAAGCAGGTTCGGGTTATCGACCCGAACTTCGGTGTTACCGAGACGCATTACCTCGGCAATCTGCGGGATTGGGTCAAAGATGCGCGGGGGAATGTTACATATTTCGATTATGATGCGCTCGGCAGGCTGATAAAGACGACACACCCTGCAACGGCCCAGAATCCGGTAACCTATACATACATAAAATACGACAATCGCAGCCGAAAGGCGTTCGAGTCCGAGCAGACAGCCGAGGCCGACCCGAACGATGCTGTCGGTAAAGAATTTGAATACGACGCCGCGGGCCGATTGATTAAGGTGATCCTGCCGACGGTGCCCGACCCGAATAACGGCAATCAGATTGCGATTATCGACCCGTGCGATTATGACGGTATTGACGGTCTTGGCAGGCTCACCGCTGGCCGCGAGGTACTCAGTAATGACCCGTGCGAGCCCGACACTGTCAAGAGAAAATATATAGTTGACATTGTCGGCCGTTTGCCGGTAATATTATTAGTCATGGATGCAAGCAATAACAATTCCGTTGTCAGCACGTAAACAAAGAACAGGAGATTTTTAAATGAGCAAGATTGACCAGGTATTATTGACCGAAATCGGGAAGTTTCAAATCGTAGAAAGTGACCTGCCTCAGTTGAAAGGAGATGAGGTTTTGGTCACTGTCAAAAATTGCGGAATATGTGGTTCAGACATTCATGCCTATACCGGCCAGCAGCCTTTCATGCGGCCTCCGTTGGTCTTGGGGCATGAGTTCTCAGGTGTTGTGGATGAGGTGGGTGCTAATGTCGAAGGTATTGAGCCGGGTGCCAGAGTCACGGTGGAACCTTCGCTCGTCTGCCATGAATGCTTAAACTGCACAACCGGAAACTATCATGCTTGTGAAAAACTCAAAGTCATCGGCTGCCAGTCGGTTGGGGCTTATGCCGAAAAAATTATTGTACCCGCAGAAAGGATTCATAGCTTGCCGGATGAGGTGGACTTCGAATGCGGAGCCCTTGTTGAACCGGCGGCGGTAGGTGTACATGTCGTCAAAAGATCCGGCGGCGTAGAGGGCAAGAATGTGGCTGTTCTGGGAGCCGGGCCTATTGGGTTGATGACCGCCCGTGTCGCCCAGATATCCGGTGCGAAAAAAGTGATTATCACGGACATTGATGATTTCAGGCTCTCCATGGCGAAAAAGCTCGGACTGGAGCACACCATCAACGTCAAGAGCGAGGTTTTCGAAGATAAGGCGGCCGAAGCGTTCGGTAAGAACGGTCCTGATATATGGTTTGAATGCGTTGGAAGCGGCCCGACCATTAACCAGGCGATTAATCTTGCCAGACGACGAACAACCATCGTTATGGTCGGCGTGGTACCGCGAAACCAGGTTGTCGAGAACATGGCGAATATCCAGGAGCATGAACTGACTGTGATTGGGTGTTTGATATATAACCGCCAGGATTTCGCCCGTGCCATCAATTTGTTCGAGGAAGGCAAGATAAAGAAGGATGCCATTATTACGCATCGCTACAATTTTACCGATGCCCCCAAAGCATTTGAGATGATCGAAGCTAAAAGCGAAAAATACTTAAAAGTTATGCTCTGTATGCATGGGACACGATAATTCATAATAGATTGGTATCGTGCCTCAGAACAAGTATGGGATTACGGCCCGGCCAAACAAACCATTCGACTCCGCCCAGTACCAAATGGTACAGGGCTTCGCTCAGGATTTGACCGCGGCCTCCTTTATAAGGCCGTATATGTATTCGGTTGCCCCTGTCAAGCGCCGGCTTGGCAGTGCTTCCTATGCCGAGCATACCCTACTTGATGAGTCTTAGGGAAACCGGATACCTGTAGGCTTCGCCTTTGCCGGATTTGACGCAGGCCATGATTACGAAGATAAGGTCCAGAATACCTATCACCGGCAGAAGTATAGCGCCAATGCATATAACAGTCAAGAAACCTGCGACAATAGAAGCAATGGTCACCGTAATCTGGAAATTCAAGGCCTCCTTACCCTGCTGGTCGATGAAGGGGTCGTCATCCTTCTTTATGAGCCATATAATCAGCGGCCCGATGAAGCAGGTGAAGAAACCTAAAAGGTGGCATAGCACCGCCATGTTTTTGGCGTTCTGCGAGACTCCCTGGGGTTGAGGTTCTCCAGCCGGTGAGGATGACGGTTCTGGCGGGCTTTCCGTGTTTTGGGCTTCGTTTTCAGGATTTTCGTCCATTTTTTGTCTCCCTACATTTTGACGATTTGCCTGTTAAAACAACGGCTACAAGCCGACTTGATGTCTTTTACACGCCATTGTGTTTCAAGTCAAGCAATAGTCCTTATTAAAATATTCTCTGAATGTGAAGCTGGTTAAGTTCTCACAGTCCGCTTTATGGTTAGGTCTTTGTTTGGGCAGGGACTTTGGCCGCCGGCTGCTTTACTTCCGCTATTTTGATTGGTGGCTTTGGACATGCGGCTTTTGGACACTCGCCGGTCCAGCAGTACAGGCACAGATTTTCTTTTGGCCTGCCGATTGCTTCAACCATATCATCCACGGTCTGGTACCTGAGTGTTGAGACACCCAAATCAGTCTCGATCCATTCCACCATGTGTTTGTATTTTTCGCAATTTGCGTTTATGTATTCCGACACATCCTCCAGGTCGTGCCCTTCGAGGGCGCGAATGGCCCTTCGGGCCGCAAGTTCATTGATGGAGCGTGTGGAAAGATTGAATTTGCACGGGAACATAAGCGGCGGGCAGGCGGGTCTTACGTGTATCTGTTTGGCGCCGCAATCCCACAATTTCTTTATTGCGAAGTTTTTCAGTTGAGTGCCCCTGACGATGGAATCCTCACAGACAACGATGCTGTTGCCTTGGATCACTTCTTTAATCGGTATGAGTTTCATTTTCGCAATCAGATCGCGAGTATCTTGTGAAGGCGGAGTATAGCTGCGCCCGTATCCCGGCGTGTATTTGACGAGGGGGCGTCTGAAGGGTTTGCCCGATTCCATTGCGTATCCTAATCCGTGCGCACACCCGGAATCGGGAACACCGGAAGCCAGATCAACTTCGATATCCTTATCGCGTTTTGCAAGGTATCGCCCGCACCTTTCCCTTACTACCTCAACATTTATCCCCTCATAGCTTGATGCGGGAAAGCCGGTATAAATCCACAGGAACGCACAGATTTGATTTAATTGTCCCTGGGCCGAGCTTTTTTGCACAAGGCCGTCTTCATTTATGAGGACTACCTCTCCGGGCTGAAGGAATTTCGCAACCTCAAAGTTATTGTTTGGAAACGCACTGGTCTCACTGGTTACCGCCCATGCACCGGGGCGCTTACCGACAACCAGCGGCGTATATCCGAATCGGTCCCGCGCCGCATATATTCCGTCTTTATGCAATAGCAGCAGCGAGCACGAGCCGGCAATGACATCAAACATTTTCTCGATGCCGTCTGTCAAATCTTTTCCCTGGTTGATGAGCTTTGCTATCAACTCCGGCGTGTTAACAGGTCTTCGGCTTACCTCGCTGATAGATATGCCCTTGTTTAACAGTTCCGCCGCCAACTCCTCGGCATTTTCTATAAATCCGCAGGTTACGATGCAAAACGGTCCAAATCTTGAGTTGAGATAAATCGGTTGTTCGTCATAGTCGCTGATAACGCCGATTCCCTTGTTGCCGTTCATAGATTTGTAATCATCGAAGAATTTTGACTTGAACTGGCCCTGGGTCAGGTCGTGAATCTGTCGGGTGAAATCCCGGCCAAGTACCGCCAGGCCGCCGTATTCAGTGCCCAGATGCGAATGATAATCTGTGCCGTAGAATAGAGTTTCAGCACAATCCTTTTTCGAGACAACTCCAAAAATACCGCTCATATTTATCTCCTGTGTTATGCCTGTGAGCTTTCATCCTCGACGCTTAGCTGTCGAGTTAAACATCACCACCACTACAGAATATCACAATCGTCTTGAGAAAGCAAGCGCTATCGTCTCTTTTTGGCCAATTTCCAACGGAAACGGCAAAAAATCAGTATGGAAAAGCTCTCTAAAATCCCTCACAATCTACAACATTTCATCGCCCAAACACATCTTGACAACCACTGTCATCATTGTTACGATACCGAGCAATATCCGGCAGAGACGTAAATACCAAGGATATGAGCAAGGAGAGACTACATAGAATGTTTCAGTTTCTGAGTCTATGAATGATTATTTTGTGCATTGTGTTTGAGAAAAACTCGCTCAATTCACGGACATGGCTAAGGCAAGGATTCTTTTCCTGGTAGAAGAAAGACATGACGATGGATTGGCTTATTGAGAACAAGGAGTGGATTTTTTCAGGTATAGGCGTTGCCATCATTCCCTTTTGTATCAAAGGTGTCAACTGCTTGTTAAGGAGAAGGAGAAAATGGGACGGGAACGGAGAAGAACCTGATGATTTGCTGCTCGCCCCTTACTCCTTACAACAAGCAGACGAAGATGACATCAGGTGGATAGCATTAAAAGCAGTTGACCTCTACGACAAGAAGGATTCTGTGCCTGAGGATGTTAAGATGGCTTGGTTCAAAAAGAATCCAAAGGGATTTTGGGTTATCAAGAATCGCCTTGGGGGGCGAATGGGTAGTTTCGAACTACTCCCGATCAAGAGAATTGCTATTGAACAAATGAAAAACAAGACTATGCGAGAGCGGGACAAAGAAACCGATCATATCTACTCAAGTGAGAATAACAAAAAGGCCGATTGTGTTTATATTGAGAACCTGATGGCAATTAACAATGATAATATACCGAACCAGTGGGCCTTTAGGGAATGCTTGTTGAGTGTGAAGGATATTGTGAAAGAAATGGGATTGACAATTGACAGAGTGAAAGTATATGCAATGCCTGTTCGAGAGTTCAACACCGAGAAGGGAAAACGGTGTTCCTCCAGTGAGAAGCTTCTGCAAAAGCTTGGTTTTTGGAAGATAGCCAAACGTACGAAGCAGGGGTATCCTCTGTACTGCGCCGAATTGAGCGACATACTATCGCTTCCGCTTTTCACCCCCAAAAGGGCCAAAAAAGGGGTCAGGAACCTTAAAAGTGATCAGGAGAGATAAACAATGCGAAAAATGAGAAAATCGTTCGTTTTGTTCTTATTGGTTGCAGTGACAGCGGCTCTGTTAGCTGGTTGTGACTCGAAGCCGGCCGAGGAAAGCAGCACGGCGGAATCCACGAAAGAGGCTCCGGTCGGGGCTTTGAAGAAGGATTACAAAGATATCAAGGTCGGTGTGTCCATGTACACCTTAGGGGCACCGTATTTCTATGCCCAGGTGAACGCGGCGAAGAAAAAGGCCGCCGAATATGGTATGCAGTTTATCTCGACCGAGGCCCGTGATGATATGGTCAAGCAATTGGCCGACGTGGAAGACATGCTCACCCAGGGCATAGACCTGCTTATTCTGAATCCCAAGGACCCACAGGGGCTTATCCCGGCGACCAAGGCGGCGACCAAGGCGGGCGTGCCTGTAATCGTTATTGACAGCTCCATCGACCCGGCCGCCGATTTTGTCACCACCGTTCAGTCGAACAACCTTGCCAACGGCGAGCTTATCGGCGAATGGCTTGTTAAGCGGATGAAGGACGAGTATATAAAGATGGGTCTTCTCAGCGGTGTGCAGGGGAACCCCGTCGGTAAGGAACGCAGGCAGGGCGTTTTTCGCGGCATAATCGAGCAGCAACTCCGCTCAACCGCCACGATGGGCTTTGAAATAGTCACCCAGGGCTGGGGCAACTGGTCGCACGAGGGCGGTCTGAAGGCGATGGAGGATATGATAGTCGCCCATCCTGAGATGAATGTGATGTTGGCTGAGAACGACAGCATGGCCTTAGGCGCAATAGAGGCGATCAAGGAGGCGGGCAGGCAGGATGACATCCTTGTCTTAGCCTGCGCCGACGGCCAAAAGGAAGCGCTTGAATTAATCAAGAAGGGCGGGTACGGCGCTACCGGCCTGAACAATCCGGTCCTGATTGCCGAGACGGCTATCGAAATCGGGCTGAAAGTTCTGGCCGGTGAGACGAATTTTCCAAAGAAATCTTATACTCCCGCTGTATGTATCACTAAGGAGAATGTGGACAAATACTATGACCCCGACGCTGTCTTCTGAGAAATTATTTGAACCCCGCGTAAAACGCGGGGCTAAGTATTATCTGTTCCTGAATGGGATTCTTTTGCGGTCCTTTCCGCCGGCGGTATTTAGGGAAAGTTGCGAATGTCCGAATATCGCGTTGAGATGACCGGTATCACCAAGTCGTTCGGGGGTGTCCGTGCGCTGCGGGATGTATCCTTGTGTGTTCGGCCCGGCGAGATTCACGCCCTTGTAGGCGAGAACGGGGCGGGCAAATCAACACTGATGAAGATTCTTTCCGGCGCCTACGCCAAAGACACCGGCGACATAAAAATCGACGACCGAGAGGTCAATATCGCCGATCCACATACGGGCCGCAAATTGGGTATTGCCATTATCTATCAGGAATTTGCATTAGCACCCGACTTGACTGTTGCTGAAAATATCTATCTCGACCATCTTGGCGGCAGGAAGGGATTCATTAACTGGTCGAAGCTTTACAGAAACGCTGATGAGTTGATAAAGAGCATCAGCTTCGACATAAACCCACGCAGTATCGTCGCCGACCTCACTGTTGCCTACCAGCAGGTTGTGGAGATAACCAAGGCCTTGTCGGAAAATGCCAAAATCCTCATATTGGATGAGCCGACGGCCGTGTTGGCCCCGCGAGAGACCGAGCAACTTTTCGAGGTTCTAAAGAAGCTCAAACAACAAGATGTCAGCATAATTTACATCTCTCACCGCCTCGATGAAATTTTCAGGATTGCAGACATCGTTACTGTTATCAAAGACGGCATTATCACCGGAACGGTCAGCCCGGCCCAGGTAAGCACCGATGACGTTATCAGCATGATGATCGGCAGGAAACTGACGGCTATGTTTCCCAAACGCGACTGCCAAATCGGTGAAGAGGTGTTCGGCGTCGAGAATCTTAGCAGAGGCAAAGAAGTAAGAAACGTTTCCTTTTCGGTGAGGGCGGGGGAGGTTTTAGGAATCGCGGGTCTTGTCGGGGCCGGCAGAACCGAAACGATGCGGGCGATTTTCGGTGCGGACGCAAAAGATGCGGGCAGGATTACACTCGATGGGAGGCGATTGCGAATCAAATCCCCTACCGATGCCGTCAAGGCAGGTATAGGTTTCCTGCCGGAAGACCGTAAGGAACAGGGCACAATCGGCTCCATGTCCATCAGGAAAAATGTAACGATGCCGAGCCTGTGGGAAAGGTTCGCCGGATTCGGCTTCGTAAAGCAGGCTCGGGAGAAAAGGATCACGCAGGATTTAATCGAGAAACTGACAATCAAAACGAACAGCACCGAAACGGATGTTACCGACCTGAGCGGCGGCAATCAGCAGAAGGTCGTCTTAGCCAAATGGCTCGGTACCGATTGCAGGGTTATAATCCTCGATGAGCCGACGCGAGGAGTGGACGTCGGCGCGAAAGTCGAGATATACAATCTCGTCAATGAATTAGCTGCCGCCGGGCTGGCAATTATCGTCATCTCCTCCGAGATGATGGAGGTAATCGGAATCTGCGACCGGGTGCTGGTGATGAGACAAGGCCGAATCCAGGGCGTCCTTGAAAAAGACGAACTTACCGAAGAAAATATAATGACACTGGCAATTGTCAAAAATTAAAAGCATCTAACAAAATGAATATACAGTACATATGTCATTCTGAGCGAAGCGAAGAATCTCATCACAAGAACGTACAAGAGACCCTTCGCTTCGCTCAGGGTGACACAATTGGGTCATTTTGTTAGAGGCTCTAAGTAGTTTATAAAGAATGTGAAAACAGAATCGCAGTACAAGGGAAAAATCCTATGAGTACTTTGCCAAGAACCGGAGCCATCCTGATTTTGCTGATAGCTCTTATCTGCAGTTGCCACAACGATAAGCAATCAGCGAGTAACTCTCTCGAAGCCGAACAGCTTGCCGAAATGAAGCTTCGCGAGTTCCAATATTGTGAAATTATCCCCAAGCAGTCTTTTTCGTATCGGCATACTGGAGATTACTGCTTTATGCGCGATTGGGACATGGTTCCGGATATTGAATGGAAAAAACCGTACTTTGTCGAGCAGGTCATGGGAAAGATTTCTCTCACCGTTCGCTGGTTTGATTCTGAACTGAACGAAGTTGCCCCCGGAGGCGATAAGCCGGGTCGTTATGGCGTCGTCGTCGAGGGCACAACCAACGATGGACTTCATTTACGTCGGGGACTGACTATCTACTGCAGCAAGGAGTTTTTTCCATTTCTCACAGGTTATGGACACCGCAATATCTATGTCAAATACCTGCCTCAAAGCGGCATTGACAGGGACATATGGGACGAGCAGTCTGATGTGATTGCATCATGGGCCGGTGATGAGTTTCTCTCCTCCATTTATGACAGGCCCGCAGGTGCTCTATTGATGTCATATCTGGCCGAAGCCAAACCGCACGCACCCAAACCTGCAAAGACAGATACCCCGAGAATACGCAACCACGAGTATCACCTGGCCCTGAAACGTAAGCTGATGGGCGTCGAAGATAAATACCCGCCCCTTAAAATGCCCCGCAAAATCAAGGGCAAACCGGCCCCGGTCCTACACGCCGGTTCATCTCAGGAGGCCGGTGTCAAACCTGATGCCGCTGGAAAAATTCGTGAAGTCTGCAACAAGTGGTATGCAGAAACCGAGGAACCTTTCGTGGTGTTGGTGGCCCGCCGAGGCGTGATCATTATTCACGAGGCATTTGGACAGGAGAATCAACGCAATCCCGTAAAGCTCGATACACCTATGATGATGGCCTCGGCTACTAAGGCATTAACCGGTCTAATGTTCGCGCATTTCGTCGAGCAGGGGCTCATTGCGATTGACGATCCAGTAGGCAAATACCTGCCGGATTTTCCGGTCGAAGGAGATAAAGTAATTACGTTGCGCCACTGTTTTACCCATACTGCTGGATTTGATGGCCACTTCAAATGGGGCGGCATAGACAATCCCCACTTCGAGAACGTAGTTGCAAACGGTCTGGCGTATTATCCAAAGCCCGGCACAAGGTTCGAGTACGATAGCATTGGATATGACCTGGTGGGTAAAGTGATGGAGGTTGTCAGCGGCAAAAGTGCCTTGCGATTGATGCAGGAAAATTTCTTCGGCCCTATGGGTATGCATAATACTACGATAGACGACATGGGTGCGCACACAATGAGTACAGCCGAGGATATGGCCAGGGCCGCCCAATTGATGCTGAACAGGGGCTCATACGGTGACCTCGAATTCTTTTCACCTGAAACCTTTGAAATGCTCCTGCCCCTGTCCCTTCGCGAGCTTTACGGTATTGATACTGAGGAGCACCGCGGAATAGGCCTTGAGTGGTGGCTGCAGCAACTGCACCCTGATGCAGGTAAAGGCGATATCCCTGCGGATAAGACAATACTCAGTCGCCGCGTCTCCGGACATGGCGCAGGTTCCGGAGCTGTCTTTGGCGTGGATTTGGACAATGAATTGGTTATCGTGCAGACCCGTGAGTGGGGCGGGAAAGACTATGAAAAATATCTCTCACAGTTCCTTATGGCTATCGCCGAAGGCCTGGAAAACTGATAACGTTGGAGTAGAAAATAGTGAACAAATTCGGCAAGCCAATCAACTTCCTGCTCAAATATAACACGATAGTCATCTTTGTTGCGCTATTAATAGCCTCATCTTTTGCCTCTGATGTTTTTTTCAGCCAGCGTAATATCTTTAACCTTCTTCGGCAGGTGGCCGGCATAGGCGCGGTGAGCATGGGGATGCTGCTGGTCATCTTAACCGCCGGCATCGACCTTTCGGTAGGTTCGATTTCGGCGATTGCAAGTGTGCTTGTCGCTTATTTCCTCACGGAAGATTCCATCATGCCGATGCCGCTAAGTGCTTCTATCGTCTGTACCATTATGGTTGGCGTTCTGTTGGGAAGCTTGTCGGGTTTTCTCGTTGCAAACAGACGAGTAGCGCCTTTTGTCGCGACCTTGGCCTTGATGACAATCGCTCGCGGCCTTGCATTCATCGTGTCAAAGGGCAGGCCGATCCTGCTCACAGAGTCCGGCCGGCCGCTTAAGAACTTCGGCAGCGACTACTGGCTGCAAATTCCCCAGCCGGTTTTTGTGATGTTTCTTATATTTGTCATTGTATTTGTGCTTTTGCGATATACCGTGTTCGGCAGATTGGTAATCGCTATCGGCAGCAACGAAACAGCGGTCAGGCTGAGCGGTATTCGCGTCGCTATCTATAAGTTCAGCGTCTATTGTATATCCGGTGGTTTTGCCGCCGTTGCCGGTATCATCAGTACCGCAAGGACCGGTGTAGGCTCGGCTGTAGTCAACCCCGGCATGGAATTAGATGCTATTGCCGCGGTTGTCATAGGGGGAGCAAGTCTTAGCGGCGGAAAAGGAACCGCCCTTAACACTCTACTGGGCGTCTTTATCCTCGGAATGATTGGCAATATCATGAACCTGAAAAACGTACCCGGCTACTCCCAGCAGGTCGTAAAAGGCCTGATTATCATCTTTGCGGTTCTGCTGCAGGGCATCCGGCGCCGTTCAGAAACCACAGAAACCTCCTGACAATTTGGTAGTAATTGAAAATTTCAATGTGCTTGCAAGGGGGAGGATTTTATAGTAAATTAGACCGAGACGGGGCCTTAGCTCAGTTGGGAGAGCGCTTGCATGGCATGCAAGAAGTCGTCGGTTCGAGTCCGATAGGCTCCATTTCTCGCTGATCGACTACACCTTCTGCCCGGTCCTTTATATTTCGAGAAATATCGGATTGTCCTCAAGAGTAACATATATTGTCTTTCGATAATCATCTCTCATTATACACATACGGACGTTATCGCCGGGCTGACAACCTGCAAGGTCGGACAAAAACTCCCTTAAGGTCCTTGTCTTTCGCGAATTAAACGACATTATAACGTCACCTTCCTGCAGGTCGGCTTTTTGTGCCGGCGAGTCGGCCAAAACCATCTCAACCAGGACACCGCCGGCCTTACCCGCTTCTTCGAGCTTTTGGGCCTCATCGCTGCCGAAGGTAACTTCGGCAACTTCAATCCCAAGCCGAGGGAAAGTGTTTGTTGCAGGCGTTATGTAGGACGGTCTTTCCTCGCACACTGCGTACACCGTAAGCCTGTAATCGTCTTTTGCCACACACATATAAACTTCGTTGCCGACCTCACTTCCAGAAAGGTCACTTTGGAACTGCTTGGCTGTTCTTATTTTTCTGCCGTTGAAAGAAAGTATTACATCTGTCGGTGTAATGTCCGCCTTTTGAGCGGGAGAGCCGGCTGCGACACTTTTTACGTATGCCCCTTCGGCTCTGTCGAGTGCCTTTCTTGACGCTTGTTCCGGTGTAACATCGGCGACCTCTAAACCAAGCCATGCACTGCCCCACTGGTCCTTGAAAGTCTCATAATCAAGAGGCTCGGCTTTAATAAGATTCTTTTCATGTTTGTCGATTGTTATTTTTGAGTCCTGACAAATAATAAAGGCCGCAATGACGTTTAGGGCAAGCGATATAATTGTGACAGCGATTAACCAGTTTTTTCTTAACCAATATCCCATATCGGTTTTCATCAGAGCCTTTTCGATTCTACCGGGCAGGTTGCCGCACAGGTATTACACATAAAACACTCGCTTCGGTCTATGCTCGGCCTGTTTGATTGGTTGTCATGACTGATAGCATTCATCCGGCATCCTTTTTGAGCCAGTCTGCACCCTTTGCAGTTGTCCTGCGGCAAATTAACGCTTATCCGCCTTAGTCTTAATAAAGCACAAAAGCCGCTTAATAAAGCGAAAAACGCGCCCAAAGGGCAGAAATATCTGCAATAAAACCTCGAAACAAAAGCCGAAAAAACCAGCATCAATAAAAGCCACATCCACGAGACAATATCACCGTGCAGATTAAAAAATGTGGCAAATGGTTCTATAATGCCGGCTAAATAAATTGCAAGGATGTTGTTTGCAAACAAAAGGCCAATTAGAAGTAAAATCCCAAGATTGACGTATTTTACAACTTTTAGATATTTGTCAGCCTTTCCAGTAATCTTCCACTCTATTGGCACCAGACGGAATAGCACCTCGGTAACGGACCCGAACGGGCAAAGCCAGCCGCAATAGAACCTTCCGGCTATAATTGTTAAACCTATTGCGATAACAACAAGGCTGTACCAGTACAGGTTGTTCAAAAACACGGGATTGTGGCCGGATAAAAGTCTTAAAATATCGTTTATGGAAAACCCGCCTCCCATCAAAATGCCTAAATATGCAAAGCTCAAGCCCAGTATAAAGTAACGCAAGGGCTCGTTCTTCTTAAAAAATGACCAGAACGCCAGGCCAACCATGCCCCATAAGAATATAAAATCCATCTGCCACAGCAGATGCTGAAAAAATAAGTGCTCGACCGGGTTGTCTTTATCTACATGTTGGCGTAAAACCTGTTCTGTAACCAACTCAAGGCCTGCTTTTATCGAACGGGTAACCGTGCTTGAAGTTATCGTAGCGCCTGTTATAGCGTCCACATCTGATTCGAGGATAAAGTTGTCACCTGCATCCTTTTCTTCAAACTGTGTCAGAAACCAGCTTCCGTCGGCCAGCAAGCCTTTTGTGTATCTTGGACTCTCAAACTCGCTCAGCACTTTGACGCCGGTAATCTTGCCCCTTGCATCCACGCCGACAAGGATTGCTATCTGGTCCCGATAGCCCCAACTTTCGGCCGGAACAACTTCTGTTGTCAGAAAAACCACTCCCATAAGATATCCGCCGTCAGTAGTGTAGCCGAGGAAATGGGTGAAGGGTTCTGTCTTTTCGGCAAAGGCATCGGCAGCCGGCAAAACGTCTGCCAGATCTTTTTTGGTTACCGTTTCAGCGAGGCAATCAGGCGTTGAATTCAACAAGGCCGGGATAAACAATAAAAAAACAGCGGCTTTTGCCAGTTTTTTTTTGCCGAACATAACTTGCTTTTATAATTGAATCGAGAGGGAAACAACTGCTAAGACTATTGATATTAAGATACTGCTGAAAACCGCGGGCTTAAAATATCGCTTGGCTGTTTCGCTAAGACCGGCCTTGCTTTCTATAATTAACTTGACCCCCATCGCCGCCAGAATACTGCCAACAACAACAGCGGCTAATTCGTCCATGAAAATAAAGCCTAACATCGATGCGGCCAGTCCAATTACAACTACAGTTCCGGAAACCAGGTTCATCTTGTTTTGCCAGTGTGTGTTTTTACTTGTAAGTACACAATCTTTTTCAATTTTATCGTCACCGCCGGCTGAATATTTATATAATCCGGCATAGACGGCTAACACAACAAAAGCAACCAAGACAGTTATCGGGTCCGGCTTTTCTATCCTTTCAAGCACGAGGACCATAAAATTGTGAAAACAAATAGCCAATCCGATAGTGAAGAGAAAAATACCCATGTAATATGTCGCCCGTATCTCGGTTTCAACAATTCTTTGGCGGATTTTTTTACTGGTTCTCTTCCGGTCGATCCTGCCATATAATTGGCAATCTTTGCAGGCACGATAATTTATAATAAAAGCGATGACATCGGTCATGGAATGAATTGCATCAGCTACGAGGGCATTACTGTTTGCCAATATGCCGGTGATACCTTTGCCTATCACAAGTAAGATATTGCAGACAAGCGAGACAAGAATTGAATTGTTTTTTTCTTTAGGTGGTATAACAACGTCTCCCAAATATTATTTCATCACTACATATATCTCTGCGGTCTCTGCGACCTCGGCGGTGAGAAATGCAGGTTAATGGCCCGGTCCTTATCCCGGCAGGATTAGATTTAGCAACCCCCCCACCACCAGGCTGGATATGACCATGACGCCCGCGGACTTAAGCATGTCCACGACCCCCAATTCCTTAATAAGCGTTGTAAAGGTAGCCACGCACGGGAAATACATTGCCAGGACAACCGATGCTATTACCAGTTGTTTGATCGTCAAGCCCAGTGGAACAAGCATTCCCACCGCCACATCTTTGCGTAAAAAACCTACTATCAACGCACCAACAGCTTCCTGCGGCAGTCCCAGGACGTGGGTGACGACCGGTGCTGTGATTTTCCCTGCGAACTGAATTATTCCAAATGTGTAGAGGAGATTTACAATAAGTACTCCCAGCAGCACAAAAGGAATCGCCTCTTTAAGAAACCATTTTATTCTTATCCATATCTTCTTTGCCAGATTTCTGATATACGGAATTCTGTAAGGGGGTATCTCTAAAAATATCTCCGGCGACTCGCCTTTAACGGTTTTGTTGAAAATAACGCCAAGCAATACCCAGACCGCAAACAATGTTCCGTAGATAATCGCAAGGTATCCGGCCCCGTGTTTTCCTACCAGCCCCACAATCATTGCCTGCAGGGCCGCACAAGGTACTGCAATGGACAACAGAGTTGCGGAAATGAATCTTTCTCTGCGGGTCTCGAGGATTCTTGTCGATAATGCGCCGGGAACATTACATCCAAGCCCAAGCAGCATAGGCACTATTGCGAAACCATGTAAGCCCAGTTTGTGCATGAGAGTATCCACCATAACCGCCAGCCTGGGTATAAAGCCTAAGTCTTCGAGGAACGAGAGCACCACATAAAACGCGACTACATACGGCAGAACAGCACCAATTGGAACAAAAAGCCCTGTAGTCAATAAGCCGAAAGACTGTCCAAAATCTATTTGGCCGTCTATGAACTGTCCTATGACAAGGTCGTGAAGAAATCCCCCGGAGCCCATAAGAGCCGAAAGTTTCATTACCACAGGCAGCCAGAGCTTCTCAAAGAGAGGCTCACCCACATGGCCTATGAGCCCTTCGCCGATGAAGCGTATAATCTTAAAGGCCAAAAACATTACTACGATAGCCATAGGAATGCCGGTTAGCGGCCTGACCGAGGCGTCTCCGAGCCTTTCCAGCCAGGTATGGTGCCGATGGGTGACAGTTTGCACTTTCTCCACAATGCTTCCTATTTTCTGCCACCTCTGGTTGTCTTCATATTCATAGTCGGGAGGTTTTGCCTCCTTGAGTTTTTCCACCAACAGCTTAATCCCTTCACCTGTTACGGCACAAATCGGGACACAAGGTACTCCGAGAGTTTGCTCTAACTTTTTATCATCAATCGATATTCCCTTGTGCTTTGTCTCGTCCCAGAAATTTAGTGCCACAACAGTGGGAATTTTGCGTTTAATCAGTTGAAGTGTCAGATTCAGGCTGCGTTCGAGGTTCGTGGACTCCACGACATTAACGATTATATCTCCATCGGCATGCTCGTTGAGCATCTGGACAGCTATTTCCTCCGCTTTACAGGTCGGCTCCAAAGTGTATGTTCCGGGGACATCGATAAGCTCTACTTGCCTGTCGCCAAGCTTCATGTTGCCCTTTGTAAACTCAACCGTCGTGCCGGGGTAATTGGAGGCAATGACATTTGCACCGGTAAAGCGGTTAAAGACAACACTTTTGCCGACATTAGGATTTCCCATAAGCAGAATTTTCATTTCCGATCCTCGGCATTAACTTCTACTAATACTCTGGAGGCCATACCAAATCCCACGGCAGCCTGGGTGTGCCCCTGTTGCAAAAGGACAGGGCCTCTCATCAACTGCTCGCTTATCTTTGTGATTTCTTTGCCTGTTCTGATTCCCAAAGCTTCAAGCTTGCGAGCCAGGCCGTAGCCGCCATTTATTTCTACTATCTTACCTTTCTGGCCTGGCCGCATCTGAACCAGTGAGACCCTGTTAACTGCGAAGTCTTTCTTGTTGGCATCAGTGCTTGTTTCGGCCATTCTTTATCTCCTTCTTGCTCAAGACACCTTTCTTACAATACTGTTTCGCACAACTTAGAATGTCATTTGTGTTCTCAGGCCAAACACGACCGCATCCTTGACAGTCTCATCGCCACCCGTATTGCTTATATACTGAATACTTGGGCTTAAACTCAGCCACGGCGTAACCCGGGCGTTGTAGTAAACTTCGAGAGCGTTTTCATGATTTTCGGTATATTCTGCGCCATCATTTGCACCAGCGTAGTCGCTGAATATCCCCTGAGCGAAACCTATCCCGAGAACATCATCATCCCTGCCGTCAAGCAGGCCCTGATACTGCAGGCCTATGCTCCAGAAATTACCGATTGGGTTAAGATCGCTGTTGGCATAGCCGAACCTGCCGAAAACACCTAATCCCTGCGAATCCTCCGGATTACTGTTTTCTTTGTATGCCATCTGATCGCAGCTAATGTAAACGCCGATGTCATCGCGATAATTGTTACTGCTGGAAAACCTGGCCTTGTCCTGTCCATCCACCCACATACCAACACGATAAGCACCCGGCATCAGGCCGTTTGCCGAATTAAGCTGGGGCGTTATCCCGGTCTCAAGGGCATAGAAGAAATAATCTTCATCATAAAAAGCAGTCCTAAAGCCGGTTTCTCTCCCGTCAGCCTGAGCATCGGCTGCGCCACCAGCCAGGTACCATGTATCGGTTATATCCCAGTTGAGGACTATTCCCAGGCTGTAGTCGGGAAACGGGATCGTCGGGTTATCGACAAAAGCGGCATTGAGGAATTGGGTACATTCGTCATCGGCATAAGCACTTGCATCAAATACGCCGGTAAAGTCGATCTTACCGACCATGATAGTAAGAGCATCGCTGAACACGGTTCCCCGGTAGTAAAGTTCTTTGACAAGCATCGCATTATTGCCAATCGCATCGGCATTCACACCGAAATAACTGCCTACCGAACTTTCATCAATACCTTCGGCGTCCGGCCAGCCGCCCTCGACAAGCATGTAGATACCGCCTGTCTCAAATCCAAGCAGTTTTTGGAGGTCCACCGACAGCTCCAAATCATAACTGCCTGAATGTCTGCCCCTGCGGGCATGGGTACTGGTTCCACCCCTGACATTGGCCTGATAGACGCCGGTAATTCCAAAACCCAATTCTATGCCCTCGTCCGCCAATTGGTCGTTTAA
>Ga0114922_10002390_pt1 | contig 17584 bp, 8 predicted proteins | sample AartaG_FD_100975 | JGI IMG/M metagenome (GOLD analysis project Ga0114922, IMG submission 100975) | Deep subsurface microbial communities from Aarhus Bay to uncover new lineages of life (NeLLi) - Aarhus_00045 metaG | ecosystem: Environmental > Aquatic > Marine > Oceanic > Sediment | place: Aarhus...
ATGTGGCCCCGCGCACAGTCACTAAATGGTTCGACTCCGGCCAGTTAAAGGGCTACCGCATACCAGGCTCAAGAGACCGACGAATCCCCACCAGCGAACTCATCCGCTTTATGAAGGCTCACAACATCCCCACCGATGCCGTGGAAGTCGGCAAAATGAGAATCCTCGTTATCGACAGTGACTGGGAAGGGGCCGAAAACCTCGCCAAAGCGCTGCAGGCCAGGAGTAATTACGAAGTTCAGACCGCACAGAACGGTTTTGACGCCGGTCTGATTGCACAAAAGCTCGTCCCGCATGTCATCATAATTAATCTTATGGCGCGCGACATCGACGCCACACAGGTCTGTAAATATGTCAGGACAAATGAAGACCTGAGCGGCACAAAGGTAGTCGCCATGGCCAATAAGCTTAGCGAAACCGAAATCGCCGCCCTCCATCAAAAAGGTTTTGACGCCGTCCTCACAAATTCGGCCGATGCCCCAAAGATCATCGGAACTATCGAAGAAGTTACCGCCATCATTTATTGACAGACCATTCTTCAAGAGCAACCCTTGACCGTCAAGCAGTTGAAACATCTTGCTTTGTAGAAAACATATGAAAACTGTCATTCTGAATCCCGATACATCGGGCACCGGCGTGCTAAATATCGAGATTCTTTCCTTCGACAAGCTCAGGACAGGCTGCCTACGGCTCAGAATGACATTATAAAGTTTTTTACAGAGCAAAACATCTGCATTGACTTCGCCGGAGAAACGATAGGCAATCGTCGCACCAAAGCATACAATCTGCGTTCATCGAAATCGACAAGTGGTTTTAGGCGTCGGCGTTTACTTTTGAGTTACAGGACTGCTAAGTGAAAATAGTCGGCTGGACTATTTACTCAACTGTCCTAATTGGTATCATGCTGATTTTGGTCGGCTGCAAAGCCGCCCCCGCCCCACCGGCAGGCTTCATTCAGAACCACCAGATAATGGCAAAAGACCAGAAGTCGCCGTTTCACCGTGTCTGGTATGATACCAATGTCGACTGGAACGGTTATGAAAAAGTATTTGTGGCCCCGGTAAACACACTTTATCTCACCCAGGCCGACTGGTGGCAAAGCGCCACCTTCGCGGCTGACCGCCAAAAGGACTCACAGCGAATTGCAGATTATATGTGGACTAAGGTTTGTGACTCCTTCAATTCGGACCCGGACAAGCGTTTTAAACCGGCCTATTTACCCGGCCCGCGCACGCTCATACTGGAGATGGCCCTCATCGAACTCGTTCCCACCAAGGTCTGGCTCAATGCCGTCGGCACGGTCTTTGCGGTAAGCGTGGATCACGGCACCGTGGCAATGGAGGCCAGGATTCGCGATGGAGCATCCGGCAGCGTGATTGCAACCTTTGCCGACCGGGAGCACGGCAAGTCGTCATTAGTTAGCGTAGCTAATCTGACGTGGTACTCGCACGCCAGGCATATAATCGACGACTGGGCCCTCCAGATGGTCCAGGTACTAAAAACCGGTGGGACAAAACCTGTCGCCGACTCACCCGCTTTTACACTGCAGCCGTGGTGAGCTTCGGAGAAGGTCCCTCGTTGAATCAATAATCCGAGGAGAGTTTGCCAGATACCCGGTTCATTGGTCAGCATCGAGGCAATAAACTCGCCAAGACTGTCCCATTCATTGACTTTTCAAAGAGGCTCTATGGTGTATTCTGCAATCTTACAGCGGTCCTATTTTGGCTTGACAATCGTATATGGGACAGACCCCCGGACTTTGACAAATTTAACAGAGAATTGTTGAAAAGAACGGGATAAAATTTTTTTGAGGAAAAAATTTATCCCTGCCCGCGTATAAAATATAGCTCGGTTGAGACTTGGTAAAACCGCATTTCTACACCGAAAAATGGGTATCCAGAGAATATCGAGGCTCAGTAGGTTTCAGAAGGATACCTACCCATAACTGACCGGTTACATCAAAGTCAATTTTTTTCTTGACATGATTTCGATTACAAACTATGTAGACTTTAAAAGTGGTTCGGTTGGTGTGAAACTGATTCTCTATTCCTGATCAGAAGGATTGAACAGGTTCAAGGAGAGGTATTTTTTGGAAACCATGGAATCACAAACACACAACTCTTTTTTAAGAAGTTTTTTCTACTTCTTATCTTCTTCGTTATTTTATCTAATAAATGGGTCACCCTCGAAGAGGCTGTCGGTCAGGATATTATCTTCACGGCCGAATTCGAGCGCCGTTTCTGTCAACCGGCTAAGAAGATTTCACAATAAGGGAGGTTTTATCATATGAAAGCGCTTGGTCTGTCGGTTTGTATTGTTATTTTGACGTCGGTTGCAATCGCCCGCGACGACTTGCCTCCCGTTCCTAAGACTCCCTCGGCGGTCATTGATTTAGTTTTTGCCCGCCCCTTTACCCTCACTAAGGGTTACAAATACAACTGGAGCAAGGTTCGTCCGATAGTCAGGTCCGGTACCTTAGTGGTACTTAAAGTGGACCCTAACCTCGTTGTCCCCCGAAATTCAGCTGAGCCAGTGCTGTATGCAGGAAATCAAACGGTGCAACGTTTAAATCATGGCCATAAATCGGGACACGTGATTGCGATTATTCCAGGAAAGATTGATCTAACGCAGGCTCCAATATGGTTCGGCCGCCCCGGGTTGCCGGAACGAGTGACTGCTCAGATGATTAAGTCCGAGCGGGCTTTGGCCGATGCGGCGAAAATCCGGCCGTTTGCAGCAAAGAAGGTTAAGACTGTAACCAAGGAACGTTTAAAGGTATCTGACCTGTTCTCGTTGCTTCGTGACTACGCTGCGAACCTAGTGTTGGAATACTCCCCGCAGGAGAAAAATCTGGCAGAGACATGGCGTTTGCCGGTGGCGAGAGTTTCGCCCAAGCAACAGAGGGAAAGGAAGAGGAGAAGGAAATGAGAATGACAACGTCCCAACGGATATCCAGTGTATGCTTAGCCGCTCTCCTCGCTTTGCATGCATCATCGGCTCAAGCTGCAATTACACAAACGCAGTTGGCGGGCAACTCTCTGACGGAATATCCCTTTTTTGAATATGTCAAGGCGTTCAATGAGAATACCACCGTGAAGGTGGCTATCGACCCCACACGCTTTGCGGGGATTGTCGGGCAGACTTGTGACATATACGTGGTTGAAGCCAAAAGCGCTGCCCAGTGGGCCGTGGACCCCTGCTTAACAGACGTGACTACCGGAGGCGCGCAGACCGAGACCTTTAGCGGAAGCACCATCCAAAACAACACCTTCCAAGTGACCGGATCATCCGAGCTGAACGCTGACGCCGGCATAGGCCTGGGCGTGGGATACGACGTGGTGCTGGATTGCGATCAGGACGGCCAGCTCAGCGACGGAGACTTTATCGACGGAATGAGCAATGAAGCCGGCTTTTATGCTGTTCACGACACTACCGCAGCGGGCCCGGAGCCAGTCACGGAAGCGCCGCTATATAGCCTTGACCCCGACGTTGGGGCGAGTTTTGGCATCCCCTCTTACAAGTTGGCCGAAGACCTTTACTACCCTACAGACGTGGGCTCAATGGGTCAGTTGCCTTTGATCGTCATCGGCCATGGTCATGGCCACGACTATCGATGGTATGACCACATTGGCAACCACCTGGCTTCCTACGGTTACATCGTGATGAGCCACGATAACGACACCGGCGCCGGCGTCGAAGGCGCGGCCACGACAACGTTGGGGCATACGGACGCCTTCATCGATCAGGCTGAGGCGGGTGCTATTGCCGGGGGAGCACTTGCAGGACATCTCGACACCAGCCGGATTACCTGGATCGGGCACAGCCGCGGCGCTGAGGGCGTTGCCATTGCCTACGACCGATTGTTCGACGGCAGCCACACACCAACCCATTTTAGCATGGGGGACATAAAGCTCATCAGCAGCATGCTGCCGACCGATCATCAAGGGACTAACATCTCTGATCCACACGACGCCAATTACCACCTGTGGACCGCCTCGGGCGATTCTGACGTCAGAGGCTCGGCCACAAGCAGCCAAACCTTCCGCATCCACGACCGGGCGACGGCTTACCGCCAATCCACCGTCGTTCAGGGTGCCGGACATGGGTGGTTCCATGATGGGGATGACAGGCCCCCTGACCCTGACCCGACGGATGCTTTCACCGGCCCGTACTCCATTGGTCCAGAGAATGACCTGACCCATTTAATTCAATTGGGTCACTTCCTGCCACTGATCAAGCACTATGTCGAGAGTAATATCCCTGCGCTCGACTTTCTGACGCGGCAGTATGAAAGCTTTCGCCCGATCGGCGTACCGACCGGAAACCCGTACATCGTTGTGAGTCATGAGTACCGCAATGGGTCCGCAGTCGGCAATTTTGTAATCGATGACTATCAGACGCAGACTGATCCGTGTATCAGCAGTTCCGGCGACCAGGTGACATTCAACGTCGAGAACCTCACCGAAGGACGATTGGACGACAATAACAGCGATTTCGCATGGAACGCCTCAGACCCATTCAATGGCGCAACCCAGGCGGGCGCTACTGATTCGAGCCGAGGCGTGGTGTTTGATTGGACTGACCAGGACCGTTTTTATGAATGGGATGTTGTTCCAGGTCAAAGCGACTTTACTAACTACCATTACCTCTCCTTCCGGGGTGCCCAGAGCACCCGACATCCCAACACACTTGCAGTGCTTGGCGATCTGACTTTCTCTGTTACTTTGCGCGATATCGGCGGAACAAGCAGCTCGATCAACATCGGTGCGTTTGGCGGCGGCTTGGAGCAGCCCTACCAGCGGAGCGGCGGTTGGCATAATGAGATGGAAACCATCCGTATCCGGACCACCGATTTCCTCAACAATGGATCAGGCTTAAACCTGAACCAGATCGAGGCAGTTCGTCTGGACGTGGGTCCTACATGGGGATCCAGTAGAGGTCGCATTGTCGTGGACGAGCTCATGCTTACAAATGACAACTTCCCATACGGGCCTCCAATGCCATTGCTTCGGGTGTCGGACACTGTCCTGGATTACAGGGAAGTAGAACTTGGCTTCGCATTCACAAAGGCGATCGTATTACACAACGATGGGAATGCGGATTTGGATGTTTCGGTCGAAATTACAACGCCTGATGGTGACCCGATGCTCGACCATTGGACCCTGAACGAAATCACCACAGCGACGACCATCAGCCCGTTCGACCCGCCTCTGATACTGCGGCAGGTCTACGAGCCCACGGCACTCGACACGCACACCATGCTGATGATGGTGACAAGTAACGACCCTGTTACTCCGACCCAGCCGATTACGCTCACGGGAACCGGCGTCACCCCGATTCCTGTAGATACGGTTCTGGTGCTGGATCGAAGTGGGAGCATGAAGGATCCCGCCGGAGACCGCATCAAGATCGAGGCCCTGCGTGACGCGGCCATGTTGTACACCGACTTATTGCGGGAAGACATTGGAGGAACGGGCACTGGGGACAAATTAGGTTTCTGGAAATACAACCATAACAACAGCGAATACATGGCGCTCGACTTCATCACTGATACGAAGAAAAACGATATCGAAACGGATCCCACCGGGGAGCTGAGCGACACCGCGCTTACCGACAGTGGCAGATTGAAGCCTACCGGCACCACCGGCATCGGTGGCGCAATGCAGAACGGCGCGGCGGCGCTGGGTGGACCGCTTACGGATCGAAAGCAGGTGTTGGTGGTGATGACCGACGGTAAAGAGAACAAGAGCCCCTATATTTTGGATGTGATTGGTCCCATTGAGATCGCTAATTCCAATCTGCAGATGTATAGCGTAGGTCTTGGATTCAACATCGAAGCCGGAAAGCTCCAGAGTATCACCAACATGGGCAACGGGGGGTATCACCAGGTGTCAGGTTCCCTCTCCGGCGAGAATTTGTTTGACCTCGAGACCTTTTACTTCAAGATCTTCTCGAATGCGACCGGCATGGATATTGTTGTCGATCCGACCCACGTAGTTAATTTACTCAATCCCGACCCGATTATCATCGACAGTGCCCGAATTATCTCGTCGGATAGGACTGCGAACTTCCTGGTGTTGGATGACCCGGTTCTGCGTGCCTTCTACGATCTTGAGTTCATAAGTCCAACGGGCCAGGTCATTGTTCCCGGCGTCACCATAGGTGGAATCCCCATACAGGAGGCGAGTCGGCACACCTACAAGATCTACCGCATCGTATTTCCCGATATTGCACAAGCGGGGACTTACGTTGGTGATTGGTTGTTGCGACTCACGCCAAACGGTAAGTGGAGTCGAGAATATGTGAAAAGAGTGCTTATTGAGTCGGATATCAACCATTCCAGCTATATCAACCCGTATCAAGGATTGGTACCCATTGGTTTCGCCGCAGCCGTTTCCTCCAACTACAAGCTGGCGGTTGTGGTATCGGCCAACAACTACTTGCCGAGTGCGGAGGTGAACCTCGAAGGTTCGCTGAGCGACAGAGGATGGCCAGCCGTGCAAGGGCAAGTCAACGTCACCGTAACCACGCCCAACAACACGACCTATACGATGGCGTTGTACGATGACGGAACACACGGCGATGTGACAGCAAGTAATGGCACCTGGTCTAACCGTTTTGTGCAAACCAGCGTGCCAGGCGTGTACAAGTTTCTCTTCCAATCTGTTGGATACAACGCTCGAGGTGAACTAGCGCCTCGTGAGGCAACTCGATATGTGACATTGAAGCAACCGGAATCCACGCCCAAAGACGACGGTCGATGTATTCCGTGTCCGCTCCTTCGACTCTTACTACTACTGGTTCTGGTGTTGCTGATTTGGATCTGGTACTGCTGCTGCTATCGAAAATGCTGCGTTACGAATACACAGATCAAGTGACATGGTACTCGCACGCCGAACATGTGATTGACGACTGGGCCGTACAGATAGTCCAGGTACTAAAAACCGGTGGGACAAAACCTGTCGCCGACTCACCCGCTTTTACACTGCAGCCGTGGTAAGCTTCGCAGTCAATCCAACCTCACTAACTTGTCCGGCCCACAACCGTATCACTGATTTATCCTAAAGGCCTGTTCAAGTACGACAGCATCTGCAAAACTTCACCTACTGTTTCATCACGATTCTGACGAGTCAGCTCAAATAGTTTGGCTGCTGGATGCGTCTTTACATCGGCAATGAGGCCGGCCCCTTTCTGCGCCACAGTAGCTAATACCGCCCTGTCCGAATCAAACAGCCGATTTATTGCGGCGGCAAATTTTTCCGAAAAGCATTCCATCTTGCCAATCTCATCAACGACGAAAAGCTTGGCACCGGGCCTGTCAATATCCAGAATCGGCACCACGGATTTTTCAAAGCCCGCCACATCAACACCATATCTACTCACTCGCCGGGCCCCTTTAATATCCACATGTGCAAGTATCCCCTCGGCTCCATCCAGGCTCTTCCAGCGAAAACCCTTGCGCGCACCCTTTTGGCGAATCTCCTGTGTATAGAAACCCGCCGCTTGTTTGCAGTCGAGCCTTGCCAGGATATTCATCACAGCCGTCGTCTTACCGCACCCCGGCAGACCCGTTAATAAAATTTTCACCGATTCCGACTGCATAATTAACCTACCTGTTCTATCTCGAACCGATTTTTTGTCATTCTGAGCGCAAATAGCCTTTAGCCCTGAGCGTAGTCAGGGGAAGAATCTCCACCTACGAATACACTTCACGAGATACGAGATACGAACAACTGCTCCTTCAATGTCTTTGCATTGCTAACTGCATAAGCGTTTGTGTCATTATTAAAATAGACGTAAACGGCGCGGGCTTTTCCCTCATTGGTTTTGATCCAGTTGGCCCAGTCTCGCAATGCAGATTTTGAATAACTGCCGACGTACTTACCCGTCGGGCCGTGGAATCGAATATAAATTATATCAGAGCAAACAACGCGAGGCGTCTCGATGTCACCCATGTCATGAACACAGAAGCTGCATCCGGATTCATCAAGCAGTTTGAAGGTATCCTCACAAAACCAGCTCTTGTGCCTGAATTCGAAAACGTTGGTTGACTTTTTTGGTAGCAGTTTGACAAAATCTCGGAGCAAATCCAGGTCTTTTTGCAGGCTCGGTGGCAATTGATAAAGAACAGGGCCCAGCTTTTCCTTCAATAAATTTATCCTTTCAAAGAATGTTTCAAGCGGCTCGGCAGCCTCTTTTAATCTCTTGATATGGGTAATATACCGGCTGGCCTTTACCGTATAAAGGAAGTCGGTCGTGGCCTGTGCGTGCCACCTTTTTACGGACACTTCCTTCGGCAGTTGGTAGAAGGTATTGTTAATCTCAACGGTGTCAAAATGCCTTGCATAATGCTCGAACCACCTGCTTTTCGACAGTTTTGCAGGATAAAACCGCCCCTTCCAGTGCTCATAATGCCAACCCGACGTCCCTATCCGAATATCGTATTTACCCTTACTCATAATATGCGACCTGAAACTATTGCTGAACTGTGCAAATCCGAACACAAATAAACCCGGCGAGGAAATAAGCACACAAAGCTATCAATGTCAGTAATGTAAAGCCTAATGAAATTGCCAGGCACGTGCCTAAGACCGCTGCGGTTACCGAGGCAAACCCGTTAATCCCCCACGCCCACGGAACCAGAGCCTCTCTGTCCCTGCCTAATTCGCCCAGAGCCGCAGGAAACGGCATACCCATAAAAAAGGCTAAAGGTGCGCAAATTGCAAGCCCCAGACATATCCGCCCGAACCGTGAAAAACCGACCAGCCAATCAAAGGCGAACCTGAGCAGAATTATTTCTATTACACCGACAACGATTATAGCTGCTACCGCAATCCGGATCCTACGCCCTGCTGTGCCTCCGAAGCGAGCTGAGACTAAAGAACCGCATCCTGAAAATACTAAAAACCCCGCTAATGTAACGGCAACGCCAAAGACAGGGTCGCCGATTAGCAATGTCATTTTCTGGATAAAACCCATTTCCAGGAACATGTACGCAAAGCCCAAGAGCAGAAAATAAACACACACCGCCCATTTGCCCCGCGCAACTTTTTTTACAGAGCCTGCAAAACTCGCCGGAGCTAAGATTAACACTAAACTCACAACCATTGCCTGGGCTAATGTTACCAACAGCACAAGATAACCCCACTCCGAATATGGCAGCCAGCGCCCCGGCATCTGACGAATCATCTCCGGCAGTGCTTTTAATTTGAAAAAGTCAAAAAAGTACGGCTTATCGTCCGTAGCGGGCCGAATTTGATAAGCATAATCTTTATAAAATCTCTCAGCGCTGGCGCTTAGGATCTCTCCGGCACCGGCGTAGTATAAAGGTTCTGCAAGAACATGAAACCGGTTTGCTTCATCTGCTCCAATACCGGGCACATGAACCAGGTCAAAACCCCGCTCTTGGCAGAACCGCCGCCCGCTTGATACAATCGCGGCCGATAAAGGCGATGGTGAGACCACAATGGTAGCCGTTGCCCAACTGCGAATCATAATGATATGCCCGCCCGGCTCAGAAACTCCTCGCCTGTGCAGGGCCTGAACTACAGTGGCAAGCATCTTCAGGCTGTCGCGCGGCGGCGTCTTGAGTGTGCGTGTAATGCTTAAAAGACCGTCTGCGGCAAGTTTGTCAAGGGCCTTTGAGATGGCTTCAACCGTGTAAAGATGGCTTTCGTTCAAGGCATAAAGACCCGCACTTGCAGCCGTGAATGAATCAAGCAGCGATATCTGAATGATGTCGAATCTTTCACCCGTCCTCTGCAGGAAGTTTCTTCCTTCTGCTATTACGGTCTTAACTTCAGGCCTTTTGAAAATTCCGGACGCCAATTCACTGAAGCGTCCCTCAAGCAGCTCGATTATCTGCCGGTTCATCTCAACAGCCGTAACCCGCCCGGCGCCGAGGCAAATTGCCTGTGCAACATCGCTGCCGCCACCGGCACCTATAATGCACACATTCGCCCCGTCAATCAGGTTATAACTCAAGGCGGAAGTGATATTGTCATAACATCGCAGGTCCTCAAGTTGCTCAAAACGGTTAATGGTTGAGATACCGTCGGCATCGCTGATAAGCAGCGACTGCTCGCAAATCCTGCCGTCGTAGCCGATACTCAAGCCCGGCACATAACGGATGGCCGGGGCCTGTACGACATCCAGCCGCCCCAACGGACTGTAGCGAGTAGTCAGTATTTTTGCATCCGGCAGGGCACTGTAATAAACCAGCGATTTATTTTCCGAAAGACGCATCTTCAATCCGACTAATCCTCGTGGCATAAACAGACCAAACGTCGCACATGCACAAATAAACGTGGTCGCGACCGCTCTGACCGAAATTTTCGATGCACAAATAACCGCAGCAAAAAAAGCCACCCCGCTTACTACCAGCAGCAACCGCTCGGGGCTGTGCCCATACATCAGCACCACGGCGCCAAGGGCCCCCGCCCCGGAACCGACCATATTGAAAAAATAAAGTCGATGTGCCTGCTCCGCCCGCACCGTAAAGGCCAGGCAAATACAGCCGCCGGCAAAAAAGAAAGGCACAAAGAATAACAGGTAATATCCGAGCAGATAAACTATCTGCCGCTCGTCCCACACGAGCTGCATCTGTTCGAACCGGATGCGCTGGGCCAGCCAAAAAACAACAGGTACAGACACTGCCAGCCCAACGGTAAAGCACCAAATACAATGAAAATGACGTTTCCGAAAGAATCTCTGAAAGACCGTAACCACTGTACCGCTGCTGCCGAAACCCAGCAAAGCGGTACTGATGAGAAGATAGGCGAAATGATGCCAGTGGGCGATGGACAGTGCCCGCATCAGGATAAGCTCCAGCCCGAGCGCCGCTGCTGAAACGCACAGGATAACCACCGCTAATGCAACCATTTCACAGCCGCTTCTTAACGCCCACGCTCAACCCGTCCCAACATCGGAACAAACCGCACGGGCAAAACCTCTTTGCTCGAGACTTTTCCTTTATCATCCTTTGTAACCATCACAAGCGCCTGATACCCAAACGGGCTGCCCAACGGCAGGATCATTAGTCCGCCGGGCTTTAACTGTTCAATCAAAGGCGGTGGTACGAAGCCTGCCGCGCAGGTCACTATGATCGCGTCAAAAGGCCCTTTATCCGGCCACCCGAAGTAGCCGTCGGCGTTTTTTGCGAAGACACCGGCGTAGCCGAGCTCTTTCAGGCGTTTCTGTGCAGATTCGGCAAGGGCCTCGATAATCTCAATCGTATAGACCTCGCTCGCTATTTCCGCACACACCGCAGCCTGATACCCGGAGCCTGTTCCTATCTCCAGAACTTTGAAATATTCGGTGAGATTTAACGCCTCGGTCATATAGGCCACGATATATGGCTGGCTTATGGTTTGCCCGTGGCCGATGGGTAAGGGATGGTCGTTGTAAGCCCGGCGAAGGTCACGCCGGTCAACAAACACATGGCGGGGAACGGTTTCAAGGGCGGCCAACACATTTGGGTCGGCAATACCCCTTTTTCGGATTTGCCAATCCACCATGCTCAGCCGCTCGGTGCGCCTTTGGCTAAAGGCCGGATGCTTACGAACTGCCCGAGACGCTATCGCATCTGGAGAACTTTTGCCGAGAACCTTCTGTGTGCCGCTTTTGCTTTGGGCCCGACTTCGCATGGCCGAAGCCGGCGACTTTTCACAGCCCAAATTCGCCCCACCGATAACCAGAACTGCCCCCCAAAGAGAAACCTTTGCGGTAAATCTGAAAAGGCGATTTCGAAAACAGCCTGGAAACTTCGTACACATCGGCTTGCCCTCTATGCGTAATGTCTTCTTAATGAACCACATGAACACCGGCTGTCTATGACTATTACTTACAATACTCCCACCGGCCATGACGACATTATAACAAAACTTTTCATACTGTACCATAATCCTGCTGCCGCCGGAGCCATACACTTCGAACACCACCGGGCAAAATGAATATCCCTTCTTTTTTGAGATGATTGGAGACTCGCAGTTGTCCCTGATCTGACCCCGGCTCCGGCCCGTCGAGACGCGGTCTCGCCTGCCGTGCCATCGCCCCGTCGCGGCAGGCCCCGGCTGGTCATAACGTCTTAATATAAACCAACTCCGCGTTCTCGGCGCTTGCTGTGGTGAAATATCCGGGCTAACGCCAAGAGCCTGCCAACGGAGCCAACGGTTCGGCAATGGACTGAAACCGTGCGAGGAGAACAGCATCCCGACCTTTGATGGAGATAAGCGGCATCAGGCCCTTGTCGATAAGGATTTGCATTGCGCGCTCTGTCAGAAAAGCCTCCGCGCAAGGAGTAACATGCTTTTCGCCACCGGATTTGTAAATGTGCATCGGCAGTTGCCCCAATTCGCATCCAAGGCCGCGTGTGAATGACCAGCCGAATTCACGAAACGCCTCGGCCAAAAGACATGCACAAACAGCGGCGGGATTACCCCAAAGGTACTCTTGGTGATTGGGGGGGAGCGAAATCTCCTCAAAACCGAACCTATCGGTCTGTTCGGTATCCTTTCCATAAGGCAGACGCAGAAGGATTCGTGGAAGAACCAGGCCGACAAAGGCCGCCTCGGGTGAGCCGCGGAATTGTTGCCATTGCCCGGCGACAGCAGTGTCGGGTTTCCATTGCCAATCATCAGGATCAGGTGTGGCAGCGAATGATTCGCAACCTGCAAAATGTGGACAAGCTGTGGCTAAGAACGGTGCACCGGCTGACTGGGCCACTTGAGCGAGGCTGCCAAGCAGGTCTATATCCTTTTCGGTTTGGTCAAATGTATAGCCGCCGACCAATAGTGCCCACGGCTCGGCCCTGTGTGTGCCGACGCTCTGCTCGATGAGAAGTCGATACGTGCCGGTCGATTGTAACTGTTCAGTTGAGACTAAATCGGCCGCAAGTTCGTCTTTGCTTATGTCCACTAAATAGAGCTTTAATGTCTCGTCCGTTTCGATGCGGCTGATGAGCAGGTGCAGCGTTCGCCAGGCGGATTCAAGCGATTGAAAATCCTGATTATGCATGATTGTGCTCATCTGGCCGCTGATGGCTTGGTCCACCTGGGCGACAAGTTCTGACTGCTGAGGGTCAGGTGCGGGAACAACGTAGGGCCTGACCATCTCCCAAATCATTTTGTCCACATCGACGGATTGACTTGCGGATGGCCGCTGTGCACTCGGTCGCTTTCCCAGCAGCCTTTCAACCATGTCCACATCAGATTCCTGTGGTTCCGCCGGCCTTTCCCCGGCTTGAACTTTCTTGTCCTGCTCTGTGGCAGGCTCGGCAGTTGTCCAGGACCGCACCTGGGCGGCCGCCTGGGCAAACGATGATGGGTCGTGCAGATTCTTACGGATTAGTTTGAGCTTTTGAAAGACTTCGAGTCTGTCAAAAATCCGGTCGGGGTGAAAGTCGTCCAACTCACCGAACCGGACCGTCAAACGCGGTCCATCGGAATCTCCTATGGGGATACCAAGCTCGGCGCCGAGTTTTGCGGGCAACTTCTCGAAATTATCCACATCCACCGAAGTCCACCGACGACCTGCCAGCGGAGCGCCTGCCTCGCACAAACCACGATTGCCGCGGCCGCTAAAATCAGCCATTATCGCTACGCAAAAGGGTCTTTGCTCCGCGGTTTCCTTACGGGCGGGCTTGAATGATGTGGTCAATTCAAAATCCGTTTTTCCAGAAGAGAATTGCATGGCCATAACAACATGCCTCCCAATACAGACCTGAATTTAAGTTAACTTTGTTTGAGAATTTCTTTTTACGATTACTCGATGTGCCCTTTGGGGGCGACAGTAACATCCGGGTAATCATAACAGGGGCCGGTTCAGAATTCAAGCGATTTTATAATCTCTCTTTGGTTTACTTTTCGGCAGTGAATTTTTCGGGCATAAAGATAATCCGGAAACCAATGTCATTATTAGCTTTTTTGAAATCGTGTTCATAGTTCGTGGATGTGTCATCCTCGTCGAGCACATATTTTGTGTCGTCAGTGATATATTCTTTGGGAGTCAGGCAGGAAAAGCCGCATATCGCAGGTTTTCCCGAGTCGTTACTTTTACACCATTCCCATACGTTGCCAATCATGTCATATAAGCCCCAGTTGTTCGGCCTGGTGTTCGTGCTGCTTGTGTCATAGGGCCAGATATGGTCAGGGCTTGCTTCAGGAAAATACCGGTCGGTGTTGGTGGAAAGCTCGTCTCCATACTTAAACCCAACTGGTCTTACCGCTCCAAGCGGCTGGGGTGCAGGTTGAAATGTTATCGTCGGGGTTTTGCCTTTCTCGTCGTTGTATTTTGCCGCGGCGTTCACCCAGGCTGTACCCGCCAAATGGGTGTATGCAGATATTTGCGACAAGTCGTTTCCCCACGGATAAATACTGCCGGTATCCGCTTCGACAGCATACCTGTGTTGCCCGGCCGTCGGTAATTCAGTACCCAACCAGGCCGCGTAGGATTTTGCCCCCTGGAAGCTAACCCTTGTAACCGGTGCGTTTTCAAGATTGGCCTCCGTGACAACAAAAGTGCTTGTTGGCCTCTCCCATTTTATTGCGCAAGGGGGGTTGCCGGCTTTTCTTATCAAAACCCGGCCGTCTGCGTCTTTAATGTACAACCCGCTTGATTTTGCACCGGTTTCCTTCAGGAATCGGGTGTATTGGGCGTTACTAACTTCACGTATGGCCATGTAGAAAGGCTCGTTGCCGTATGGAATGAATCTGAATATCATGGTGCTGCATTTCCTGGAGCTGACGTACCTGGGCCAGAAGCCTGCATCCTCATTGTCCCCAACGTGGAAGAACGTATCTATCAGCGGATTACCCTTCGTTTTCAAATTCACCCACTGCTGATCAGTAGTGAGAAACTTGAAGTCGGATGCCTTTGCCGGTTCCCGGTCCGGCGAGAGTACAGGCTCAAAATTCTTGAACAAATTCTCATACTCAGCGGCAAAACGGACCTGTCCGTCGATAAACTCTACATACTTACAGTAATCCGGCTTTAATTCATTCTTGATGCCTCTGAGACGTCCCTCGAATTGCGTAAAGTCGTTCACAATCATTTCCCGGTGAAGTTCAATCGCAGGGTAAGTTTGCCGGGAGTTTTCGAGATCTTCAGCGAGCACAGCGAGATTTTCTTTAAGGCTCTTTCGTTTTTGGGGGTCTTTTTCGGCTTCTATTTTTTTGGCGAGGTTGTCAATATCGTCTGTGATATTGCCACGCGGGTCGTCGAGCTTCTTGTATTTTGCAAACTCACTTTCCCACCCCTGTACGGCGGTTGTCCACTCCTGTGTAGTTAAAATCTCCCGGGGACGAGCGGTGTCTATGGATTTTATAAACAGGTCTTTGCGATAGTTTATATCATCGTTCCATCCGGCACTTAGTAAAAAACGAGCCAGCCGGTCTGCAGAGTCAGCCAGGGCCTTGAGATTGTTGATTGGACCATCCAATTGGCTCTTGAGCGATTCCAGCGTTAAAGCCTCGGCCTTAACATCACTCAGGTCGGCATTGTATTGCTCTGTATTCGTTTCGGCATACTCGGCGAACGCGTTAAACGCCTCGCAGGCTAGCGCCTGATTCTTCACTATATTCAGATTTTCTCTAAGGCCCGCCGTTAAATTATTTGCAATTGCCGTGGTTAAGATTTTCTGACGCTCATTGCCGACCCTGTTCAGTTCATCGGCCAGTTCCTCTTTTCGACCGGCGTCGGAGATACTCTCAAATCCGGTACTAAGTATGCCACGGATATTATTTTCGGTATCACCCTCACCCGGGTCGGGCCACGGGGGCGATTCCATTGCACCAAGCCTTTTCCAGGCGGCGTAAATCGCTTCAGTCCGAGAACCGCCCTCGGTAGCTGTTTGCCCAAGATACACCCTGTCATCGGAGGCCGCGATTTCTTCGAGTTTTACGATTCTGCCTGTGAGGTCCTGGAATACGGCCCGGACAGGTGATGCGCCGACGAAGATGTCCGCAACGTCACTTTGCTCTTTTAACTCATTGTGCAATTTGATAAATTCATCCGAACTTGCTTTCACCGAATCGTCATCAGGCAGATAGCAATTTGCAAAACTTTCGCTCAATTCATAGAGTTTCCCGGTTAGTCCGACCAAATCATCGCCGTGACTGCTGAATGTGTCCAACTCATCGTGCCACTGAGGCGTAAAAGCGTCCGGGTCATCTGTTCGGTTTTGCGCTATGTCCGGGACTTTATCCGGCGGGAATTGACTTATGACCCGGCGGAACACCTTCTCCCTGGCCAGTTTATAGGCATTTCTTAATTCGCTTTTCATATCAATACTGCGGTCTTTGGGAACCGGCAGTTCGTCAAATTTTCGGTCAAGGTCCTTTCTTTTATTATCGATTTTTTGCAGCCTGCTCCAGAACTGCTCGAGGTCCGGTCTGACTTTGCGAAGTTGGTCCTGGTCGTCTTGTTGAAGTTTCGCCTGCACATTGGCCGAAAGAACATTACTCCGTATCCGGCTCCAGGTTTCCTGAAGGATTTGGGATTCTGTAAACTGCAATTGCATTTGTCTGACCAACCACTCGGCGGGAGGCACCAGCTTGGCAACCTCAATAGAAACTTCCTGTCGAAAATCGTGGAGCTTACTAAGCAAATCGTCCAGTTTTTGCTCTATCTTGGGTTTGTCCCTTACTATCAAATAAAGACCTTCATCTGCAAGAGTTTGTGGAAATTGATCGAAAAGAGCATCGAATCCGCCGAATGTCTGCCTGAATTTCTTACCTTCGGCCGCAAAGTCTGCATCCGCCTCGAGACGTTTGATGTCTTCTTCCAACCTGCCGTGAATATCCCCCCATTCACTCTCGCCTCGAGGGTCTGTTATCCTCTGGTAGTCTTTGACCGCCGGGAGCCAGTCGCTCAGAGGAGATCTGTTTGCAAGATTCAGACCTTTAAATTCATTGACAAAAAGCTCTTTGTGCAACTTGCCGGGCTCTGCGATGTATCCGGAAAGCTCGTCAACGCTATTCTTAAGTTCCCGGCTGTCCCGTGCCACGGCATCAAGCTCGATGCGGAGAGTATGTTCTTCTTCATCGTACTGGATAGCCGTATCCTTTGCGGCTTCGGCCAGGTTGGGCAGTTCCGATTTGATTGAACGGGCGCACATTGTAAATGGTTCGCCTGCCGCTTCGATTGCCGCTATATCTTTATCAAGCTTGTCTATGCAGGTATAAATGTTCTCGATGAAATTCTTGGACGCAAGAATTTCATCGACATTGTCGGCAATCCCGCTGTTTTTGTTAATTTCTTCATCCTCAAATCCGGGTTTATTCTCGGGGGGCTGAACTGAGCCGATTATATCCCGAAAAGAACCACTGAGTTCGCTCGAGCCGAAGTTTTCGAGTTTAAGTGCTAATTCGTCGATCTTGCTCAGGAGAGGCCAGCCTTTGGGATTTCCTTCTGATTGGGGCTTGAGATATTGTTTAATTGCAACAATTGCCTTCAGGGCGTTCCCGGTTTTCCCGGTTTCTGCATTTTCCGGGTACCTTCTGACGGTCTGAACATCCGAATCTTCCATGTCGGCTACTATACGGGGGTATGCAGCGGCTTTGACCTTCTCTACAATTTTCGCCAGATG
>Ga0114922_10002391_pt1 | contig 17582 bp, 14 predicted proteins | sample AartaG_FD_100975 | JGI IMG/M metagenome (GOLD analysis project Ga0114922, IMG submission 100975) | Deep subsurface microbial communities from Aarhus Bay to uncover new lineages of life (NeLLi) - Aarhus_00045 metaG | ecosystem: Environmental > Aquatic > Marine > Oceanic > Sediment | place...
AACCTCCCAGCACGATCGAATGGGAGTAATCACTAGCAAAGCTTTACTTCAAAATACTGGTTTCTGGCTACTGGTTTCTGGTTAAATAAAAAGAATCATTATTCTATTACTCTGAAAAGCTTTGTTTTTTTAACAAAATTATTGATCGATGTTATGGGGTGTTTGGGATGTGAACTTTAGGCACTTTAAGATCCTTCGCTACGCTCAGGACAAGCTTTAGGCACTTGCGCTTTAGCGCGTTAGGATTTAATCTTGATAAAAGGTTTAATAAGATGTCTAACGACCATTTAATTAAAATAATGGAGTCATTCAAATGTGTGGTATTGTTGGATATATCGGGAAACGACCGGTAGTGCCCATCGTTATTAATGGTTTGAAACGTTTAGAGTACAGAGGGTACGATTCCGCTGGGATTGCCGTAATCGAAGACAGTAAGATCTGGGATAGGAAAAGGCAGGGTAAGATCAATGAGTTGGAGATGGATATTGAGGACGTGAATCTTTCCAGCACAATAGGAATTGGGCACACACGATGGGCTACCCATGGCGTTCCGTCTAAGAGGAATGCACACCCTCAATTTGATTGCAAACATCAAATCGCTTTGGTTCATAACGGTATCGTCGAAAATTATACTCAGCTCAAGGCACAGTTGGAATCTGATGGACATCGATTTGAATCGGAAACAGACACTGAGGTTCTGGTTCATCTCATTGAAATGTTCTACAAAGGGGATCTGGCCTTTGCCCTCAGAGAGGCCCTTCAACTGGTTGAAGGCACTTTCGGTATTTTAGTCCTTTCTTCTTTGGAACCGGATCGTGTCTTAGCCGCCAGGAGAGGAAGTCCACTTGTGATTGGTGTGGGTGAAGGAGAGACCTTCGTGGCTTCGGACGGTTCGGCCATTGTGGAACACACTCGGAATGTCATCTACCTCGAAGACGAGGAAATGGCAGTCGTTGATCGGCAGGGCGCTCAGGTGCGTACACTCAGGGATGAGAAAGTCAGCAAAGCTGTCGAGAAACTTCCTTTCGATATGACCCATATTCAAAAGGGTGGATACGATCATTTTATGTTGAAGGAGATTTTCGAACAGCCGGAAACGACGATAGATACCATGCGAGGCCGGCTGCTTGTTGAGGAAGGAAACGCCAAGTTAGGAGGTCTAGAAGGTTGTTTGGACCGACTCAGACATAGCTACCGCCTGATTATCACGGCATGTGGTACTTCATGGCATGCAGGGCTCATCGGTGAATATCTCATTGAAAAATTGGCACATATTCCTGTGGAAGTTGAATACGCATCTGAATTTCGATACCGTGATCCAATTATCGACAGAGTCGATACAGTACTTACTATTTCACAATCGGGTGAAACTGCAGATACTCTGGCAGCGGTTCGTGAGGCGAAACAGAGAGGGGCGCTTGTGTTGGGAATGTGCAATGTGGTGGGAAGTACAATCGCCAGAGAGACGGATGCGGGTGTTTATCTTCATGCAGGGCCGGAAATTGGAGTGGCCTCAACAAAAGCATTTACAGCACAAGTCATCACACTGACACTCATAGCATTGGCTCTTGGTAGGATGGGACCTCTTTCTGCTGAAGAAGGCAAGAAAGTCGCCCAGGAGCTTGAAATGATTCCGGATAAGATCAGGTCTATTCTGGCCCAAAAGGAAAAAATCCGGAAAATAGCAGAGTTAATGGCTAAACAACGCAACGCTCTTTATCTGGGGAGGGGATTTAATTATCCGGTGGCCCTTGAGGGGGCATTGAAAATGAAGGAGATTTCTTACATTCATGCAGAAGGATACCCCGCGGCTGAGATGAAACACGGTCCTATTGCCCTCATTGACGAAGATATGCCGGTTATCATTATCGGGATTAAAGATCCTGTCTATGATAAGGTGTTAAGTAACATTGAGGAGGTGAAAGCACGAGGGGGATGGGTTATCGCAGTGGTTACAGAGGATGATATTCGGATTCGACAGAAGGCGGATAAGGTAATTGAAGTACCAAAGACGATTCAATGCCTAACGCCGGTCTTGACCGTAATACCACTCCAACTCCTGGCCTACTATACGGCCGTACTGAAAGGATGCAACGTGGATCAGCCCAGAAATTTAGCTAAAAGCGTAACGGTGGAATAATGGAAGGAGAACGAGAATGAAAATGAAAAGGAGTCTCACAATACCCTTTACAGTCTATTTTCTGATTATTCTAATCCCGGGAATGGCACGGACACAAAATGTTCAAAGGGTCGACAGCCTTTTCTTTGAAGGAATCGCTTCCTACCGATACGGGAATTACAGGGAGACGCTTCGGATGATGGAATTACTGGATCAGACCTATCCTAACCATCAACGCAGGACAGGCTCGCTTCTCATACAAGGCAAATCTTTGTATAAGCTCCAAGAATATCGTCGTTCGTTGGAGGTATTTAGAAGAATTATCGGCAACTATCCCCAAAGTCAATATCTCGACGATGCCCTCTATGGAATTGCGACTGTATACTTTCGTATGAATTTAATGAAAGAGGCCGTAAAGCAACTTATGATGGTCGTGGACGAAGGTAAGGATATACGTCTCCAACGGAAAGCGGCTAAGCTCTCTTCCGATATCTTAGACTTTCATGTGGGGGATGAAAACCTCAGGGAATTATTGGAGGACGTACCAGGGGAAAGGGGAAAGGCGGCCATAACACTCAGGCTGGCAAAACGAGAAATGGATAAGCTGCACTTTCAGACGACCCGGAAGACACTTCAGAATTTTCTAAACAAGTATCCCAACAGTTCTTATGTAACACAAATGGTGCAGCTTTTGGAGGAAGCCGAGGAGATGGGAAAGGGTTTCCTCAAAGTAGGCATTATTCTGCCTCTGACCGGACCTTTTTCCGAACAAGGCAACGCATTGCTCGAGGGAATTCAGTATGCCGTAGATGTGCACAATGAAGGAAATGGAGCGAAAGTCGAGCTAGTTATCAGAGATTCGGAAGGGAGTATCATCCAGGCAATCAAAGTAGCTCAAGAACTCTGTGGTGATGAGGAGATACTCGCAGTGATAGGAGAATTGGAGAGTGAGCTTACTGCTGCGATCGCGGCCGTAGCTCAAGAAAAAGGGATCATTCTTCTGGCTCCTACTGCCACACTGGATGGTATCACTTCTATCGGTTCCACAATTTTTCAAGTAAATGGTAGTCTGAGTGTACGAGCCAGGATTCTGGCAGAGTATGCTGTTTCGGGTCTGGGTTTAAGAAGGTTCGCCATTTTGGCCCCCGTCGGTGAGTATGGGAAGTCGATGAGAGATTCTTTTGTTGAGTCCATCAATGAACTGGGGGGTGAGATACTTGCCGAGAACTGGTTTTTCGAGGAATCAGAAGATCTCGGACCTCAGTTTAAAGCGATACGGGAGGCAGGTCTTAGAAAAATGTTGCAGGATTCAGTTATCGTGCGCGTGCCTGAGAGATTGTGGGATGAGAGATACGAACATCCGGAGGATGGCATCATATATGTTAAACAAAATTTTTCTGAGCTGGTCGATTCGACGGAACTGGCCGTGACCGCTTACGACGGCATATTTTTTCCCGTCTATACTGAGGATCTGCCCTATGTCATGCCTCAGCTTGCCAGTTATAACATCCAGGCTCGAATCTTCGGAGGCGCTTTTTGGCACGATCTTGAAGCACTGAAAAACCACCAGAGGTATATCGATGGAGCGTTCTTTTTAAGTGATTTTTTCATCGAACCTTCGGATTTCAGTTTTCACAATCTACGAGATAAATACCGTCAGGCCAAGGGCAAAACGCCTGAAAAGATGGAAATTTTAGGTTATGATACGGCTAACCTTCTTCTGGAGGTGGTCGGAGAGAAGGCCTTGCCTCGTGAGCAGATAGGAGAGCAATTGGCAACAATGGGTCGTTTCTCCGGGATTCGGGGAACGATTTCGTTTAATGAGGATAGAATCAATCCCTACCTGCGGATCTTGCAGTACAGGGGTGGACAGATAATCCAAATAAAATAGAATCTTATGTTCTTTGAAAGAAGAGGCACCCTATTTCTCGGCAAATTTGGTCGGCTTTTCATGGATACGGTTATTTTTCATGGATTCAGTACACGTAAGGGGGGTGTGAGTTTTTCTCCCTATGACTCACTGAATTTAGGTAGAAATACCGATGATGAGGTGGATCGAGTAAAAAAAAATTGGATTCGATTATGCCGGGCCATGTCTGTTCTGGAGGAAAATGTGGCATTGCCTCAGCAAGTGCACGGAGACAGGATTATACAGGTGGACCGCCCCGGAAAATTCCCCGAGACCGATGGACTCCTGACGAATGTATCCGGGATTGCTCTCGTGGTTCAGGTAGCGGACTGTCTTCCGATTTATCTTTATGATCCTGCCAGGGAGGCGATCGGTTTATTGCATGCAGGATGGAAGGGGACGAGACTTAAAATTGCCTCGAAAGCTGTCGAGCAAATGATCCTTTTTTTTGAGACGCAACCCCGTGACCTTTGGGCATTCTTTGGTCCTTCCATCGGTCCGTGCTGTTATGAGGTGGGTTGGGAAGTTGTCCGCCAATTTTCTGAAAAATACGTCACCGAAGGACGACTCGATCTCTGGCAGTGCAACCTGGATCAACTCGTAGATGCCGGCGTGCAGCCCGAACGGGTTGAGATGAATCGGTTGTGTACGGTCTGTCACCCGGAGTGGTTTTTTTCCCACAGGGCCAGTGGAGGTACAACAGGACGGATGGTTGCAATCTTCGAATTGCGTAAAAAATGAAAAGGGGTTATAGAAATGATCCATAACCCCCTATTTTATTAATGGCATCATTTACTTCAGCGTCAATAAATAACCACCCATTATTTTAATGTCGGGAGCACCATCATCCAGGCCGAGGCCTAACGCTCCGCGGATGCGACCACTACCCAGGTTATAGTCGACGCCTCCGCTTAACATCATATAGTCACCCTCTGACTGCATGAAAAGTTCGCCGACGAGATTCAGTTGTTCGTTTATGGGATAAATGGCGCCAGCCCCGATGTTTAGAGAGGTTTCATGTTTGGTGCTTTTGTCTGTTTCGTAAATGGGGAGACCCCACTCATCAGTTCCAGTCTGTTCTAAAGCCGAAGAGGTGGTTTCATAGAAGAATAGACCGAGTGTTCCACACAGAATTAGACCATTATCCAGAGCATGTCTTACGGCTCCGAACCCACCAAAGTTCAGATTACCTCCACCCACTTTATCCGAACCAATGGGCAATGTTATCATGGCACCGGTTGCAAAATTTGTAGGTCCGCTGTTAGCAAGCTTATAACGTCCTACAAGAGCGAGGTCGGAGATTCCCGATTTGCCATCACCCTCTTCCGGGGAGAAATTCACAAAACTCCATCCGGCCTGGACTTCAATTTTTTCATTTATGCCATATCCTCCCATTGCACCTATGTCTAGCATACTGAAATGCTCATATTTTGAATATTGCAAACCACCTTGAACAAAGGGACGTTCAGAGATGGGAGTGTCATAAAAAAAGGACTGGAATAAACGAACTCCATCTGTGTTGTTTTGTGCGTTAAGTGAAGCCACCGTAAAAAAGATAACTGAAGAAGTGATTGATATTCCGACATTTCGTAGTCGTTTTTTCGAGAATGTTTTCATGGTGAACCTCCATTTGTCTAATTAATTTTTTTAAATCTATCGAAAATATTTTTAAGTGTCAAGGAAATTTTTGCATATCTAATATTCTTGTTTTTATAATTTGTTTTATAACAGTCAGTTATTTATTTAGTTTTTACTTGCATATAAATCTTGAATTGGTTATTATAAAAAGTACTTTATATAACTGAGATTATCATTAATATAGAGAATGGACTTCCTGCTGTGGTTTTTAAAATGATTTTTAAATGAAAAAAATAATCTTATATACATTGTCTTTATTAGTAATATTCTATCCAGTACTCTATGCACAAAGTGGATCTAGGAAAATATTTTATCGAGAAAACGGTCCAATATTGCGAAAAATTATTATAGAGCAAGCTACACAAAAAATCGATAGAAATTTTACAAAAGGTTTTTTTAGCCAATACCGTATTGGTTTGATGGGAATAGGAGTGAAAGTTGGATATATGGGAGTTGAAAGAGCGGTAGGATCGACTCTTGGGTTCGGTTGCCTCTTTAACTTTAGTATAATCAATAATATATTGTTAGGTACTGACATTTTATACTGGTTTTATAGTTACAAATCTGATGATCAAGCTGATCGCAAGTCAGATGAGAAAGTATCGAATATGAGTATATCAGCCGTGATGAAATATTTCTTTTCATCAGAATTTAGGCAATTACGTCCTTTCGCTGGATTTGGACTTGGAATGATTTTGTCTCATGTGCCAGCGAGTCATACTGATGCCAGAACTGGAACGCAAGACAAGGTTTATGAACATCATCTGGATATCCTTGTTGTAGGTGGTGTTAAGTACGCTTTGTCACATAAAATAGCTATCTTTGGTGAGTACCGATATAATATCGCTGGGTATGCTGACTATTGGGGTATTTATGCCGGCATGGTTTACAATATAAAGTAGATTCTAAAAATATTTTACGATCACTAAACTTAAAAATGAAAAAGAAACAAAGAAGGGTGGTGATAAAATACTTAAGGAAAATGAGTAATAGATCATTTAGCCATATATTTTAAAAGAAAAGGAGAATCAAAATGCGAACAGTAAAAGTCTTGGTTGTATGTGCTTTGCTTTGTGTCGTTCCGTTGAGCATGGTCCAGGCACAGAGAACAGCCGGAAGTTTTTCCATTGGTGCCTTTGGAGGTATAAACAATATTATGAGTCCTGAAGTCCCCAAAGATTGGTTGAAAATGGGTATTGGATTTGGTGGTGAGTTAAAATACAACTTAACAAAGATGACCGCCCTTACTGCAAACTTCACTTATATTTCCCATGAAGTGGAGGTTGATGCGATGAACGAAGATTTTGATTCGATATTTCCAGGAGCTACTTTGGAGTATGAGGGAGGAGATTTAAAGGCAAACATCATATCTGGTAACGTCTTGCAGTATTTAACAAAGCCTGAAGCTTCTTTCGGCCTCTATGCAACGATTGGTGCCGGATATTATATGGTAAAGACTACTACGGCAACAATGAAACTGAGTTATATGGGTACCGTCATTAGTGATGAGACATGGGACGAAGAATCAGAGGATAAATTTGGCCTGAATGGGGGATTGGGTTTTGAAATAATGATGGGAGATAAGTTATCTTTGTTTGCTGAGGGCAAGTACCATCTTGTATTTACGGGACAAGGGGATGAAGATGATGCTGAATTCGAAGAAGCTATTGGAAAGAAAATAACAGGTAAAACTTCCTTCATATCAGCGATGGGAGGTATAAGGTTCTCTTTATAATTTTTTAATTTTATTCTTAATTCTTTGAAAAGGCCTTGGCCTTAGGATCAGGGCCTTTTCTATTTCTCCTTGCATCTGAATCTTGAAACTAATATATTGTCTAATTATTAACCATATACCAGTAGCCGGAAACCGAAGACCGGAGACCGGAGACCGAAGACCGGAAACCGGAGACCGGAGACCGGAAACCGGAGACCGGAAACCGGAAACCGGAAACCGGAAACCGGAGACCGGAAACCGGAAACATGATGACTTAGATACGATGTCTACTATGGGAGAATCTTGACTCAAAATTCAAGATTTACTATTGATAATAGGTTGAAAGAGAGTGGAACTGAATGACGAATACCCAAACTGTTACCGATATTCGACGAAAGTTATATGAAAGAATTCAAGAGCCTGATTTAGAATGGACTTATCATCCGAAGCTATACGATAGGGGAGATATTTTTGATGCGGAAGTGACAGGGATTTGTCCTCCCAATCGAGCAAAGATCCGTCTGGAGGTGGAACGTTTCGTGGGCGGTGGATTCGCCGGGCAGGTTTACCGGGTCAGGATTCTGGAGATCGAGTCAAAAAACGGGGGGATCGAGGGATTAAGAGTCGGGGGTGTGTATGCCGTTAAGATCGGAAAACCTGCATCCCCAACGGCTCTCCGGTTTCGAAATATTCTCTATAGAATTGCCTTCCAGGGGGCTTTCGCACCTCAACACTATTCGGCTGCGGCTCGGTCCGGTGTGCTCTGGCAGAAACTGATCCGCAGGGGAGCCCTCGTAAAGTTTGGTACGGAGAAAGCGGCCGTAGACACATATGGGACATTCTACGATACAAGACTGAAAAGTTGGGGAGAGTTAAACGAATGGCTCGAGGGGCGGAACTGGAAATTTGAAATTGACGATCGGTTTTTTGATCGGAAAAAGAGAAGGAATAATTCTTCGGAATTTATGACAAAAAAATCGTTCATGCGACGAATGGTTCGGCTCTGTCATGAAATGGGAGCCCATGAGTTTGCCCGTCAATATGAGTGGTGGACAGCCAAAAGCCAGCCCAATGTGCTCAAACGGGTGAATGTCAGAGATGGATCATCGGATGGCCTGACGGCCATCGATTTCAGAGCGGGGCTCGTTCTACTGCCTCTTCTACCGATGAGCCCTGCCGATTTCAAATTGATTCTGCAGGGTATGGGCCGGGGACATCTCGTTCAATTCGATCGAGGGGATGTTCATCGGCTGGAAAGGTTTATCCTTCGTCACAGATCAAAATTCATAGATCTGTTTCCGGCATTGGAAGAACTGAAAGAAGCAGAAAGAGCCTATCGGTCCCTATTGCCCGATGTCACTCATCACGGTGTCCGAGTCTTTGCGGACCCGGCTCTGAGCCGGGGAATTGTGGCGGGCACGACCGAGGGGTGGTTTCGCAGGGATTTAATCGACGAAAAAAGTATGAATCGGCTGAAGAGGTCGCCCCTCCGGTTCATGTTTGCCCTTGTTCTCGATGTCATTCCATTGATCGGGAAGATCCTGTTGCGCTTAACGGAGAATCGACGGTTTTCCATTCATATCAGGAAATGTCTGTCGAACCGAAACTACTTGATCCGATTTCTGAAGGCCAAAGAGGCTGCCTTCTTAGTGGACTGGCAAAGAAACGGACGGGCATGCGCCAGGAGAATTGTGAGCCTCCTCGAGAAGCCATTCCGCTTCTGGTCTCAACAGATTCTATTCGGCTGGTTACCGGCGAAGTGGCATCGTTTTTTGGCAGAACCGGCTTTCGCGTGGGATCGGATCAAGTATGTGGTCACCTATCCTTCGAAGCTCTATTTCGATACGGCTTTTCGGGAGGAATGGTTGTTGAATATGGTTAAAGAAGGACGGGAGGAGGGGATGCTCACTGCCGAAGAAGAGGACCAAATCAAAGACCGCATCAAAGATCCCTATATCCAGATATATTTAAAGGCACTGGCCGTCCATGTTTGTACATTGCCTCTCACTCAGGTCATTTCTCTGGTTATTGCCATCTTTTTCATGCTGCGATACGGGGATACCTGGGCGGAATCGATGGTGTACGCTGTGGGTGTCCTGGCCTTTTTTCAAGTGACCCCGGTTTCTCCAGGCTCACTGGCCCGGGGAAGTTATGTGATTTATCTGATGGTAAGAGACCGAAACGTCAAGAATTATTGGCTTGCAGCGTTGATCTCTTTTTGGCACTACATCGGATATCTGGGATTTCCTCTTCAGATGGTAACAAAATATCCGCTTCTAGCCCGGTTCATGGCCGGACGATGGGCCGCAAATATTGTCCACATCATCCCCGTTTTTGGTGAAAGGGGTGCTCTACTGGAGTACGGTGTGTTCGATCTATTTTTCAATGTACCTCTTTCCATTCGTCGATTATTCAAGAATAGAAAAAGGAGAAGATGATTATTGGAATATCAAAATCTACAACGTGAAATTGATGCAGGGAATTTGGCACCTGTTTACTTCTGCTTTGGTGAGGAGGATTTTCTCATCCATCAATTAACGAAAAAGATTGTGGAAAGAGGGATAGAACCGGCGACGAAAGATTTTAATTTCGATACCCTTCAGGGGGAAGAGGTTGATGGAGCAACCATTGTGGCAACGGCTTCTTCCTTTCCAATGATGTCCGATCGGCGAATCGTTATTGTGAAAGCTATACAGAAACTTTCGACTTCCGACAAGAAGCTGTTGTTGGGCTATGTTCAGGATCCATTGATGTCGACCTGTTTGATCTTGACGGCCGGGAAGGTGGACCGCAGACAGAGTTTTTATAGTTCATTGAGTAAACACGCGCATTGGGTAGAGTGCAAAATCCTTTATGAAGATCAGGCCATAGACTGGGTGAAACAGTGGTTTCGGATGAAAGGGGTGACACTCTCTCATGAGGGGGCGAATTTATTAATCCAACAAGTAGGAACGTCCCTGTGGCACCTCTACAACGAAGTTGAAAAGCTGCTTACCTTTTCGTGGGGAGAGAAGGAACTTGGATTGGAACATGTCGCGGCCGTCGTTGGATTTTCTCGCCAGTTTAATACGTGGGAATTTACCGATGCAATTGGACGAAAAGAGTTGAAGCGCGGACTGATCTTATTGGAGCGATTGCTGGAAACAGGTCAGTCACCAGTCGGCATTATTGTGTCTCTTAGCCGCCGAATCAATCTATTAACGCGTATGCGTGCGATGCTGGATAGAGGTATGGTTCCGAATGCCATTGCGAAGGGGTTAAATCTACGCCCATATTTTTTAAAACTTTATATGGATCAGGCGAAACATTTTTCGGCCGAGGAACTGGAATCGACTGTCAAAGCTTTACTCCAGGCCGATCTTTTTATCAAAACGGGTTATCTGGAACCGAATATGGCCTTGACCTTACTCATTCATCATATTGTGAATGGTGGAACCCGCAAGAAACTTTTGTAAAATCAGTGTAATCTGTGGTTAGGGAATTAAGGTAGTTGGTAAGATTTATAAAATATAGCGGAACTTTTTGGGAGTTAGATTGGTTGAAAAAACGAAAAATATGCAGCAACCAATAAAAGTAAAGATGTCTCCTACGGATGAAGAACTCATCTCCCGGTTTCAGGATGGCGATGTTTATGCTTTTGAACAAATTGTACATCGGTATAAGGATCCATTGGTTAATTTTATTTATAATTACTTAGGGAATAGGATCGATGCCGAAGATGTGATTCAGGAAACATTTCTCCGTGTGTTTAAAAATAAGCATCTTTACAGAAATATTGCAAAATTTTCTACGTGGATATATACGATTGCCAGCAATTTAGCCAAGACTGAATTAAGGCGGCGTCGTCGTCGTCGGATTTTTTCGCTGAGTCAAATGGGGTATGGAGACAAGGATTACGATGTACCGGATACATTAGGTTCGCCGGAACGGATTGTTGGTGGTAAAATGAAAGGACAGATGATACGAAATGAGATCGAATCCCTGCCCGTCAAGTTTCGAGAAGTTGTCGTATTGAGGGATATCCAGGAATTTTCATATGAGGAGATTAGTAAGATTTTAAACATACCCATCGGAACCGTAAAATCGAGAGTCAACAGAGGACGATTGAGATTACAAAAAAAATTGAAGCCTCTTTTGGATAGATAATGTGGAGGGACGTGTATGAAACCTTGCCAAAGGTACAAAGATAGTATACTTCGACTCTTTGATGAGGAACTGGGCGTTCATGGAAGGAAAGAATTGGAGCGCCATTTGAAAGAATGTGGACACTGTAATCACTTCTTAAATCAAATGCGTCTCCTTCGGTCTCATCTTCGTGAGCTTCCCCAGATCAATGCCTCGGAAAACTTCCATATTCTTGTCCGAGAACGCATCCGAAGATATATGGCTAGAAAGGGACGCCTGTACCGGCATGGCCTGGGAGAACAATTCACAAAGCGTTGGATACCTGCTTTTGGTCTGACCGTTGTTTTGGCAGTAGTGGGCATTTGGATGCTGGATCAGGGGACATCCCCTACCAACTTACCGGAATCTCAAATTGGAAAAAACCGATCGTCTTCTCCCTTTGGAAGGAACTATGACGGTCAAATCCAGTATGTCATCGATGATTATTATCCCAATCGTATTTCGGTTTCCCGTCAGGACAAAGAACGTCAGCCCAAATTGACCACTGAAGATTCAGTTCTACTCAAAGAGAATTTGGAATTGATGCGAAGCCGTATGACACCCGTGAGTTTTTAGAGGGGTGATAATGATTCAGAGAAACTGGTCTGTTTTCTTCCCCTGGTTGACTTTTGTCGAGTTTACCGTCATCAATGGGGCTGCGGCGATATGGGCTCAAGAGGTTCGCAGTGTGTCTGTTCCCCAGAGCTTTGAGGAAGCGAAACTCGTCAGGAATGTACAGGCATCTGTCGTGAGCGTCCAGACGTTCGTTTCAGAATCAAGACAAGAATACTGTCGAGTCGGCTCTGGCTTCATATACGATGAGGATGGTTATATTGTCACACGGGGAAGCGTTATTCAGGGTTGCGATAGTATCTTTGTGACACTTGCCGATGGTCGGCGAGGATCTGCCTGGGTCGTTCATCATGATGAAGCTTTTGAGGTGGCCCTGCTGAAGATCCCATTCGGTGACCTCGATCCAATTCCGATGGGAAAAAGTTCAAAACTGGTGACCAAATCACAGGTGACTGTTCTTGGTAATTCTCTGGGTGTCTTTCCCTCTGTGTCATTGGGTACCTATTTGGGAAAACGAGCAGACGGAATGTTGAGATTGGGAATTATGGTACCTCCAGGCAATAGCGGGAGTCCTGTATTAGATGATCATGGACGCCTGGTTGGCATTTTAGCCGGACGAGTACTTGACGATAATAGTTCGGAAGAGAGAGCAGGTAAAATGTGTATCGCCCTTCCGGTAGAGAGAGTCAGGCAGGTCGTTGAAGGCGTATTTTATAATCGTCATAAGGAGGAGGGTTGGATCGGTATCTCGGCAATAAATCTAAAAAAGGATGATTTTGGTAAAGGAGTCCGGGTCGTGAATGTCGTTCCTGGGGGGCCGGCAGAAAGAGCCGGTTTTTGTATCGGTGATACGATTGTCAGTTTCCAAGGTAGATCCGTTCGCTATACTGAGGAACTGGCAAAATGGGTGAGTCAGAGTCCACCGAAGCAGAGTGTGGAATTTACTGTTTCGAAAGGAGGTAGCGCCATATCTCGTACGGTTCGGGTGAATATGAAACCCTGGTTCAAGAAACGAGATGAAGGTAAGAGAAGATAATTTTTTACTTAGCTTAACTGATTAATTCACCACGGATTTACACTGAGAAACACGGAAAAAAATGTGATTATCTATAATGAATATAGATATTATCTGCATATTTTAGTACAATTAAACCAATGTGATTATTTTTGTTTCTGTGTTATTCCGTGGTAGATGATTGAGTTAAGGGAAACCAATGGATACGAAATGGAGTTCCGAGGATGTGGTTTTATATGCTCGGACTTTTTTTTATTGACTTTGCCATCATTTTTATTAAATTATCAATAGATCATTTTCATTGAGGATTAATGGAGGATACATGAGAATTCAACCCAGAAAAGATCCAATATTTTTTGTATTCCTGCTGATTCTGGTGACTGTGGGAATTGGATTTTTCCTTCCTGTATCCAGTGGGAACTGGCTGGGTTTAGTCATAAAATGTATCCTTTTCGTTCTTATTTTCTTAGTGCTATATCCGGTTTTCTTCAAAACCGAATGGATGAAAATTTCAATGAAGAAGCCTGGGGCTGTTGAGGAAAAACCATCATCCGATATTGTACTTGAGGATTTATCTAAGGAGGGGGAATGGAAAGGTTTTGGAGAGGCCTTTCGTTGGTATGTTCGAGAATTCCTGACAGTCATTCGAAGTGCTGTGGTCTCGTCCTATGCGGGTTTTTATTTGCAAAAAGGCGGAGACGGTTTAGAATTCCAGGCAGGTGAGAGTGAGCATGGGCGCTGGGATCGGCGAGTAAAAATTTCCGGAGGTAATTTAATAGATCACGTTGCCAAACAGAAAAGTCCTATACTGGAGGATAATCTGCCCATTGGTAAGACCTTAGAAGGACTACCTGCATCTAAGATACGATCATTTTTAGGGATTCCCCTCATTTGGGAGGGTGAATGTGTTGGCGTCCTGGTTCTGGGTGGGGAGGCCACAGAGAGTTTTGGTGAGGCGGATCAGGAATTCTTGATTCGATGCGGAGAATTGATCACTCAGGTCATGGCCCTCTGCCATAGAGGTTTGCGATGGGAGATGGACCAGGAAGTTTACCATGCGCATCTCAATCTTGAAAAGATGTTGGTCCAGGCCCAGGATGAGGAGAGCGCTGTTTCTTGTTTTGCACAAGAGATCCGGAAGTTATTTACCTTTGATCGACTTACCCTGTGTGTTAAAGAGGGAGAAGAGGGCATCATTCGATGTGTATTCGGTCAGGTAGACGATTTGGATAGAGGATCTCGTTTCTCGTTAAATGAAGGACTAACCGGATGGGTCATGAAACGAAATGCCCCGATACTCATTTCAGATATGGAAAAGGGAGATTATGTACGTCCCCGCTATTTTAGAAATGAAAATTCGAGGCATGGGCTGCGATCATTTTTGGGGGTTCCTCTGGGTAGGGAAGAGGCGGTATGGGGCTGCGTGAGTCTCGAGAGCCGATCAGTCAATCAGTATACTGACAAGGCGAAGGAAGTGTTCACCGTATTGGCGGTGCGTTTGTTCTCGACTCTGGAACGGATTCAACTGTTATTAGAGCATCGAGAACTGAAAAAAGGGGGACATCCGTCCCAGTTTCAAATGGAATAATGAAAATACTATATTGGAGGAATATAAATGGCGAAATCGAAATCATTTGCCGACAAGTTAGCCAAGTCGAGTCTAGATTACACCAAGCATTGTCCAACGTGTGGAGAGTCTATCAGTACGATAAAACTGGTCACTTCAGAACGTTCGGAAAAAACCGGCGCCTGGCGTTTCAATCAGAAATTCGTTGGTATCTGTAAATGTAACGAGAAAGAGATAGCTGGTTAACCATCTTGTCTCTGTTAAACGATTCTACGCATTTATTAATGAGGACAGACAACTTCGTTGAGACCGAGATTGCCTGTCCTTTATTTTTGGGATTATGAAGAAGAAACAAATTATTCTGGCCACTTTTAATTCTGCAAAGGTGAAGGAAATACAACAGATATTCTCCCTCGACCGGTTTGAGCTGCACTCTCTTGGGGAATTTCCCAATGCAGAACCGGTTATTGAAGATGGAGAAACGCTTGTAGACAATGCTTTGAAGAAAGCACACACTTCTTTCCAATCGTTGGGATTACTCTCAATGGCCGATGATACAGGCCTTGAAGTGGATGGTCTCGATGGGGCGCCAGGGGTCAGGTCCAGCCGGTTCGCAGGGGAACATGCCAACGCTCAGGAGAACAACGAGAAATTGCTGCGCCTTCTGAAGGGGATTCCTTTTGAAAAGCGTACCGCTAGGTTTCGCACAGTCGTGGCCTTTGTCGATGGTGGGAAGGACCATTTTGTAGAAGGTGTGTGTGAGGGGATCATCCATCTCGAGTATCGTGGTCAAATGGGATTCGGTTATGATCCCCTCTTTTTTGTTCCGGAAGAGAAAAAAACTTTTGCGGAGATGACGGCCCAACAAAAGAATCGAATCAGTCATCGGGGGATTGCCTTCAGAAAGATGGCAGACTGGTTGACACATTCATGGATTTCTTCTCTGTGAAAAGAAAAATATATTGATTTTTATCTGAAATATATTATACATAATCAATAAAAAAACCGAATCCCCAAGATGGTCCAAACCTCTTGAATTCGGCTAATAAATTTCAACTCTCCCAATCATTTCTGCCCTCACTCAAAATTTTTTACTTTTATAATGTAATAATATAGTATCAGCCAATGGTTTTTTTGAATCGCAACGCTGATACTACACAATCAAGAAATGTGACCGTTAGTCTTCGCTGCAATCTCGACAGCCAGCACTGAAACATCATCTATAAGTTTTGCGTTTCCACACCACTCATCGACATTTCTCAAAAGGGACGAGATACTGTCCTTAAGCAGCATGTCACGGCTCTGATCGAGCGCGCTAATAAGTCGTCTTTCATCAAATTGTTCTTCGTTCGAGTTCATGGCATCGGTGACGCCATCTGAATACAGGACCAACCGATCTCCGGATTTTAAATAAACAGAAGATTCCTCGTAATTGGCTTCCTCAATAAAACCTATTGGGAATCCAGGATTAACGAGAAGAACTGCATCTGAACCGTGTGAAAAGTAAACCAGATTTGGATGCCCGGCAGAAACGTAGCGAAACTCATGTGTCTCCATGTTTAGGATTCCGTAAACAATCGTAAAGTATTGTGGTTTATTATGGTCCATGAGAAATTGTTTGTTCAATTTTTCAGCGACATCCGCAGGCGGAACAAGGCGATACTCAGATAAGTTCCCAATTTGTTGTTTGAGTAGAGATGACTGGTCTGGCAGGGGGGACATAATATAACTTAACGTCACCGATAATAATGCGGCTGGGATACCATGTCCACTAGCATCCAGGATGTAAAGACCTACATGTTTTTCATCGAGCTGAAAAACGTTAAAGATATCACCTCCCAATTCCTCACAAGGCTTGAAGGCGGATGCGAATCTTACTCCCTGGATTTCCAGATACTCTCTGGGAAGAAGGGATTTTTGGACCTTTGTCGCTGCTTCCAGGCCGCTCTTCATTCGCACATTGGCCTTCTTCAGTTCTGCTTCTACACGCTTGCGTTCGGTAATGTCCCGCAAGATACCTGTGAAGAAGATTCCTTCTCTTGTCTCCCACTTTGCCAGAGAAAGCTCTAATGGAAATTCGCTGCCGCCTTTTCTGAGTCCAGCTACCTCAATTGTTTTGCCAATAATTCTTGATTCTCCTGTTGAGACTACTCGGTTCATTCCTTTTTGGTGTTTTTGTCTCAATCGTCCGGGTATTATCAAGGTAAGCGGCTTGCCCATCATTTCATCAGCCGAATAGCCAAAAATTGTTTCCGCTGCCTTATTCCAGAAGTTTGTCTTTCCCCGGCTATCGATAGAGATGATAGCGTCGGGTGCTGAGCGCAGTACGGAGAGGAAACGTTCTTTGCTCTCCCGCAGCTCCTCCTCCACCCGTTTACGTTCGGTGATGTCCAGTCCAGACTCAATCATTTGAACAACATTCCCCTTATTATCAAAAATGGGACAAGCACGAAATTCAATTGTTCTGGCGTTGTTACTTTTATCGTAATGAACATGTTCCTGTATAACAGGCTTCTTCGTTTTCTTGACTTCCTCCAAAGGGCAAGTATGTTTTGTACCTCGACATGGTTGTTTGCGGTTATGGGTGAGTGCATAACATGTTGTATTTTCTGATATAGAGCCAAAAATAGCAGTTGCTTTGTTCGCTATTTTTATCGTATAATCATTGGCATCGATCACGTAAAAGGGATGAGCTAGTGATTCTATTGTATTCTCGAATAATTGGCGTTGCAGGCGGATTTGTTCTTCAATCCGTCTTTGCTCGGTGACATCACGTGCCGTTGATATAGCTCCTTTAATATTCCCATTTGTATTTTTTAGTGCTCGACACCACCAGGCAAGAAGGCGTTTTTCACCATCCTTACGTCGCTGCCAGCTTTCGAC
>Ga0114922_10002392_pt1 | contig 17582 bp, 19 predicted proteins | sample AartaG_FD_100975 | JGI IMG/M metagenome (GOLD analysis project Ga0114922, IMG submission 100975) | Deep subsurface microbial communities from Aarhus Bay to uncover new lineages of life (NeLLi) - Aarhus_00045 metaG | ecosystem: Environmental > Aquatic > Marine > Oceanic > Sediment | place...
CGGCCCAGGGATCAGGTTCCTTCTCGTCGAAAAACTCTGGGCCCAAGGCTACGAACGCTACATCATTCGGCGGCAGGGCTGGCTCCATCCCCTGAAACAGCCCGGCGAGCTCGCCCAAGATGATCTTCTTCGTGAGGTGCTCATGACGCATCCCATCCGGCAATAGGTCCTCCGAGGCGTGGGAGAACGGTAGGTGACCGACGTCATGACAAAGAGCTGCCGCCCTCAGTATCCGACGCCAATGCTGCTCCCTCTCAGAGTTGCCCAGCCGGGGAAGGAGCTCTCTCACCTCATCAGTCACATGTTCAGGGTCCACGAGCGTGTCGTAGACCCGACCTGCCAGATCCATCGCTCCCAGCGAATGCTCGAACCGGTTGTGATTAGCGCCGGGGTAGATGTAGTGCGACATGCCCAGTTGACGGATGCGCCGCAGGCGCTGAAGAGGTCGCGCGTCCAGTAGCTCGCGCTCTTGCGTATCAAGTCTCACGAATGTATGTATCGGGTCCCTGATCTCGTGAAGAATCTTGCGCATCCAGCCAACCCCCAAGGAGGTCTGAGACTCACGCCGGGCGCATTGTAGCACAAGAAGCATTCCCACCGCAAGCGCGCGACAAACATTTGTTCGACACATTTTGAGAGCTGCTTGGCAATCTGGCGGATGTCATCGCGGGGCGGGTGCTGGAGCTGGTGTATACGGCGTGGGACATCCGGATTCGGGGGACACCATATTTGTCTCACGTTCGAGACCTGCAGGACGAAGCCAAGTGGGTGAGATAAGTATGGTGTCCCCCGGAATGCAGCCTGGCCGGTGGCTAGCCCTGCATCATTCTCTCTTTGAGCAGGCGGGCGAGGGTTGTGCGCTGGGGGGCGGTCATCGGCACGTAGCGCGTCGGTGGGCGTGATGGGCCCCCCGCTAAACCCACTAACTCCATAATCTTCTTGATCGCATGGCCCTCGCCGCCCGTCTGAGCCTCCATCTCCGCCCGAAACTCCCGGAACCCCGCGTTGAACTCGTTGATCCTCTCCTGAGCCTCCTTGTATCGCCCCGCCTCCATCAACTCCAGAATCCCCCAGTCGTGCTCAGGCCAGAAGTTCGACACGTGGCTGATCCACGCCACACCCCCCTGCATATGACAGTACACATGATGCACCCCGTTGTCTATCATCGCCAGCCGATCCGCGAAGCGATCATACCCCATCATATACTCCCCCTGCGTGGGCGCGGACCACTTGACGCCAATCAGGTTCGCCAGCGTCGCCAGACGCTCCAGGCCCTCCAGCCCGATGTTGGGCGCCGTCCACCAGGTATTGTAGACCACGATGCCGATCTCCACCGCGTCGGAGATCGCCTCGAAATGGTGGAAGATGTCCTCGTGGGAGGGCGTGTAGTAGTACGGTGGGCAGACCTGGATGGCATCCGCCCCGATCTCGACGGCGTGCCTGGCAAGCTCGATGACCTGCAGGGTGCTGGTGTGCTCGGCGCCGACGATGATGGGCACGCGGCCCTGGATCTCATCGGTCACGGTTTCCGCCACCTGCTTGCGTTCGTCGGTGGTGAGCACCGGGAAGTCCCCACCAGCCCCGCAGACGAGCAGCACCGTATTCCCCACCCGCGCGCCCGCGTCCAGCAGGTGGCGGATGTTGCCTCGCAGGCCGTCCAGGTCCAGGCTGAGGTCGTCCTTGAAGATGGTCAGGACGGGGACGACGGGGCCTTTCCAGCGGCGCTTCGCCTCTTCGACGGTCATACCGATCCTCCTGTTGCGGAATTCGGAGACGCCTACCGGCGTGGGGTTCGGGCTCTGAGCCCTCAGGACCTCCCGCAACCTGCGCTACGGGTTGCTTCCGCCGGGAGAGAAGGAGACGACCCTCGCGAGGGGGAAGACCGCAAGTCAACTGCGCACGCAGTCTCGCACGAACGGGATGGTGCACCATGGGACAAAAGGGCTTCGAGTTCATCGAGATGCCGATACGTACCCGCGCCGAGAAGCCGCGCGAGGTCGGCCTCAACTTCCACGGCGACTGGGGTAAGTCGCTGCGCGAGGTCGAGGACCTCTGCGAGGCCCTCGGCGAGTGGCTCGACATCGTCAAGCTCGCCGTGCTCACCGGCCGGCTGATGGACCGCGACCTCACCAAGCGCAAGATCGAGGTCTACACCGAAAACCAGATCCGCGTCTTCCCCGGCGGGATGACGCTCGAGGCGGCCCTCGTCTGCAACAAGGTCGCCGAGTTCTTCGACGAGGCCGAGGACCTCGGCTGCACCGTCGTCGAGGTGTCGGAGAGCGAAGTGCACATGGACCCGCGTACGAAGCTCAAGCTGGTGGAGATGGGCGTGGAGCGGGGCTTCACCGTCGTCGCCGAGATGGGCCCGCACCACCCCGACGAGCCCTTCAGCGTCGCCGACACCGTCAAGCGCGCGCGGGAGTTCCTGGAGGCGGGCGCCTGGAAGATCGTGCTGGAGGGCGAGGTCAACGCCATGATGAAGCCGTGGGCCGACTCGGCGGGCGCGGACAAGATGCTGACCCTCATCAACGGAATCGGCCCGGAGCAGGTCATCACCGAGGTCGGCGGCGGCTGGCCCTTCATCGAGTGGATGATCCTGAACTTCGGGTCGGACGTGAACTTCGGCAACGTGCAGGCGGACATGATCATGCCCATCGAGCACGTCCGGCGCGGCCTCAACCGGAACACGTGGTTCGGCAAGTTCCATAGCCTGTAGGGCGCGGACCCGTGCCGCGCCAGGCTGAAGGACCCGTGCCGCGAGGAGTGCAAGGAGGCGGAGCATGACCGCCAGAACCTCCGACATGCAGCAGTACCAGGCGGAGCTGCGCGTGCGCGTCGGCGCGCCTCAGGCCGACCGCATCACCGAGTGCAACCGGAAGTTCGCCGAGCAGATGCGGGAGCTGGAGAACTACCACGCCGTGCGCAATCAGACCGATAAGGCGGCGAAGAAGCTCGACACCGAGAGCCGCCACATCATCAAGGGCAAGTAGCCGAGGAGTTCCCCGATGCCATCAGAGAACCCGTTCGAGCTTGAGGGCAACTGGTACAAGGGCAACCTGCACACGCACACGACCGTCTCGGACGGTGACCTTAGCCCGGCGGATATGTGCCAGGTCTACCGCGAGCACGGCTACGACTTCGTGTATCTGACCGACCATCACCGGGTCACGGACGTCGAGGGGCTGTCCTCACCGGACTTCCTCGTGCTGCCGGGCGCCGAGCTGAGCGGCGTCGCCGGCGAGCGGAGTTGCGACTTGCTCTCGATCAACATCAGCGAGCTGCCCGAGCCGTGCAAAGGCGCTCCCGCCAACGAGGTCATCGCCGCCGTCCGCGAGCTGGGCGGCGAGGTCATCCTGGCCCACCCGTACGACCTGCTCTCCAGCGACGTGTTCGCGCTGGAGGGGATCGTCGGGCTGGAGGTCTTCAACACCAGCGTGCACATGAACGTCAAGCGCGGCTGCGCGGCCTTTCACTGGGACGCGCTGCTGGCGCGGGGCAGGCGCGCGTGGGGCTTCGCGACCGACGATGCGCACTATCACTTCAACGAGCATCGCCCGAATGATGTGTGCGGGGGCTGGATAATGGTCAAGGCCCCGGCGCTGACAGGCGAAGCCCTGCTGGATTCCATCCGCCGGGGCCTGTTCTACGCGAGCAACGGGCCGGGCATCGAGCACCTGACCGTGAGCGCGGAGGCAGTCACATTGAGGACCGCCGAGCCGTGTCGCAGCATCAACTTCGTGGGGCCGAGCTGGGGGACGAGCGAGAGCTTCACGCCGATTGATGGCAGCCTCATCACGGAGGCGGAGTTCGCGCTTCGAGACGATCAGACCTACGTGCGCGTGGAGTGCACAACCCCCGATGGCCGGATGGCCTGGTCGAATCCGCTCTGGCTGGACTGAACGGAACGGGCAAGAGACATACCAGCGCCCCGCCGATGCCGGCGGGGCGCGTCAGCTTCCCTCGCCGAGCGCAGGGCTTCCGCCTTCGCCAAGGCTACAGCGGACAAGTACCCTGCCTGCGTACCGTTCACAGGCGCTCAGCAGCGTAGGCGAGCGCCGCCTGGATATCCTCAGGCTGCAACTCTGGGTAGTCTGCGAGCAAATCAGCCTCAGGCACACCGGCTGCCGGCGCGCGCACAATCTGTTCAACCGTTATGCGCATCCCCCGAATGGTCGGCTTCCCGGTCATGACCTTGGGGTTCACGGTTATCCGTGCGAGGAGATCCTCGTCAGTCACGCGGGTGACCTCCGTCTCTGCGCATCTCGGCCCCTTTGATCCTCGCAAGCTCCATCTACATCCGTTTGCACGCCTCCCGGAAGTGCCGTGCAAACTCCGGGTCCCGCAACTGCTCCTTCAAGTAGTCTTCGAAGTCGAGACCTTCCTGATCCATCGTTCACCTTGGTCCGTTGCCGTTGGTCGGTAGTCGGTAGTCGGAAGTCGGATGTCGGATGTCGGCCGTTCCTACACCTGATTCCCGTAGATCCGGTCCGCCAGCTCCATGGTCTTGGTGGCGTCCGCGAAGCAGGTCTCAGGCTCGTCGTTTGCCTGAATGCAGTCCACGAAGTGCCGATTCTCGCCGAAGAAGCCGTACGTGTGATGGCGCTCCTCGTTGCCCGTCGCCTCAATGGTCGTGATGACCTCGGGATCGCCGCCATCCACGAGGATGGTGGCCTCGCCGTCTATCTCCGGCTCGGCGAAGACCGAGATGCCGATGCCGTGCATCTCGAAGGTGTGCACGCGCCCGCCCACCGACCAGTTGGTCAGCAGCACCCCGGTGCAGCCGCTGTCGTGCCGGGTGAGCACAATCCAGCTCGTCTCGAACTCGCGGCCGTTGAACTTGATGTCGCTGGCGACCTCGGCCACGTCGCCGCCCATCCAGCGCAGCGTGTCCACCGCGTGGATCGCGTCACAGTAGAGGATGTCCACGACGCCGTTGTAGTACGGCCCGGCGGTGTGCCACTTGTAGAAGGTCGAGACGCACTGGGTCATTCCACCGCGGTCGAACACCCTCTGCCGGCACTGCTGGAGCAGCGGGATGAAGCGCCGGTTGAAGCCGGTCATAGTCAGGCAGTTGTTCTTGTCCGCGAGCTGCGCCAGGGAACGGATCTGATACGCGGTCAGCGCCGGCGGCTTCTCGATGAACACGTGCAGGCCTTGCTCCAGGCAGTGCACGCAGATATCGAAGAGATGATGCGGCGGCATCAGCACGTAGACGGCGTCCGGGTCCACCTCCTCGATCATCTGTCGGTAGTCGCTGAAGCGCTTCTCGATCTCGAACTTGTCGGCGGTGGCATTGAGCTTGTCCTCCACCAGGTCACACAGCCCCGCCATCTCGACGTCGTCCATCTCTTTCAGAGACGGGTAGTGCACGCCGTTGGCCATAGAGCCGGCCCCGATCAGTGCCAGTCTGACTTTGTCGCTCATCGCACACTCCTCTTTCGTTGTAATACCGATCTGGCGGGTGCGCATGATCTATTCTCTGCCGGCACCGTGGTTCTTCCCCGCCAAGAGCAGCGACGTGGGGGTGCGCAGAGATGGGCGCCCGCAGCAGGCGACACGCCGGGCAGTGTCATCTGGTGCGAGCAAGTCAGCCCGCGGTGGAACGCCCGGACGTCCTCCGCTTTGCCGGTAGGCCGGCCGCTCTCGCGTGTGGAGGTGCCCGCTAGTCCGCCACCGCCGGATTCCGCCATCGCACGGGCATATCGTGCCCACTCGCGTCGAAGATGACGCCGAAGACGTTATTGATGTCCGTGCGGCCCCTGGTGGCGCCGCCGAGCACCACCATCGGCCACCGCCCCTCCATCATCGCGCCCGCAGGCTGCCCCACTATGGGTGGATCAGCGATCGCGATCAACATGCCCTTGTCGGGCGTCCCGGGATGCGCCGGTATCACGAAGCTCACCATCAACGCATCACCGGGGGCCAGTGGTGACACCTGCTTCCACTCGATCTTCACGTAGGGGTGCTCAAAGGTCGTGTTGCTCACGTACATCAGCGCGAGGTTGAAGCTGCCTGCCTGGCCCTTACCGATGTTCTCCACACCGACGCCGACCGACAGGTTCGCGCCGACGGGCCCAGCGCCGACCTCGGTGACCATGATCTCGCGGATGACGAGGTCGGGGCCCTTGAGCGGGATCTGCGCCAGGCCTCTGCCGCCTGCGGCGAGACACATGAAGACCACCACGGCGATCACCCTCAGGTTGATCCGACACTGTCTTGCGGCCATACATCTTCACCTCCCGATGGTTTTCGAGACTCGTGCTTCAGGTCTCCTTTGGGCTTATGGGTAACGACTTACGGCCCACAGTTGTCGCTGGCTGCCGATCCATGGCACGGGGTCGTGTGTCGTTCCCCAGGACCCATTCCCCATAACCTATTCCCCGCCGTTCAGCGGCTCGCAAGTGCCCAAGGCTCCTGTGGCGTGGCGCAGCTCAGGCGGCAACCACGGGCGTAGGTGCAACATAGACGACCGGCCCGGCGCCCGGAGGGTCAGCGGGGGATGAGCCAGTCGGCCTCCCAGTCGACGGCGGAGCTGCTGATCAGCTTATGGGCGTCGGTTCCATCGGCCTTCATCGTGTAGATGTTCCAGTTCCCGTCCCGGAGGCTTGCGAAGATGAGGCGCTGGCTGTCGGGCGACCACCTCGGCTGGACGTCCCAGTCGGGGTGGTTGGTCACCTGGGTCAGATTCGAGCCGTCCTTTTCCATGACGAAGATGTCCCCCTTGCCCCCGGACACGCGTCGCGTAAAGGCGATGCGCTGGCTATCGGGAGACCACGCCGGGTTACTGTCCTCCGCGGGGTTGTTGGTGAGCCGCATAAGCTCAGTGCCGTCGGTCTTCATCCGGTAGATCTCGTAGGTGCCGTCGCGCTTGCTCCGGAAGACAACGCGTGTACTGCTCGGCGCCCAGTCGGGCTGATCATCGGTGGTGGCAAGGTGGGTCAGGGCGTGCGGGTTGCTCCCGTCGGCGTCCATCACCCACACATTGAACCCTGAGCCTGAGCATCGGGCCCAGGCGATGTAGTTCCCGTTGGGCGACCATCTGGGGTACCAGTCCAGGGCGGGGGTGTTGGTCAGCCGCACTACGTTCGTGCCATCCACCTTCATGGTGTAGATGTCCTCACCGGGATCGTGGCGCTTGCTCATGAAGGCGATGCGATTTCCGTCAGGCGACCACGAGGGCCAGCTGGCGCCCCTCGGATGGTCTGTCAGCCGCCGGATCTCGAACTGCCGGACCCTCGAGGCGTGCTGGATTGCGACGTAGATGTCGTAGTGACGCTTCTGGCCATCGCGGGCACTGCTGAATACGATCGTGGGCTGCGGGCGGTGGGCGGGCATGACGGCCCGTTGAGAGCTATGAGTAGGCCGAGCCGCATCGCCCCCCCTGCCGCCGGTCCCCAGCACGAGCATCACGACAACGACCAACAGCAACTCACTCCGCAACAGCGCACGCTTCATGGATACGCACTCCTTTCCTGAGGCCACAAGTCTTGCCCGATCACGCACCCCCCAAAAGAGCGCACGTTCCCGCTGTGTTCCAGATTCGTCACCGGAGGACAATCTCCTTCCCACGGGGAAGCACGCGCCGTCGTGCCAACTGATGCGGGAGGGAAGGTCATGCCCATCAGGGTCGCAGTCGTCGGCGCCGGCAGCATCGGCTTCACTCGTCGTCAGATCCAGGACATCCTCGGCGTTCCGGACCTTCAGGACATCGAGTTCGCCTTCACCGACATCAACGAGCGGAACCTGGACACCGGGATTACCCGCATCAGACTGGGGACTCCCCTCGTTGGCTGCACAGTCCGCGTTTCGGAGCAGCAATCGCCGCATCGCAGACTGCTGCCCCAGGATGGCCAAGGGGTCTTGCCGGCCTGTCCGCCGACTTGTCCCCCGTAGCTTTAGCGAAGGGGGAAGCCTTGGCGAAGGCGGAAGGGGTGCGGGGAACCGGCTCTTTCCCCAAAAAGCGGGTTCCCCGCAAGCCGTTCGTGCATAATCCGGGCGAAGCACTAGTAGCCCAACCCGACCTCGCTCAGCGAGGCGGTGCTGACGATGCCCTCGCGCACGGTGAAGAGGTCCGGATGCTTCTCTCGCAGCTCCGGCGCGGCGTAGGGCAGATACTGCCGCGAGTTGTACTCGAAGCCCATCAGCGTGTCCACGCGCGCCGCCAGGCCCGCCGAATGTACCAGCGACAGCCCCGGGTTGGTCAAATCCTGCACCGTCAGGATCATGTCGTTCTCCGCCGCGTAGGCCACATACAGCAGCGATGACGAGTGGCCCTTGCAGGTCTTCAGGCCCACGCCCGACCAGCCCAACTCCCTCGCCAGCGCCAGCATCTCCAGGTCGGTCACGCCCTCGTCAACGACGACCGGCTTCAGCTCGGCGATGGGCCGCATGTCGAACCGGTGCACGGTCAGGTCCCGCTCGGTCGGCTGCTCCAGATACAGCAGCGCATCGTGGGCCGGCGGCGAGGCCTCCCGCAGCTTGTGCAAGTACTCCACGACGGTCTCGGGCGACTCGTTCATCTCATTGGAGTCGGTCGAGAGACAGAACTGATCGCTGCCAAGCTGCTCGCGCATCTCGTCAATGACCCGCGCCACCTCGACCGTGCGCTCGACGTCCCCGTCAATGTCGGTCCCGGTCAGCTTGACCTTGAAGCAGAACAGCCCGTCGCGCTCGATCCACTCCTGAAGGCTGACCGGCAGGCCGTCATCGGGGTCCTCGTCCGTGACCTCCTCCCGCCTCAGCTTGTCCATCCCGCCGACGAGATGGAAGCTGGGCATCTGCGGCTTGTACGCCCCGTGCAGATAGTCGGCGAGGTACTTGCCATTGAAGTCGGGGCCGAGGTAGCGGCTGAGGTCGTCGGCCATGAACTCCGGCCCGTAGCCGTCGTAGCTGCATATCCCGTTGACCTTCCCGAAGGCGTCGTGGAGCGCCGCGTCTGCCGGCGAGGCACAGACCAGCGCCCCCAGCAGCGGCATCGGCGTCTTCGCCTGAAGGTCACCGCCGACTTCGCCGGCCAGCCGCGCCAGCTCCGGCTTGACCGCCATGTAGAGGTCAATCGGGTGGCCGTACTGCGCGTTTGCCAGCAGCAGCTCGCAGAACCTGACGGCCACCTGTCGCATGGCCTCATCGCGCTCTTCGTGCGACATCACCTCGCTGGGGTAGCCCCAGATGTCGCTGAGCAGGATGTTGCCCAGGCCCTCGGCGGTCTCGCCTCTTCGGTTCTCGACGGTCGCGCGGATGGTGAGCGAGGTGATGGCGCGGATCACGCCCGTTCCGAACTTCAGGGGCGTCCTGAACTCCTCGTCCTCGAAGACCGGCTCGATGTCAACCAGCTTGATGTCTGTCTGCACGGTACACGCTCCTCTCCGGGGTCACAGGGACCTCGTGAAGCTGATGGCAAATATGTGCCCCAGCCGGGCCCGCAGTGCCGGCTTGTGTGGCGGCGGAGGCGGCTCAGGCGGTGGCTCCGGCGGCGGGGTCGGAGGCGACGGCGGCAGCAGGTCCTCTGCCTCTGCGGATAGCGTGCCGCCGTGAAGGCTGTAGGTGGCCAGGATTTCCCAGTCGCGGGCCCTGTAACCAGTGCCGACACTCGCCGAGAACAGCCAGCCGCTTCCGTCGGAGACGATCTGCTCGAACTCCTCGTCCGGTCTCTGGAAAACGCCAGGGCTGTCAACGTAGCGACCATACGCGTCAAACTCCAGGCGCAGGACGCTCAGCCCGTACTGAAGTTGCCAGCGCCCGTGAGCCTCCTGGCGCCCGTAGCGCAGGGCGAAGGTGTCAATGTCGGCCATCCCCGAGGCCCGGTACTGGCCGGTCAATCCCCCGCCCAGTATCCCCTGATCCAGCCAGGCGCTGAAGTCGAGCAGGTAGTTCTCGTAGCTCAGCTCAAGCTGGGTCAGGGCGGTCGGCGTTCGCCTGCGCCAGCCGAGCCCGACGGTCGTGGTCTTGACGTCGGTTGCCTCCCTGCCCCTGATCGCAAGCCGGGTCCCAAGTGGGTCCCGACCGCCACCGACTGAGCGACGGGAGCCGTGAGCGAACCAACGATCGCGCCCGCGGTCGAGGCAGCAATAGCCGTCCCAAGCACGATGGATGCCGTCGAAGCGGGCGAGGTAGTGGTCATGCTCTACCTGCACCGGCAGCGTTGCCTCGGTCCGGCGCTCGGCGAACTGCAAGCCCACCGTGGCATCTCCCAGCGCCCGCTCGACGGCGACCGTGGTGGCCGGCGCAGACAAGTCAAGCGTGACGCCTCCCTGCCCGGGCGGGAGGTCCTGGAAGTCGTCGAGGCTGTCGCCGTAGAGGCTGGCGGTCAGATCGTGGTCGCAGCAGGAGGCGCCGAAGACCCAGCCGTCCGCGCTCGCGTAGGCCGCGCCTATCGCTCGCGAGTTCGTCCGCCCCCTCAGACGGATCTCGTCGCGCGCGTCCACGTAGAAGCCATCGGTCTCCGCGCTGAGGTGGCTCCACCCCACATACCAGCCGTGGCCCTTGGCGGGGTCAGCCAGAGGCACGGCCATGTGGACGCCCTTACACTCAGTGTCCAGCCGGCCGACGGTGCGGGAGCCGCGCCTGAGCGTCAAGGGCACCTGCCGTACGGCATCTATGCGCACCTGGCCTGAGCCGCAATGCCGGAGGCTGGTCGGAAACGCCATCCGTGGCCTCTCGGTCACCGGAGCGGGCGCTCGGGAGCCGCCCAACGCCAGCGCGGCCGGGTCCGACTGCCAGAACATGTCCGTCACTCCGGCAAGAGCGCGGTGCGCCGAGCCTAGCACGGCAAGCGCGACGAGGATGCGCAGGAGCAAGGGTCCCGTCCTTTCCCTTGGAGCCTACCCGGCTGATGGCACAATGCCGTGGGCGACCAGCGTCACCCACGGCATTGCTCGTTTCCGTCGCCACGCTCGAAGACGGCCCTTCAAGAGAGCCCGACCCAGGCTGCCGATCTGATCACTCCTACTCGTACTAGTACCACCAGGGCTCGACGACAACCAAGTCTTGAACGCTGCCGTAGGACACCGTGACGTGGTTGTACTCGCCTTCCACGAGATCTGCTATCGCTGCTCCGTCGGGGAAGACCCCGTGCATGGTCAGGTCGGGGAAATCGCCCCGGTCTTGCGGCTCGGCGCCCCAGTCCGGGCAAGGCTCGATGCTCCCCCATTCACAACAAAGGTGCAGCGTGGGCAGCAGGTGCTTGATATCGTTAACCGGGTTATCCCAGATCGCCGCCAGGTTCAACGGAATCGTCGCCACCGCAGCCGGCGCAACTCCTCCTGTTGTTCCTGCGTCCCACGGAGACACAACGGTCTCGTAGTTGACCTCGACGTCTACCTGGCCGCTTATGAGTGTCTTGAGGTCGTTCAGGTAACCAATAATCTCCTCAGGGCTCATAGATGCATCCTGGAGCGCCTCAGCCAACAGCGAGTTGGTTCCGCGGTTCTGGACGGCCCAGATGCCGTCGTCACATGCGTCGCGCAGCGCCTGGCCCGCATCCGGCATGTTGCTGACTTCCTGCTTGCGCCACAGGAACGGATCGGCGGGCGCGTACTCCGCTACCGTGAGGACGCCGTCGTTGTTGGCATCGCGGTCCTCCCAATTCAGCGTCCAATCGTAGTCGCCCGCGTCGAGGTCGTAGGCGGCAAACATCAAGAGGTTGGCTTGCATAACGCGCAGCGCCGCCACCAGGGCCTTGATCTCGGGCGGGTAGATGCCGGACGCCTCTCCGTCAATCGTGGCCGTGATCAGAGCCGCCTCAGCGTCGGCGGCGGTCACCGCCAAGGCGTTCAGCCGAGCGATAGCATCCTCGATGAGCGGCAGGGCGAAGTTGCGGGTAGCTATCTGGACCTGTTCGGTTGTGAGCAGGGGGTCGCCCGTGCCGGGGATGTCGCTCTTGGCGAGCAGGTCCTTGGGCGTCAGTGCATCAGGCCTGAAGAAGAACGCGGCTATAGGTGCCCCGATCACCTTCTCGACGTCAAGCAGGTCCTTCAGAGCTGATTCTGCCAGCCCAGCGGGGTTGAGTTCCCCGAATATGTCCTCCTCCGTATAGCCAAGCTGTATGGCCGTGTTGTAAAGGCCTGCGACCGCCAACACCAGACCGATGCCTAACTGTGCGGCGCCGTCGTTGCGCTCGAGATTGGCGCGTGCAGTCCAGTCATCCAGCGCCTCCTGGATGTCCTGCGCGCTGGCCCGGTTCTCCGCATCCACCATCCCCTCCAGCCGGGATCTCGAGCCGCTGCTGACGTCATTGGCCGTCGGGTTGGTGGCGAGGGGGGCACTCCGGGCGTTCGTCGTATCTACGCCATTGGCCGGTTCATCCGGCACAACAGGAGCCGGCGCCCCCGGCCCCCGGCCGATCACCACCCCGCCGTTGCCATTGCCGTTGCCGTCTCCGCCACATCCTGCCGCGAGGACCGCCACGATGATCACTACGGTTCCCACCATCGTCGCCCTTCGCATCGTCTGCCCTCCGTTCATCTTCGCGCGACCTACGTGCGCAACGGCTAGGATACCCCTCGGCACAGCGGATGTCAACACAGTTGCGCGTTGCGGCCGGCATCCAGATTCAGGTGTACGACGCTAGGACGAACCGATGGCCTCTCCTACCCAGCGCAGGGCTTGCCCTGCGCGCGGAGCGCTTGCGCTCCGCTGGGATAGAGGAAATGTAGCAGAGGGACAGTCCCCCTTCGCCCGTTCACTGGCGCCCGATCATCAGCACCTCGGCCCAGGCGGGCACCTTGCCGCCCCAGTGATACCTGGCGGCCATCACCAGCAGGACTACAATGACCGAGACCGGCACGAAGATCTGGGCGATGGTTACCACCACGGCAACTTCGTGGAGCCAGGCGACGGCACGGCCCGTCAAGAAGTAGGCCATCTTGAACCCGGGCCCGACCAGCGCCGTCAGCACTGAGTAGCTCAGCACATATCGTACCGCAACGCCCTTGAGGTAGTTCGTCCCGATCGCGCCGGCCTGGGTGCCGATGGCGGTGCCCAGCAGCATCACCAGCGCCGCTCCGAGGTGGACGTTGCCCAGCATAGCGTGGCGGAAGCAGCCGAAGCTGCCCGAGACCAGTATCTCGAACAGGTCCGTACCAACCGCCATTACCGACGGCTGCCCGATCACATAGATCATCGCCGGCGCTCGCACGAAGCCGCCGCCCACGCCCATGAAGCCGGAGAGAATGCCCGTGCTGAAGCCGACCAGAGCCACGACCCAGGTGGAGATGGTGATCTTGGACTTGGTGAAGCGGATGACAGGCGGTATCCACAGATGCTGGAAGAACCCGCTGACCTGGGAGCTCTGCACGTCCTCGCAGGCGGCGAGTTCCTCGGCCGACATCTCGGACATCCGGCGCTGAGAGGCTCGAAGCTCGCGGTACATAAAGATGCCGACGCCGGCCAGCGTCACCAGCAGGACGCCCAGCACGATGATGTCCAGCGCCTGCTGGCCCAGGCTCGAGCAGGCGTCCAGCCCCCTCACACCGCACTCGGTCCCCGCGATGGTGCCGACCATCATGATGGCGCCCATCTTTATGTCTACGTGCCCGAACTGCCGGTGCCGGATCACAGCTATGAGGGAGTTGCCGGCGATAAGCGCCAGGCCGGTGCCTACGGCAATATCAGCAGGAAACCCCAGCACAATGAGTGCTGGGGTCAACATGTACCCACCGCCCACGCCTACGAAGCCGCTGACGAGCCCTATTGCCAGGCCGATCCCGGCAAGCAGGTAGGGGCTAACCACCACCCCGGCCACGATCTCCAACCCTACTCACCTGTCTTCTGTCTCTGGGGCGTCTCACTGTGTCCGTTGATGCGCAGAACGTGGTCCATCTTCGAGAACGTCATCGCCAACAGCCCGCCGGCGGCGAGCATAACGCCGGTCTTGAGGACGCTGGACCACAACTCCCCGAACCTGGCGAAGATGCAAGTCGCATCCGCGACTGCGCCGCACGTCATGGCGAGGTACCACACACCCACGCCTACCACTGTTGCTGACAGGGCGGCCTGCACTCCCGCCCAGATGCGCCCGTTAGTGCCCTTCAAGATGGTTTTTTCACTCCGCATAGCAACCACCGGGTTCGATTTGGCAACAGGTGGCCCCGTCAGGCTGAAGCCCGACCTACGCGGGGCCACCATTGTATGCTCGGTACTGAGTGTGCCTACATACTCATGTGCCCACCGCCCGGCGGTGGGCACACTGCACACCGTCATAGGTATTATAGGCCTAAGCCCACGTCATGTCAAATCCCTGGGCAAGAACCTGATCCTGGGGGCCGTGCTATTCGGCGTCTTGGGAGGCGTCCTCACGCTGCGGCTGGACACCTCTCAGGATTCCCCGAATCAGGTAACCGATGATCAGCAGCGCCATGCCTGCGGCCATGGTCAGTATGAGCACGATGGCGAGCGTCGGCATGCGGAGATAGGTCTTCGCGATGACGGCCGCGGCCGCCACGAGTATGCCCGCCCCGAACAGCGACCTGACTTGGGTGCCCTGCACGTAGCGGGTCGCGAAGGTCCCCACCTGTGCCCCTACCGCTGCGCCAAGCAGCATGATGACCGCCATCACCACGTCAACGTTGCCCTTGAGGCCGTGTGTGAAGGTGCCGTAGGCGCCCGAGACGATGATCTCGAACAGGTCGGTGCCGACCGCAACGTGGGTGGGACAGCCCAAGATGTACACCAACACCGGCATGCGCAGGAATCCCCCGCCCACGCCCAGCAGGCCGGCAAGCACGCCGGTGATGACGGAGGCGAACACTATGATCCACAGTGACACCTGACGGATGCCTGCGATGTGACAGGAGACCATGGGCGGTATGCGGAGCTTCTGAGCCCACTCCGCAATGTCAGCGGTCACCCGATCCTCGACTCTATGCGTCAGGGCCGGACTTCCCAGAGCATCGGCCTTCTGGCGCTCTTTGTCCAGTATTCTCTTCGAACGCCAGGATTCGACGAACGTGAACAGAGCCAGAGAACCCAGTAAAATGATGTACAGCACGCTTATGACGCTGGCGACCTGGTCCTGGCCGAGGGCCTTCAGATGCTCGACTATCCGTGCGCCTATCTCCACGCCGATCATCGTACCCGGAACCATCATCAGTGCGATCTTGAGGGACACGTTGCCGAATCTAAAGTGCCTGAAGGTCGCGACCAAGGACTTGCCGACGATGTGCGCCAAGTCAGTGCCCACCGCGATGTTCATCGGCACCCCCAGCGCGTAGAGGGCCGGGGTGACCATCCACCCGCCGCCCATCCCCCAGAACCCGCCGCATACACCCACGGCAAAGCCTATTCCCACCAGGTAGGCTATCGGTATGTACACGCCCGCGATGGGGAAATACACTATCGGCTCACCTTCTGTCGGTGGTGGTGCAGTGCGGACGTGTCAACCCCCAGCTTGCGCCCCAGCCAGTCCATAAGCACGCCCAGGAGCGTTCCGACGACCAGCATCGCGGCCATAGAAACCACTGCGTAGAGCAGCCTGTCATGTTCGTACCACGTGCTCAGGGCGGAGAGTATCTGTGCCACGCAAGTACACCCCCGTTTGGGTGCTCGCATCACAAACGCACAAGAAACAACCCTCATCTTGGAGGGCCGCGTTGTTGCCGGCGGCGCTGCAGCAAGCGAGACACGGCGGGACCTGAGGGCCGCGGGGAATGCCGGACCTGCCCCTCGCGTGTGCCTGCGCTATTATACTCTGCCGCGCTCTGTTGTCAATTGCGCAAGTATAGCTTCCCGACTAGCGCACTCTCTTCACACGATCCGCTGGCTACTATGCCCTCGACACGCCTCGCGGCAGTTCCCGCTAAAGTTCTCGCCCTGTCTGCCGATAACCTCCCGCCAGCGCCTATCAGCGCAGGAGAGAGGAGCATCCGGGTGACCAGGGGGCTGTACCTAGCAGCAGCGGGGATGGCGCTGCAACTGCAAAAGCAGGACGTCTACGCCAACAACCTGGCGAACGCCAGCACGGTCGGCTATCGCCGCGCGGACCTCGCCGTCGGCAGCTTCCAGCAGACGCTGCGCCAAGCACAGCAGGCCTCCCCGTCTCGTCTCCCCGGCAACGAGGCCAGCATCGTGGACCTCTCGCCGGGCCCCGTGCACGAAACGCACGATCCCTTCGACCTGGCCCTGGCAGGACCCGGCCTGTTCACACTCCAGGCGGAGCGTGGGCTGCGCTACACTCGGGATGGACGCTTCCACCTGGACCCTGACGGCCGTCTGCTGTCCCTCGACGGCCACCAGGTGATGGGCCGCGAGGGCCCCATTACCCTCCCCGGACCGGAGTTCCTGGTGACCGAGAGCGGCCAGGTCTTCTCCGAGGGGCAGTTCGTTGACCTCCTGTTCATCGCCGAGTTCGATGAGTCCGACACACTTACCCGTGAGCCTGATGGCTTACTGAACGCTTCGGCGGGCCCCGGGCTATCGGAGGACACTGCGGTCAGGCAGGGCTTCGTGGAGGAGGCGAATGTCAGCGTGGTGCGTGAGATGAGCCGGATGATGACCGGCTTTCGCGCGTTCGAGGCAAGTGCCGTCGCCCTGCGCCTGCAGGATCAGACGCTGGGCATCCTGATTGACAGCGTCGGCAAGTAGGAAACGACCGTCAACCGAGATCCGACTGACGGCAGACGACCGACTTGGGAGTACCGGCAGTGTGAATGCCGTTGTCGTAGTCGGAAGTCGGTAGTCGGAAGGGTGATGAGACTATGATGCGAGCGCTCTGGTCGGCAGCCAGCGGGATGATGGCGCAAGAGCTGAACGTGGACACCATCGCCAACAATCTCGCCAACGTCAACACCACCGGCTTCAAGAAACAGCGCGTGGAGTTCCAGGACCTGCTCTACGAGACTCTGCGCGAGCCGGGCTCCGCCGCCGCTGAGGGCGTCGAGCTGCCCACCGGCATACAGGTTGGCCTGGGCACCCGTACCGCTGCCACCCGCAAGCTCTTCGCCCAGGGCACCTTCCAGGAGACCGGCAATGCCCTGGACCTGGTCATCGAGGGCAACGGCTTCTTTCAGATACTGATGCCCAACGGGACCGTCGCCTACACGCGTGCGGGAGCCTTCAAGCTCGACAGCGAGGGGAATGTCGTCACCTCCGACGGCTTCCCGCTGGAGCCGCCGCTGGTCATCCCAGCCGACGCGACCGCCATCTCAGTCGGGAATGACGGGACCGTCTCGGTTACCACCGCCGGCTCGACGGAGCCTACCACCATCGGGCAGATCCAGCTCGCCCGCTTCGCCAACCCGGCCGGCCTGCGCAACCTCGGGCACAGCCTGCTTGCCGCGACCGCGGCCTCCGGCGAAGCGGTCACCGGAGCCCCCGGAGCGGAGGGGCTCGGCAGCATCGCCCAGGGCATGCTGGAGATGTCCAACGTCAAGGTGGTGGAGGAGATGGTCAACATGATCACCGCGCAGCGCGCCTACGAGGCCAACTCCCAGGCTATCAAGATCGCCGACGATATGCTTCAGATTGCCAACAACACCCGACGATAAGGCGGAGGCTGGAAGCTGGAGGCTGGAAACGACAAACGGCAAACGGCGGAGGCGAGATGCGAGAGGCGAGAGGCGAGAAACGACGACGACGCGGTGCACCAG
>Ga0114922_10002393_pt1 | contig 17579 bp, 9 predicted proteins | sample AartaG_FD_100975 | JGI IMG/M metagenome (GOLD analysis project Ga0114922, IMG submission 100975) | Deep subsurface microbial communities from Aarhus Bay to uncover new lineages of life (NeLLi) - Aarhus_00045 metaG | ecosystem: Environmental > Aquatic > Marine > Oceanic > Sediment | place: Aarhus...
GCGGCGACCGAGGCGGACGCCGTTGCCGCGGAGGCCGGACCGGAACAGGTCGATGAGGAACAAAACCGCGAGGAGCTGCTTTCGGAACTCAGGACGCTGCAGGAGAAACTGGACGTATTGCAGGGTGAGAGTCCCCTGATCCTGCCTTGCGTGGGCGCGAAGGCGGTTAGCGCGGTCGTCGCCGCCTGGACTGGTATTCCCGTCGGCGGCATGGTGAAGAACGAGATTGAGGCGGTCCTGCGGCTTTCCGACAAGCTGGGGGAGCGCGTTATCGGCCAGGACCAGGCTTTGGAAGCCATTGCCAGCCGGATCAAGACCTCTCGTGCCCGCCTCGAGAACCCGAACCGGCCGGTCGCCGTCATGTTCCTTGTCGGCCCGAGCGGCGTGGGGAAAACGGAAACCGCGCTGGCGTTGGCCGAGACCCTCTACGGCGGCGAGCAGAACCTCATCACTATCAATATGAGCGAGTTCCAGGAGGCCCACACCGTCTCGACTCTGAAAGGTTCGCCCCCCGGCTACGTCGGCTACGGGGAGGGAGGCGTCCTGACGGAGGCGGTAAGGCGGCGTCCCTATAGCGTTGTGCTCCTTGATGAAGTGGAGAAGGCCCACCGTGACGTGCACGAGATCTTCTTCCAGGTATTCGACAAGGGGCAGATGGAGGATGCGGAGGGCCGGCTCATCGATTTCCGGAATACCATTATCCTGCTGACCAGCAATGTGGGTTCGGACTTGATTATGGGACTGTGCAAGGACCCGAGTCTCATGCCGGAACCCGATGCAATCAACAAAGCGCTGCGAAAACCCTTGCTCAAGACGTTCCCGGCGGCCCTGCTGGGCAGACTTGTGGTGGTGCCCTACTACCCGATCAGTGATGAGATTCTCAAGCTGATCATCCGCCTTCAGCTCGATCGCCTCCGGCGAAGGATCGAAGAGAATCACGGCGTTCCCTTCACCTACGGAGATGAGGTCGTGGCACTGATCGCCAACCGGTGCACGGAGGTCGAGAGCGGGGCGCGAACGGTTGACGCGATTTTGACGAATACGCTGCTGCCCGAGGTCAGCCGGGAACTGCTCAGTCGCTTCCTTGAGGGCAGACAAGTTGCGAAGGTGGAGGTCGGCACGGCTGACAGCCGTTTCACCTATGCATTCGACTAAGGCCTGGCAGACGGAGACGCAACCCCTCTTGACTCAAGAGGATATCTCATGGCGAAGACACAGCAACATCGACAAGTGGCCATAACGACCCCGTTGGGGGAGGATGTGCTTCTGCTCGTCAGCATGTGGGGCCGGGAGCAGCTCGGTCGCCCGTTTGAGTTTGAGCTCGAACTCGCCAGCGAAGACCAGCAGATCGCATTCTCTGATATTGTGGGGAAGAATGTCACAATCCGGCTGGAGCAGTCGGGGGGGACACGATACTTCAATGGCTGCATCAGCCGCTTCACGCAGGTATCCAGCCAGGGAGATTGGGCGCGATACAGCGCGACCGTTGTGCCGTGGTTATGGTTTCTGACGCGTACGGCGGATTGCCGCATCTTCCAGAGCATGACCGTCCCGAACATCATCAAGCAGGTCTTTCGAGATTTGGGCTTCTCGGACTTCGAGGATACCTTGCCCGAGACCTACCGCACGTGGGAGTACTGCGTGCAGTACCGGGAGACCGATTTCAATTTCGTCAGCCGGCTCATGGAACAGGAGGGGATCTACTATTTCTTCAAACACGAGAACGGCCGACACGTCCTGGTCCTGGCGGATTCCCCGAGCGCCCACGGACCTTGCTCCGGCTACGAGCAGCTCAGCTTCCAGTTCAGCGGCGCGCCGGTCGGCGACCAGGAGTATGTCAAGGACTGGGTGGTTGAGACGCGTGTCCGGCCGGGCTCCTGCAGCCTCAACGCGTTCGATTTCAAGAACACCCGCAAGGACCTGCACACCCGGGCGATGATTCCCAGAGACCACGAGGCGGCGGATTTCGATGTCTACGACTACTGTGCGGACTACATTGAAACCGGGGATGGCGAGACCTATGCACGACGGCGCATCGAGGAACTCCAGACGCAGTACGAGGTGGCTACGGCTGCCTCAGATGCCCGGGGTATCGGCACGGGCTGCACGTTTGCGCTGAAGGACCATCCGAGGGACGACCAGAACCGCGAATGGCTGATCACGGGGGCCAGTTACTCGCTGGATGTGGGGGAGTTTTCCTCCGGTGGGGGCGGAGGTGAGTCCACGTACTCCTGTACGCTCACGGCCATTGACAGCAAGCGGCCCTTCCGTCTTGCCCGGACCACCACCCGACCCATGATTCCCGGCCCGCAAACCGCCATGGTGGTGGGTCCGTCAGGCGAAGAGATCCACACGGACGAATACGGCCGCGTGAAGGTCCAGTTCCACTGGGACCGCCAGGGCAAAGCCGACGAGAACAGCTCCTGCTGGATCCGCGTCGCCCAGGTCTGGGCCGGCAGGCAGTGGGGTGCGATCTATACCCCGAGGATCGGTCAGGAAGTGATCGTCGAATTCCTCGAAGGGGACCCGGACCATCCCATCATCACCGGCCGGGTCTATAACGGCCAGGCCATGCCGCCCTACGAACTGCCCGCCAACAAGACGATGTCCACCATCAAATCCGACAGCTCCAAAGGCGGCGGCGGCTTCAACGAAATCCGCTTCGAGGACAAGAAAGGCGAAGAGCAGATCCTCGTCCATGCGGAGAAGAACCTGGATATCCGCGTGAAGAACGACCGGTTCGAGACGATCGAGCATGACCGCCACGTGGTCGTCGAGAACGACAAGTATGAAGAAGTGGCCAATGACCGGAACGAGACCATCCAAGGCAACCACATCGAGCAGATCCACGCGGACCGCGACCTGGCTGTCACCGGGAAGGAGGACAAAGAGGTCGGCGGCAACCAGATACTGACCGTCAAGGGCGATGTGACGGAGACGTTCAAAGGCAACCACGATGAGACAACCACGCTGAACTACAAGCTGAAGGCGCTGAAGATCACCATCGAGGCTGACACCATGATCGAGTTGAAGGTGGGCGGGTCGAGCATCACCCTCGACCCGGCGATGATCAAGCTGAACGGCGCCATCATCAAGATCAACTGACGAAGGAGCCCGGTTCTCCATGCCCAAATCACCGAAGAAACCGATGGAGGCTGCCTCGGCCCAAGCCGGCCGGTCTGACCGGCCCAAGCCGCTGTCCGGAAGCGAAGGCAAATACGATCTGGGCGCCACAAAGACCAAGCGGAGCCTCCTGGAGAAGATCAAGGATGCCCTCACGCCGAAGTACGACGTGGGCATCCGCCTGGAGTACAAGGACAAGAAGAAAGACGACCAGATGAAGATGCCCAGCGGCAAGCCGATTAGATTCCACGTCAAGGTAGACAAAGAGATTTACGAGGGACACCTGAACGACAAAGGGGAGGCCTTGGTAACGGGGTTGCCGAAGAAACAGTGCCAGATTTCATTCCCCGAGATCGACCACGGAGAGATCGAGGGGCCGGCCACGGAGGCACTGTGATGGCCAAGTACAACTGCAAGGAAAATGACTACATCGCCAAAGTGACGGCCGCCAACGGCTTCTTCGATTGGGAGACCCTCTGGAATGTCAACCAAGGTTTGAACCGGGCGAACCCGAACATCCTGTGTGAGGGCGACGAACTGGAGGTGCCGGCCAAGAAGGTCAAGGAGTTTTCCTGCCAGACGGACTCCCGGCACGTCTTCAAGGTGCCACGGTGCAAACTGTTTCTCCGGGTTCGTGTGTTCGGCGAGACGATGAAAGCAATCGAGGATTCGGACTACGAGCTGAAGGTGGATAAGGCGGCCAAGCCGTTCAGCGGCAAGACGAAGAAAGGGCTGATCGAACACGAGATACCGGCCGATGCGGAAACGGCTGTCTTGATCGTTCGCGTCAAGGCCGGTGACACGGACCCGCCGCCCAAGTCAGCATCTGGCGGAGACGACAAGAAGGACAAGGCCAAGGCGAAGGAGCCCGAGCCGGTGCGGGGAGATGTGCCGGTGACGTGGAAGCTGCAGATTGGGCGGCTGGACCCGATCCAGGAAAAGGCCCCGGATGACCAATGCGTTCAAGGCATGCAGCAGCGGCTGAACAACCTGTGCCTCAACACAGGCATTGTCGATGGCGTTCTCGGGATACGGACGAAAGCAGCGGTGGCGGCCTTCCAGGACATGTACCGGGTGCCGACGGAAACGGAAGGGAAGGGTACCCCGGGCAGGAACACGCAGGAGAAAATGTACGCCGTGCACGATGGGCCGAACCCGCCTCCACTGCCCCCTCCAAAGAAGAAGACGCCTCCGCCTCCTCCGCCAAGGAAGAGTCCGCCTCCACCACCGCCAAGGAGGAGTCCGCCTCCGCCGCCGCCAAGGAGGAAGCCTCCTCCACCGCCTCCTCCGAGGAAGCCGCCTCCACCGCGGCCGACATCGCCACACCCGACGAGGCCGGCATGAGACTTGAGGCATCCAAACGAATATGGACCGCTGTGATTGATGCGAGGAAAGTACAATGCCTGCTGATCCTGGTGCTGGCCTGAAAAGCGCTCCTAAGGGAACGGCGACGACGCCCAAAGACATCGGGCATGTGGCCCCCAGTTTCGAGAAAGAGCACGTCGTCTACAACACGCTCGTCATTCGTCCCGAGTACCGGATCTCGCTGCGCCTGGGGGACATCGACAAGCTGTTCCCGTGGCCCATCGACACGAAGGCCGGGCGGTTGGCGCGAATGCAGGTGCTGGGCCTGTTCTACTGGCCGATCAGCCACCGCATTGCCGCCGGTAAGCAAGCCAAACCGGCAGGCGCCCGCATTGCCGCAAACCAGAGCGGCTACATCGCCGCTTGGACGTACTTCAAGGAGAAGTTCTGCGGCGTGGCAAAGGCCACACTCGACGCCAACCCGGAAGCGGAGAACGACAAGGGCGAGGCCGAGCTGAAGAAACGCTTGAAAGAGTGGATCGTCCAGCGGGGCAACGGCGGCAGCTACGGCTCCGGCGGCGAGGGCGAATTGCCCCTGCCGGCCCCGGAGGACAAGGACGGCAAGCCCCAGCCGGACCAGACGAAAGGGCACTTCGCCAAGCTCCGCATGCCTGGCGGCTGGCGGTACTCCGAGGGGGCCACTCACGACCCCAACATTGATCCGAGCATGGCCGGCAAGGGCATTGAGATGGCCATGTACAAGTCGGTGTACGCGCTGGAGAAAAAATGCCACGAGGTCAACAAGGTCGGCGGCAAGATTCCGCTGGTGGCCAAGGTCGAGAAGCGCGATCCGAGCACGGACGAGTGGAAACCCGCGAAGAACATGTATGTCTACTTCCAACTGCTGAAGCCGTATGACCTGCCCGCGTTCGACACGGCGCGCAGGGCCCAGCAGCAGTTGAACCACCCGCCGCTGATCGGCTCGGTCTACAGCGTGACGAACCCCACGCTGCCGCACCACAACGCCGGGCAGAACCAGAAGTGGTTCCAGGAGGAGTGGGACAAGTACCAGTACGATGCGAACAGTGAGAACCCGCAGGTCAACAACTGTCACAAGGACTGTGGCGGCAAGCGCAAGACCGGTAACCAGGAGGACGGCAGCGACGTCAAGGACATCATTTTTCAGACGGGCAAAGTGGCCGGCTTCAGCGACGAACACGTCGACCCGCCGGCCGACATCCTGGACGACGGCAAGGGCAAGCGCGTGCTGGACCCCAAGCCGAGCTTGAAGGAAGTCGAGGAGGTCACCGACACCAAGTACCCACACTCGGTCAAGGCCAAGACAAACGACGCCGGCGAGGCGGGCGTCATCTTCCTGCCCTCGCGATGCGGGGGGGATCGGTATCGTTTCCGCGCCTTCCTCGGCCCGGACACATTCAAAGGCCCCGGCAGTGACGGCACTGGCCTGCAGGCCGTTCGGGCCGACACGGGCACGCTCGTGATCTGGCGGAATCTCCGGCTGAGCCGCTTCCTCCGGCAGACGATGACCGGGTGGGCGGCGCTCAAGGACAAGATGGTCAACCAGCATAAGCGTCGGGCGGACAACGCCGCGCTGGGCGCCAACGACAAACGTGACTGGTCCAAGAGGTTCGGCGCGACCAGTGCCGCCAACGCCTGGGTCGGGCTTCCGGACCTGGACTTCGACACGATCTCCGACGGGAAGTGGAAGACCACCACCCGAACAGGAAGCGACGAAGACGGCATTCGGATCGCCATGGCCAAGGCGTTCTGCGAACTCGAAACGGACCCCGGTTTCGTGGCCAACGAGGCGATGACGCAGGCGGACTGGAACGCCGCCGTCCTATGCGGCCTTGAGGACTTGAAGCAGGTCGGCCAGGTGAGATATGCCGATCTGAATCGGTACGACTACGAAGTGATGCTCTATCGGGACGCGCCCAACGCGGACATCAACAACGTCAACTGCTGCTTCATTTTCCCGGCTCGAAACGTGTTTGCGTACGCTGCCGCGGGCGGTAGGGGGCACGCGCGGCTGAGCACCGGGCCCAACCGCAACAGGAACAGGAAGACGGTCGGAGCGGGTTTCAAGGCCTACCTGTACGCCGGCTTCATGCGGCACATTACGCGAAACGGCGTGCTGCCCGGCCTGACGATCATCCAGGGCCCGGCCCTGACGAACCTGGAGTCCGAGCGTGGCTACAGCCTGGGGCTGTTCGGCATCGGCACGCAGTTCGGCCCATTCGTGATGCGGGGGCAGGCGTCGTACGCGACGAAGATCGGCAACCTGCCCAGTACGGGTTATGGGTACACAGCCTGCGTCGTGCACGAGGTGGGTCACTGCCTATTCAAGGTGCACGCGCCTGGGCGGACCCCGGACGTCAATCCGCCCGCGGGCACGAGGGAGAACCGTCACGACTCGAACGGGAACCTGACCACCGTCGCTCCCACTCACGACACGGCCACCCCCCCCAATCCGCGGGGTGACCCGAAACACGGCACGTGCGTGATGAGCTACCGCGACTGCGAGGGCTTCATGTGCTCGCGATGCCTCATGCAACTGCGCGGCTGGAACATACTCGGCAACACGATCAAGAACGACACGCGGCATCCGTAAGCCCCGCGACAGGACAGGAGAGTACGCATGGGACTGAATGTCACCCTAGAGGTCAACAAGACGGAACTGCTTGTCAAGGAGCAGCCCATCTGTGTCCTGACGCTCGAAAACGACGGCAGCGATCCGGTCGAGATCGTGCACCCCGACTGCGAACAGGGGATGCCCTGCTTTCGGGTAATCCAGGTCGACACCGGCGCCGAGACCTTCGTCCGAAGCCCGAGCCGGCGCGGGGCCGAGCCCGACATGGTCGAGATCCCCGCCCGGGGCCAAGTGCGGCTCTACCTCGACCTGCTGAATCGCGTGGACCTTCGCATCCCCGCCGAGTACGCCGTATCCGTCGTGTACTTCTACAACGGCAACAAGGACCAGGCCGAGTCGGCGCCCGTGAGGCTGAAGATCCGCCCGCTGGCCGCCAGCCGCCTGGAACTCCACAGCGTCCGTGGCGGCTGCATCGACGCGGTGTTCCTGAACCCGATCGTCGACCCGGCGGATGTGGTCGTAACGGACTTCCGGATTATCCAGGAGGGCGGAGCGGGCGACGTCAGCCCGGTGGGCAAGGCGCCTCTGCTGTCGCGTCCACGCATTTCGTCGCCGCCGAACAAAAAGGTGGGCGCCGGCGTCTGGGTCGCCTGGTTCGAGAAGAACGAGTTGATGTACGTCCACTTTGAACCAGATCAGGGTGCCACGGCGACGGGGAGGCTGAAGATCCGCACGCTCCCCGCGGCGATCGTGCCCCCCCTGTACATCGCGGCCAGCGAAGGCGGGCAGGAGAATACGAACGGGGCCGTCCTGTTGTGGACGGGCGGCATCGAAGGCGCCGCCTCGACGCTACAGGTGGTCGAGGTCGACCGATCGGCCGACAAGGCGCGGGCGAAACTGACCGGCAAGGTGGAGGTCGCCGGGGCCAGGCCCGACTGGATGAAGAGCCACGTTCGGTCCGACGGGAACAAGTACGTGGCGTTCCTGCGTTCAAGCGGGGAAACCGTCGGGTTGCACCTAACGGCTTGGCCGGACGGTATGACGCCATCGATCGGCGTGCAGAAGCTGATGGACCTTAAGGGCCGGCCTGTTACGTCAGACTCGACGATCAACCTTGAGGACGAGATTTGCGGCGCGACGCTACTGTGGACCGGACCTGAGGAGCAGTGCACCCTGGAACTGGTCGGATGGCGGATTGGAACGCGCGGCAAGGCCCACGAAACATACCGCGAGAAGATTCCCTGGAGCCAGCACGTGCCCGTCGGAGCGGCCGTGATCCGGGTACGCCCCAGCGGCACGCCGGCGATGCTGATACGACCCAACGATTACCAGTGGTCGGTCTGGCACGGGTTTAAGAAGGAACTCGTGCCTGTTCCCGAGCCGTACACGGACACGAAAAGGCCCATCGACATCGCGTTCCTGAATGCGACGGACGTCGTGTTGATCTGCGCCGAAACGGTCGGCGGATTCTCGGTCAAACAACTGGACGGCAGCGACTTACCACCGTTCCCGTCCTAAACCTGTCGGCGCGCCCCACATGGGGCTGCGTCGGATGAACGTGAGAAAGCGACGATGCCTCCAGCAGCAAGATTGACCGACATGCATACCTGCCCCATGCAGGACCCGACGCCGGTGGGGCCGAAGCCGCATGTGGGTGGTCCCATCACCGGCCCCGGTGTCCCCACTGTCCTGATCGGCGGACTCCCCGCGGCGGTCGTGGGTGATATGGCGATCTGTGCCGGCCCGCCGGACAGCATTGTCAAAGGCTCGGCCACCGTGCTGATTGGCAGCCGGCCTGCCGCACGCGTCGGTGACAGCACTGCCCACGGCGGTTCTATTGTCGTTGGCTGTCCTACCGTCATGATCGGTTAGCCATACGTTCCTTGGCTTGTCGTCTACGAAGCCGGGCCGGCACTGCGGTGCATTGGGACATTCGGCACAGATCGCCGAAGTGGACCGTCGGGTCGCTGGGCTGGTCGGACCTGTTCACGATTCAACGAGATTCGCCTTGACAGGGTCTGAGCGGGCCTTAAGATACCGCGAAGGATGGACTTGTGATAGTGGTTCCCGGTGGGATCGTCCCGCCGGGAAGGTGTCGCATTGCCGGGTCAGTAGAGTGCTGTCGGGGTGTGGAGAACGTGCAGTCTGCCGAGACGAATAAGAGCCGATTGAAGATTCCACAGGGATGTATCGTCGTCCCTGTCTCCGAGGATCAGAAGCAAGCCGCACTGAGAATATGCGCCTTGGTGAAGGTGCAGCCGGATTCCGCCGGCGGAAGCCTCATCGCACTGCGGAATACGCTCGACGCCAAGGTTTTCCTCGGCTGTATCGCGGATGTGTCGGGCCGGGTTCAGGAGTGGCTCGAGCTATGGGTCCAGAGCACCGATGTGCTGCGCAACACGTCCCTCGCAAAGCGAGTCCTCCTTTCCAACGCGGTGCTCGACGACCGCTGGCACAAGCTGGCCCAGGTTTTCGATCAGTCAGGTGTTGCGGAAAGCATCCAATGCGGCTGGGAGACCAGCAATCCTCTGCCCACGTTTCTCGACGTTGCATCCCGGTCTGCGATCCACCCGAAGGATGAAGAGACGGGGGCATACTGGCGGCTTTGTCAGGAGGAGAGCGTCCTCCACGATCATGGCGTGCCGGCCTACGCAGGCTCTCTCCATCGCTACCTTTATCTTCCGGGTTCGGGGGTCGAGACGCCCCTTGTCCCCGTGACCGATGATGCACCGGCGGGCGAGCCTACAAAGCCCCTGGCGGAGATCTGCCCGAACCATGCCGATCTGGTTCCCTTTAACCCCGCGGCGGGGCTCATGCTCGTTACGAGGCACTACCCGATGGATCTCGAAGGTTTCATCGGCCTGCTGGGCGGAGCGCGTCCTCACGCCGGACAATCCAGTCCGGTTGTTGAACCTGATGAGAACCAGAACTCCGACGGCGGCGATTGGGCTGCGGCGTACCCCGGAAGACTGTTTCTCGATTCGCAGGGCAAGCACAGCCGCCTGATCGAGACATTCCATCTGAAATTGGCACTTCTTTTCGACATCGTTGCGTCGGTGCATTCGGTCGTTCGCTCGTTGCAGCAGCCGTTTCTCAATCTGGGGGCGTCGTCGTTCCGCGTGGCGCTCGATGGAGGCGAGAGCCTGCTGCCCTCTCTCTGGACCGCACGCGCACGACTTGTCGAGCCCGGCCACGCTCTGACCGCACGCGCTGAGGCGACGGACGTCGCATATTACTTGTCGCCCTTGATCGGGGAGACCTCGGTATACCGACCTGTTGACACATCCCTGCCGGCCAAAGGTCGAGCGCTCGTCCGCGTTCGCAAAGTCATGTCGGATTCCAAGGAGGCCGTCACGATCGAGGGCACGATGGCCACTCAGGAGCGCATCGAGCTGCACGCCAGCGATCTTGTGGTCCTGCAACTTGGTCTGAAATCCGGCGATCTGTGCCTTCACGCTCATCTGGAGGCCGATTCAGCGCTCGCCGGGGATGAGTATCGATTCCGTACGACCTCCCACACTCTTGGCGCCGAGCAGATTCACGACCTGCGGTCGGCCGAGGGGGTCCCCATCTCTGAGGTCCCGTTCGAGGTCATTGCCCTTCTGAGCAGCCCGTGCGATCTCTATTCCCTGGCCGTTCTGGCGGTGCGGATTCTCCTGGTCGACCGGGGCACGAGCCTTCCGGTCGCGGTGGATGAGATGCTGAGTCTGGCCCGTCAGACGCAGGCTGAGTTCAATCCTGATGAGCCGTTGACGGCGTGCCTGGCGCGGGTATTCCAATCAGATGGACGATGGTTGCAGTCCCTCGGTCCGCACCGCCTGGCCGAAGAGGGCATCGGGCCCGAGGAAGCCCTGGGCCTGATACCGCAGGAGCTGTGGTGGTCCACGCTGGCCATGATCGTGCAGATGTTTCCGGGTCTGGGGCCGATGAGCGTGTGCCGGGATTATGGTGATGCACGTCCGGGCGGCCTTCATCTTGTGTTCGAGCGCACGTTGGCCGATTTGGACGCCCTGATCATGAAAAGCCGCTACCTGGTGGCTCCAGCCGTGACATCCGAGATGCAGATTGCGGCTGTGATCCGTCAGTGCCTGGACAGTCAGCCCGGGCAGGACGACGACGTAGCCACGGATACCAAAGAGTGAATGGAGTGCAGCAATGAGAACGAGTGCGGGAAAGATTGGATGCGCGATGATGTTGGCGACCGGCGTCATGCTCGGCGGATGCCAGACGATCCATGTCCAGGGCGTGGGCGACGTCTGCAACCAGAATGTTCGTGTCGATATCGTGGGCGTGAGTTGGGTGGAGAGGCCGCAATGGGAATCGCTGTCCATGCAGGAGTACTGGAGCGAGGGCAACCAGCGTCGCAAGGATTCCATCGACCAGGGCTACAACCTTCCCATCCGATTCGGACCGGGCAATCCCTGTGAAGTGACCCTCAAGAAGAAAGACCGCGTCTGGAAGAAATGGAAGGACAGGGGCGCCACGCACTTCCTTGTGATGTTTGATACGTGCCCCGACGACCAGTCGTGGCGCCTCTGCCTGCCTCTGTCGGGCAAGTGTTGGGGAGGCCTCACGGGGAAGAAGGCTATTGAAGTCTTGATTCAGCCGAGCGGGGTGAGCCCCAAGACACCCCCCAAGCCAGGTTGTGGCCAATAGAGTGGGAACACGTTTGGCGAATTGCAGGTGGGGAGCGGATGGCGAAATTCGGTCAGTATGAGACGGGCCACCCACAAGTTCGGACCGGTTTCAACGCGATCTACGTCTGGCGTCCGGCAGAAAAAGGCTCTCCACAACGTATCATCAAGGCGCATCAACCGTCGGTCCGCGTACGCGACGAGAAACTCACCGCCGCCCAGTCGCAGGCGTTCCTGGACAGCGCCGGCGTGCAACAGAAAGCCGCCCTCCAGGATGCGAAGCACTGGGCCCCGATTCACGAATTCGGCACAGCGCCCGCTGGGGTGTTCTATGTCACCGACAGATATGACCTTTCTGCACGGCAGTTGGTCGACGGCCGCGTCAACCTCAGAGCGGCCGGCATGCACCACATCGTCGATTCGATCACCGCAGGTCTCCTGACACTGAAACGGGTATGTGGGCGACCGCACGGGAACCTCAAGTTCTCCAACATTCTGGTCACCAAGCACAGGGATGTATCCAAGGCCAAGGTTGTCCTGTGTGATCCACTGCCCGCCGTTTACCTTGAAGAGGAGATACACTCGAAAGCCGACCTGCAGCAGGTTGGGGAACTCATCCACCGGTTGGTGTTGCATCGCCGCCCGCCTCTCGTCGCCGGATATCAAGTCCCGGATTCCGAGGAATGGCGGAGGCTGGGCAAGCACGCGGACGACTGGAGAGGTCTGTGCAACCGTCTTCTGCTGACGGACGTGGAGGCTGAGCCGATCACTCTTGAGCAACTGGCGGCCAAACTCGCGACCATGGCCCCGCGTCGGTCCGACCGCATCCTCAAGATCGGTCTACTCGTTTGTGTGGTGGTGCTGCTTGGCCTTTTGGGGCGGCCTGTCGCCGAACGTGTCATGGATATCCTGCACCCACCCGATCCGGAGGAAGTGAAGCGAGCCCTTGGACAATGCCGCGAAGCCCACATCTGGCTCGTGCCTTTGTGGGAGAAACTGGCTGTGAAGCGCAGCGAGAACGAGCAGCGCGGCGATTACTGGTCTGCGGATGATAAGCTTAAGAGTCTTATCAGGGCGATGGAGCGCTATGACAACTGCAGCGGTTTTGCACTGAAATCAAAGGAGATTACTGCCGACGAAGACAAACCGAAGGCTATCCGCAAGGCAGATGATTCACGCAGGGACATCGAAGCCATTCTGTTCGACAGTGAGAGTCGCGATTATTGGCCGTGGCTCAAGGATCTCAGGACCTATGCGGATAAGCTCAGCAGCGCGAAATGTCAGCCCATGGCCGACCATGTGAGGCAATTGATCACCTCAATCGGAGAGCGTGACGGGCAGCTCGCCGAGCGCATCGATGACGCTCTCTACCTGAAGTTGCACTGGCCCAAGCCGGATGTCAACTTCGACGAACTGGAGCCTAGCGCTGTTTACGAGACCTTCCGCTCGTCTGAAGGAATCGTGGACACCAACGATTTTCTGCAGAAGCTGCTGGCTTTGCGCATCCACTACCGACTATTCGGAGCAGGCGCAAAGGAGATTGATGATCGGCTCAAAGTCCTGTCGACAAAGTACGAAGAGCTCGAAACGGAGCTTCGGGCCCGCGAGGAGGATGATCCCGAGGCAAAAGCGCTCCTTGCCGACTTGGGCCAACTTGATTCGCGTCTTGCTGAGATCGACGCCGTGCCGCGCACGGCAGGCAACCGCGATCGCATTCGACAGGAATGCGAGCAGTGGGAGGCGCACCTTGAGGGAATCGGGGAGAAGGTGAAAGGTTCCGACGAATGGTATGATGACGTATGGAAGGAGGCGAAAGCCGGGATTAGCGGCTCGGACGCAATCAACGACTGGTACAGGTCGTATCTCGCCGCCCCCGACCGTCTCGGAGGGGACAAGGAAGCATTCGCAGTCAAATACGAGTCTTTCCGCGATCTGAGACCCCTGAAGGACCGGGTCGAGCAAACGCGGGAGAATCTCAAGAGCCTTGACGCCCGTTTGCCGCAGACGATCCCTGCGGAGTCGATCCCGGCCCCGTGGGGTGAAGAGATCCGTCAGTACTATGAAAAGACAAAGAGAGAGGAGCTCATCACCGCCATCATAGTCGAGTTGGGTCAGAAGGAGCCGTTCCCTGACCCAAACGAGTACGACGCGGCAATTAGACACTTGTTGGAGTGGCCCGATCACGCGGCAGCTCTGATATGTGATTTCAACGACATCGAGAGGGGGCTTAACGGCTGCTACGCGCTCGATGACCAGCTCCCCTGGACAATCGCGGACATCCTGTCGCTCTACGCCAAATGGGAAAGCCACGAGATACTCAAGGAGAAATCCCTCACACAGGCCCTCGACGATCTAACGACCAGAGTCGAGCGGCTTAAGAGCATCCGCGATCTGGGTGACTTGGACTCTCTTCTTGCGCTCGCCGGGGACGAGACGGAGAAGATCGAGGCGAGGTACGCTGTCTGGCGGAGACTGACATCCTTGGGCCTGGTCACGGAGACGTGGCCAGCCGAAGAGAACATCCGGAATCAACTACGAGAGCAGTTCGAGGCCCAGCGCGGTTCGGGATACCTGTCCGAAGAGCGATGGGGGACGTTGACGGAAACGCTGGATTGGGTCGGTCAAGCGCGCGCGCGGCAGTATTGGAACGCGGTCATCGACGGGCATATAGAGGCAGTGGTGCAGCGTGCGGCCGGTGTGCCCCTGCTCGAGAGGTTCGCCGAACTCAAGCCCGAACGCGATGCCGATCTGAGCGAGTTGAAGGAGTTCGCGGAATGGGCGGCAGACATGCTGGCCGAATTCCTGACGCCTGAGTGGTTTTCGCAATACGATCTTGCGGTCTTCGCCGACAAAGACCGCGACCGTTACAATTACAATCCGGCCGAGTTGCGCAGAGAGGACATCGAGGCCTGGCAATCGGATGTCGCAAAGTACGCACGTATTGACGATCCTCGCGAGGAAGAGGACTTGCAGAAAACGGTGGGGGAACTGAAGAGCCGAATCAAGCAAGGCTATGAGGATTCGAAAGAGGATCCCAAGGCACAAGCCGACTTGAAGGGTGACGAGAGCCGTCTCGGAGCGATTGAGGACGGGATTAGGGAGATCGCAGATCTGCCCGCGATCAGGAAATATGAGGCAGAAATCGACCGCTGGAACGACCTTCGAAATAGACTGAAGACGCTCGAAGGCGAGGTCGACCTGCATATTTGGCCGCCGGAATGTAAGCACCTCTTGATCTCAAACGGCAGGGTCGCCTTCAGAGGCGGTTTTGGGTTTGACAGGTTCGAGCCTGACGAACCCAACTTGTTGGCCCCCAACAAACCTAATCCGTTGGCTCGGTCAAACGCACATGGATTTCAGGAAGATGCCTCCTTCGGGCGGGCCGATGCTCGTGGCCCGGCAGGGCCAGACAATCTGCTCTGGCCAAAGTACATCCGATCGAGGCAGGATCCGAACGTTGTACTGCGGTTCATTCCTCAGGAAAAACCCACGGATCCGTCCCCATTCTACATGGCGATCGGGGAAGCAACGAATGCACAGTACCTGACCTTTCTCAAGCGAAAAGGCGTATCAACAAATGGACTGATTCTGGACACCGAACGCCGACCGGCGACGCTACATCCATATCCCTCTGGCGTCCTTGCGAAGGGGTTGGGAGGTGCGCCTGGGCCAAACCACCCGGTGGTCTGGGTGACCTTTACAGGGGCAGAAGAATATGCCCATTGGCTGGGCACCAGTGTCCCCACCACTGCCGAGCACGAACGTGCCGCAGTGTTTGCTGATGGCGACAGCAGAAACTACACGAATCCCGATCTTCACCACATACGTACGAGCCGATGGGCCGACGCGGCACGCCAGTACAATGCTGATTTCCAGAAATTGAACGAGTCGTTTGTGGCAATAGAGAACCCACCGGTCCCGCCTGGCGGAGCAGTTGATAAAGGTGGCGAGTATCGAGACGCCTACGAGCAAAGCGAATTCGACGGCCTGCCGGAGCCGGGTCGCTTCGAGACAGTCTGGCCTGCAGAGACTCGAGCGGTTCGGGAGGTCGCCGAAGTCCGTGACTTGTACGATCTCGTCGGTAATGTCTGGGAGTGGTGTCTGGACGGAGAGTCGCCGCGGATCTGCGGAGGCTCGTGCTTGTCCCCGCTGAGCTATGCCCGTCCGGACGCGGTTGCGGACCCCACAAGCGAATCTGCCTGCGACCTTGGCTTCAGAGTCGTCGTTCGGTGCCCTAAGGCGTTGGGCCAATAATCGGCTGCCCACGGAGTGCAGATACGCGAGCAACGGGTCTCGGGGCCAGACGCGCCGAAATGTAGCTTCTCATGAAGGTTCGCGACTGACGATCGGCCTGCCTCATGTATTTCGACAGGAATAGCTCCGTCGATCCCTGGGCCGGTCTGCCCAGCCGGAAGACCAGGATCTGAACGAGTTCGAGGCTATCTGTCATCCACCGATCGAGTGTCTCGTCGGCCTGAACGGTCCTCTCAATCTCGAGTATGTTCCGCGCCGTGGGCGCCGGATACGTGGTGATGAGCATGCCAAACGGCTCAGCAATGCGTGCGAATCCGTCCCCGAGGGTCTTGTCCAATGCAACAATGCGTCGGGCCACGAGGTCAAGAGTGACGTCGGTGGCGAACAGGTCCCGGACGATCTGGCATTTCGCGGCATCATCCTGATCTTCACTCATACAGTCCGGGTGAGGCATCTTCAGTTCACCGACGATTGCCTCCGCCTCTTGGATTGAGTCCATTCGTACAACGGGTTGTGCGCGCTCCGCAATGTCCGCGCCCACCGTCACGACCGTGGGTATTGGAGCGGGAGGCAATGGGATGAGTTCCTCGGCCAGCGGGTCGCTATCCGTTTCGCCCCTGGGCAAGTACATGATGTAGCCTGGGTAGGCCTGGTCTGAGAAGAACTTGTCGTAATCCACATTTTCGAAGTTTGTCCAGGAGCGGATCTCATTGAGGTTGCCGGCGTGGGGCAAGGTGCCCCAGGTTGCCGCATCGTCAAGCGTACGCGTGATACGCGACACGACCTCTATTCTTCTGAGCTCACTGCCCAAGGACTCCAGGAACGCCTCGAAAGCCGGACCAAACGTCACCGTATCGGCTGCATCGACAACAAGCGCGCCAATATGGGTATCGTCTGAGTACGCGATGTGGATGCCGTTGCTGTTGATTGTGACGTCCTCGTAGTCAGGTTTGACCATGAACGGCCCGCCGAGCGATCCTTTGGGGCCGGCTCTCAGGTAAATCGCCACGTCAAGCGGATTGCCCCCCTCCGGCTCCTTGAACTCGAGGTTTATTGACTCACGATCATCCGGCAGACCGTCAGCGCTGCCCCCGTAGTACTGACCGTTGGCCGTCAGCACGGCACCCGGCCCAAGCACCAGGGATTGACGGCTGTCAATCACGATGGCCGCTTCATGCGACTCTTTGGCGTCGGAGTACCCCGTAATGGCGACGTCCAGGGCGTTGCCGGGTGCCCCCTCCGTATAAATCCTTCCCCCATCAGAGACCAGAGAGACACCTCCGCCGGTCGCAGTCACCGGGTCGTTGATGACCAGATCACCGGTGGCTCTCAGGCTGATAGCGGTCAGTGGGTCAGTCGCACCCATGGGAGCGTCCAATCGTATGGATCCGCTGCTGTTGACCGCCAGCACGGAACTGGTGCCCGCGTCCCCGTCGTCGTCTACCGTGCCGTGGAAATTCACGGCGCCGGCGCCGGCCGAGATGGTCGAGTCTCCGGTCAGGGTCAAGACGCCGAAATCGATAGCATTGTTCGAGGTCTGAACCGTGGCGGCGACCTCCGTCTCGCTCGGACCCGTGGAGGTATCCAGTCCGCCATTGAACGCGAGAAGATCGCCTCCGTCGCCCAACGTCACAATCCCCGTATTCAGGAAC
>Ga0114922_10002394_pt1 | contig 17574 bp, 14 predicted proteins | sample AartaG_FD_100975 | JGI IMG/M metagenome (GOLD analysis project Ga0114922, IMG submission 100975) | Deep subsurface microbial communities from Aarhus Bay to uncover new lineages of life (NeLLi) - Aarhus_00045 metaG | ecosystem: Environmental > Aquatic > Marine > Oceanic > Sediment | place...
TAAGAGATTAAATGAAATTACTGGATAATAAAGCAATTCAAATTGCTATTAAAAATTTCAAGGATAAAATTCGTCATTGGCAATATGTATTTTTTTCTCTCGTACTTCCAATCATGTTTACTATTATGTTTTACTTTATGCTTGGAACGGAAGAGCTCCCCTCAGGTAAAACGGCTTTCGATTATGGTTTTCCTGGCATGATAACTTATGCAACTGCCATTGGAACTATGAACGCAGCAATTATGTTTGCAGGAGAGAGAAGTTCAGGTATGCTTAGTCGATTAGACACAATGCCAACTGGTAGAAAAAATATGTTCTTAGGAGCTTTAATTTCTGAATCTATCTTTTTATCGCTTCAAATCATCATTATGTTCGTTATTGGATATGCAATTCTTGGTTTATATTTTGAAAGTCCGCTAGCTTTACTTTTTGGTTTCTTAATTGCAGTTCTTTTTGGTATTTCCTCTGTAGGTTTAGGTATAATAATTGCTAGTATGTCAAAAACAGTTGAAATAGCAAATGCATTTTCATTGTTGTTTTTTATGGTAATTATTTTCCTTTCAGGAAGTTTGATGCCGTTCGATAGTCCAATCGTCTATTTCACGCCTCCATTCTGGGCAAAACAAGTATATTTGCAAATTGTTGTAATGGGACACGGATTAGGTGAGAATTTGTACAGCAGCTCATTAATAGGCTCTTCTGCTGAGGTCATCCCAATTTCTTTATTAGGTGGATTATTGATTGTCGTAGCCTATACAATTGTATTTATAATAATAGGTATTATCATATTCCAGAAAAAAACCAAATTTTAGTATGAAAACTTCAAAAACCTATTCCTTTATTTTCCATTTCTTAAGTTTATCAACAGGCTTAGGTAGATGCCCTTCTAACCATTCAGCCGCATCATCTGGGATAAAGTCCTTTGATTCACACTCTATCACCCAAGATAAAAATTCTTGAGGTCCACCATTCATATATGGTGGGGGAGAAACGGGTTTAAATGATGTAGGTAACCTCTCCTCTACAGATACATAATTTAATACGTGACCAAGCTCTTGAACAACATTCCACGCTAAAGCATGTTCTATATCAATTGTAAATTTAACCCACCAAAAATCCCCTTCAACGCCACTTCCAATAGAATTACCAATCGAGGGGACTTTCTTGAGAAATTGGAGCAATTTGTCAAACAATTTATCTTCCATATTGACTTGAAAACGCCCTAATATTTAAAATTATTTGGAGAGTGAAGATATTATTTAACGTACTTTATTATTCACCATTATGTTCATTGAACTCGTTAGGTTTAGCTCCACAAAATACCTCAATTTTAAAGAATTTCATCTCTTTATTACAATTTTCGCATTAATATGTACCTGGTTCTTTATTTTCAATAACTAAATTACATTCCTTACACGCGATTGCTTTCATATTAAATCTATCTATTTTTTTTTTTTCTTTTAATAATTTTAAAAGGCAAATTAAAAATTGCTTTCTTAATTTTTTCAAACAAGTATTAATTATCGATTACTTGGTACTAATTTTGTACAAATTTAAATCTGAAGTCAATAAAATTGACGATGTCTATCGAATTAAAATTGACGTTCCATTTGCCGTAAAGTTCGTTTGTCTTTACCTTTTTAAATTTAATGATCAATACATTCTAATAGATGCTGGTTTAAATATGGGAAATTGGAGTAAACTTCTTTTTTCAGCGCTTAACGATTTAAATATAACAATTGGAGATATTGATTATTGTTTTATAACACATATTCATATGGATCACATAGGATTAGTAAAAACCCTTAAACGCAAAAACCCAAATCTGAAAATAGTGATGAACGATATAACTCATAAAGTTTTGAGATGGGAAACAAACGATTCAACTATGGAAGAGGTAAAAGCCGAAGCTAAAAAAGTTGCAAATCTGATGATAAAATATGGAATTAGCGAAGAAAAAGGGAAAAGAGTGGTTCAATTTTTTACTTTTTGGCCGAAACTTCTGCGCTACCAAAAACCAGATGTAATTGTGCGCGATAACGATAGATTTTTGGATGATTTAGAAATAATTTGGACACCAGGTCATAGTTTTGGCCACACTTGTATCTTTAATGCTAAAAAGAAATATCTCTTTGCTGGAGATCACATCTTATCGAGAATTACTCCACACATCGGGAATTTCTTGATTCCTAATACTCTTAAGGAAGAATATGAGAAGTACGATTTTGATAACATTTTAGAACATTATCTAAACTCGCTGGATCGAATTGATAAGTTAAATACAAAGATAATTTTCCCTGCTCATCAAAACATAATATATAATCCACACGAGCGTATTTTAGAGATAAAGAGACATCACGAGAATAGGTTATCTGAAATCTCGAATTTAATTAAAGACAAGCCTATGACGCCATTCAAGATTTCTCAAATTCATTTTGGAACGGATTTAGACGAATTGAATTCATTTATGGCTTTAAGCGAAGTATTAGGGCATCTTTTTTATCTGGAAAAGCAAGGAACTGTGCAAAAATTTGAAAAAAGCGGAAAAATTTATTATAAAAATTAAATTAGTTTAGAAGTAGTAATCATTAAAATATCAAAACTACATTATTGTATAAAATTTTAAATTGTATCCTTTCTAAGTTATTTAATAAGTAAATAAAGATAATTTTATAAATATTATAGAGGGTGATTGTTGATTTCAATATTATTTTCTCCAATTAAAATTGGAGATTTGGAACTTCAAAATAGATTTGTGCGATCCGCTACCTATGAAGCCATGGCTAAAGAAACAGGAGAAATAACCAACGATTTAATTACAATGTATCAAAGATTGGCTAAAGCTGATATAGGCTTAATAATATCCGGTTATATGTTTATTCATCCCAAAGGAAAGGCAATGAAACTGCAAGTTGGAATTCATAACGATGATATGATGCCCGGATTGAAAAATTTGGTCGATAATGTTCACTCTAATGGAGGGAAAATAGCATTTCAGATAGTTCATGCAGGGATGCAGTCTTATAAGGAAATATTAGGAATGCCTCCAAAAGGTCCTTCTGCTGGAATTAGAAGTCCAATAACACTTAAAAAATCAAAAGAAATGAATGAAGATGAAATAAATGAATCAATCCAAGCTTTTCCCAACGCAGTTGAAAGAGCAATACAAGTTGGGGTTGATGTAATTCAACTTCATGCTGCTCATGGGTATTTAATAAATCAATTTCTATCTCCTTATTTCAATAGGAGAACAGATAAATGGGGTGGCTCTGATGAAAATAATTTTAGGTTTTTTAAAGAAGTAATAATAAAAACTAAAAAAACATTGCCAAAAGAAATTCCACTCATAGTAAAACTAAATGTAAATGATTTTAAAGAGGAAGGAATAACACCAGCACTCGCAATTAAATATACAAAATGGCTTGTTGAGTTGGGAATTGATGGATTGGAAATCAGTTGCGGTTCGCCTCATTATGCTACATATAATATGTGTCGTGGAAGAGTTCCCCTTGAAGAATATCTCCAGTTTCTACCAAGTTGGCAGAAACCTTTAGCTAAATTAATGTTTAAGAAAATGATCGGAAAATTTGGATTTGATAAACCATATAATGTTGATGCCGCAAAAGCTATCAAAACAGCGCTTAATAGTACTCCACTCATGGTTGTTGGAGGCATACGAACATTAAAAGAAATGGAAAATATTTTGGATAATAATTATGCAGACATGATTTCTATGTCTCGACCATTTATTAAAGAACCGTTCCTGGTAAAAAATCTAAGAGAAGGAAAGATAAATAAAACTAGTTGTGAATCTTGTAATCGCTGCTTAGCTGCTGTAGCATGTCATATTCCCGTTAAGTGTTATGTAAATTCATTTCCTAATAAAAAGTAATGATATAGATAAATAGCTTTTATTGAATATAGAAAGAGAACTGGTATGTTAATTACAAAAGTTAAATGTTAGTCAAAAAAGTAATTTGATGGAAAAGATCTCTTTAAATAGGCAACCATTCGTCGCGATTGGTCGTCTTTATCGGCTTTAAAACCACACAAATTCTTTCTACGCTTTTTACATCGTTACGCCCTCGAAAATTTTCAACAAGCGCATCTAATTCGCTAATCTCTGGAACGTTAACCTTTATTAAAACGCCACATTGGCCTGCGAGAAAATAAACCTCCTCGCATTGAGGGATAATCTGCGTTTCTCTTATCAATTCTTTAATTTCCGATTCGTTATTGGGAATTACCGTTAGGAAAGCAATTATACATCTCTCGTCATCTCTACATATTCGAATCGTAAATTTTTCGATAACTTTTTCGTCTTGTAATTTAATAACGCGTTTTCTTACCGTTGATTCGGATAAGTCAACCTCTTCGGCAATTTCTCGATAAGGACGCCGTGAATCTTCGATAAGCATTTCTAAAATACGTTTGTCTTTCTCATCTAGGTTTTTCATTTCTATTCTTTCCTATTATTTTTTTTTGTTTACAAAGTATAAAAAAATTTTTAATTAAAATTTTAAAAAAATTATATTATTAATTTTACTTTGAATTATTTTACGTATTCTGGGTATTCTCCGAGCAAAGGTGCGAAAAGTCTTTCGTACTCAACTGCCATACAATGAATACCTGCTGCTTTAGTAGTTTTCTTGATCTCTGCAATAAAAGGCTTGAAAAATTCGATGTTTATCTTGTCAATAGCTGCATATTTACCAGGCTTATTTCCTTTATTATCCTTTTCTGCTTTTTTAAGAGCTTTCAAAAGATCTTTTGGAACGCTAACTCCAGGAATATAGTTATCAAAGTACCAAGCTATTCCGTGACTTTTTAATGGAAAGAGTCCAAGAAGCACTGGAACATTGTATTGTTCTAGATCTTTTAGAAAATCTTTTGCGTCGTCAATATCAAACGCTGTTTGCGTTTGGATAAAATCAACACCACGACCAACCTTACGACCAACCTTCAGGATTTCAGGTTCGCGAGGGTTACTGTTAGGGTTAGCTACGCAACCAAAATTCATTTCTATTTTGCCTCCTATTAACTCGTTTCCCTCGTAGTCAGTTCCTTCGTCAATCATAATAGAAAGCATTTCACAGAACTGTGTGCTATCAATGTCGTAAACTGGGCGGCCTTTTTTGTGATCTCCAAGAGCCGTATGATCCCCTGTGAGAGTGAGAATGTTTTTTAGCCCCAAAATTGCTCCAGATATTACATCCCCAAAGAGTGCGACTCGATTTCGATCCCTAACTGTGACTTGCCATACTGCTTCAATTCCCGCTTCTTCTTGGACTTTAAAGCTTGGAACCAATGACGACATATAAGCATCGCCTTGTGGACCGTCCGTTACGTTTGCTGCTACGATTCTTTTAGTTTTTTTCATTTCCTTTGCGGAATGGATAATCTCACTAAGATCCAGAATTTTCTTTGGCTCTAGCTCACCAGTGAAAACAAAATGACCCGCTTCGATCGCTTTGCATAATTGACTATACGCCTTTCTTTTTGCCATTTAATTTTCCACCTCATTTTTTTCTTCTTCGTTAGTATATTCCTTATTGATAACTAAGTATCCAGGACTGGTAGACGTGCGAAAGTCCCTTGGAGGTCTGTACTTTTTAAAGAGATCAAGTCTATTAAATTCTTTTAACCTTTCCCAAATGCGCACCCAAGCGCAAGGAATCGTGTAACCGCCTACTTCACACATTCCGTCGACCATTCCTCCACAGGGTCCGTTACTTAAATGTTTAGCACATCCAGCCCGTGGACATAATCCCCCCGTCTCTCCAATTATACAATCTCCGCACTCTTCACAGTATTCAATGAAATTATTCTCACCGCTGTTTTGTACGCCTCCAAACATGCTATTTTGGGCGGGGAAAGTTAACTTACTGGGAAGTACTTTATTCAGCATTACGACACCAAGGCCACAAGCAAGAGAAACTATAGCTTCGTAGTCGTCGATGTAAGGTCGCACTGTTGTTGCTGCGATTCTATCGTCACATTGTCTTAATACCGTTATTGCTTTCCATATTAACTCCTTACCTTCAGTTCGGGCTTTTAATTCTAAAAGTTGTCCAAGAACTTTTGCTTCATTTATGGATCGAGGAGGTTGACAGCAACCATCGCATCCAGCTATTAATATCTTGTTATAGCTCTTAACCATTTCATAAATTTCGTTTATGTCTTTTAGTTGTGTAATTATCATATCATACACGCTTTTTTATTATTGTTTTTTCAGATTTTATTAGATTTTTATTATTTTGTTTAAATCGTAAAAAAATTTTAGTATTATATTTTTAATTTTTCCATTAATTTCGTTGGTTTTACGCTTCGTTGTTTCAAAGATAGCTTTGCTGTATCGACTCCAAAAGCGATTGCCATTAATTCTGCTAGATATAGAACTGGAATATCGAGTTCTTTCTCACTTTTTCTGGAGACTAATTTTTCTTTTCTGTCATATTGACTAGCACAAGCGGGACAAACAGCAACCATTCCATCTACTTCTTTGTCGAGATTTTTTAAGTCTGTCATTTTTTCTTCGACTAAGTTCATTCCTATCTCGTCTTGTAATCTAGCGCAGAACCCACAGCATTCGAGTTTAGCTGCAAATTCTAGGGGCGAAGCTCCTATAGCTTTTAGTATTTTATCCATGCTTTCAGGCCGTTCGGGATGATCAAATTGCATTATTTTTGAAGGTCTTATAAGATGACAACCATAATGTGAAGCAATATTTAAACTATCTAACGGTTTAACAACTTTGCTTTTAATCTTCTCAAGCATCTCATCTTGGCTAAACAATTCTGCGAAATGAAAAACTTTTGAAGTCCCCTTATATTCGATTCCAAGCTTGCTTAGAACAGTATTAACTCTATCAAATGCTGCCTTATCTTCTTCTAATAAAACATGGACTGTTTTTAAGGTCTCAAAACATCCAGAACATACGGTCATGATGTCTAATCCAAGTTTTTCGGCAATAGCTAGATTTCTCGCTCCTAATGTTAACCAAGTATCAATATTGAGCGATTGAGTTGCTACAGGATCGGGACAACAACCCGCTCCCTCCATTTCCTTATACTCTATTCCTAAGATTTTAGAGATTTCTCGAAAGGCTTTTTCAAAGTGTGGCATTTTCAAAGGGATTGTACACCCTAAATACAACGCATATTCCATCATTTTTCATCCTCCTCTGATTTTTTTATTAAGTTTCCTAGTCCAGTCTCCCTAATTATGAATTGAATCTCATCTAAGTTAGGACCTACGATTTGTGGTAAATCCATCTTGTTTCTTCTTCTGTCTATAGTAGTTTTCATTCCGCCCGTATAAGGTACTACAAATCCATTATTATAAATCGTATTTATCGTAGCAGAATATTCTATTGGCACGTTTCCTTCTTTCACTGCCAAATTTCTTAAAAGCGCTAAGATAAACGAATAATCTACATTCTTTGGACATCTTTCTGTGCACCGATGACATAGTGAGCATGTCCATATAGCGTTGCTCGATAAAACTTCTTCTCTCAATCCTAGAAGGCATGAAGCAACAACTCTATGAGGTTGTAAATCGACGTATTCCGTTACTGTGCAACCAGAGCTACATACTCCGCATTGAATACACTTTAATAAAGATTTTGTCCCCACTTTTTCGCTAATTTCGTACCTAAAATTGTGATCTAAATCTTTAGATTGTTTTACAACTTTATCAGACATCTTTTAAGCACCCTCCTTAGCTTTTTCTTTTTTTTCAATTTTATCACCTGTTTTACTAAGTGGTCCAAATGCTTTCACTTCATTAACAAAATCGGTAATAACTTGAGAGAAACGTTTACCTTCGCTAGCTGATACCCATTCAAGTCGGTAACGTTCGGGATTAATTCCTACACTTTCTAAAGTTTCTTGAATCTCATTGTAACGCCTTAACATGTCGTAATTGCCTTCTATATAGTGACAATCTCCAATGTGGCATCCACCAACAATCACTCCGTCAGCACCTTCCAAAAATGCTTGTAATATGAAACTTTTTGGAATTCTTCCAGTACACATAACTCTAATAGGCCTAATATTAGGAGGGTATTGAAATCTACTTACACCACAAGTATCTGCTCCCGCATAGCTACACCAATTGCATAAGAAAGCTACAATCCTAGGTCTTTCGTCTATAAAGTCTCCTTTAACTGCTTCTGTAATCATTGGGTATATTTGATCATCGGCAAAATGTTGCATAGTAATAGCCCCTGCAGGGCACGCTGCCGAACAATCTCCACACCCTTTACACAATAAAGGGTTAGACTCTGAAACCAAAACTTCGTTATCGAAATTGACTCCAATAGCTCCGAAGTTACATACCTCCTCGCATTTTTGACATGCTATACATAATGCCGGGTTAACAACTGAAACCAGGGGTTCGTTTTCTACTTCTCCAGAAATCAACGGGATTAGCGCGTGAGCAGCAGCAGCTCTTCCTTGAGATATTGAATCAGCAATACCTTTTGGTCCGTGAGCAGTCCCAGCTAAATAAATTCCATCAGTCGCAAAATCAACGGGTCTTAATTTTATGTGAGCTTCTAAAAAGAACCCTTTTTGGTCTCTGGCGCACTTTATGAATTCTCCAAGTTTTTTAGTATCATGAGGTATTAAAGGTGTTGACAAGACTACCTTGTCGGCTTCGATGTTAAGATTTATTTGAGTTAAAATATCGTTAACATTGACATTAATTTTTCCATTGACAAGATCAACTTCGGGGTAATCGTTGAATCGAATGTAGTTGATATTTTCACGAGCTTTCCAGTAAAATTGTTCTTCATCAGTTCCTACGCGTATATCTCTATAGAGAACGTAAATTTGCGAATTAGGGTAATTTTCTTTTACATATAAAGCGTGTCTTATAGATTCAGAACAACATATTAAGGAACAGTATGTAACTCCATTACCGCCCTCAGGTTGTCGCGAAGCAACGCAGTGAATAAAGACGAAAGTCTCGCCATCCTTTAGTTCATCGTCTCTTAACTTTTGAGATAGTTCTAGTTGAGTCATTATTCTCTCGTCTTCCCCGTAATGGTACCAACCTTTTGGTTTATATTCGTAAGCGCCAGTAGCCGCGATTATAACTCCTACGTTTAAATCTATGGTTTTCTCATCAGTTAAATTTTTAACTTTGATGTTAAAATCTCCTATTGAACCCTTAACCTCTACAACTTCGGAATTTAAGTAAGCCGTGAGATTTTTTAACCCGTTAAATTCTTTAAGTTTCTCTTCTAAAAACTGTTTTGAGTCAATTCTATCGAAATTAAGCTTATATATAAGGTTTAATTGCCCACCTAATTTGTCGTCTTTCTCTATAAGGTGTACTTTGAAGCCTTTTTTGGCAATTTCCATAGCAGCAGACATTCCAGCGATACCCCCGCCGATTATTAACGCCTCTGGGACAACATCTCCCTTAATTCTAATTTCTGATTTTTGAAATCGTACACGCGCTACGCCCATTCTTATTAGATCTTTTGCTTTATCTGTCGCCTTTTCATATTCCTTCATATGAACCCAAGAATCTAATTCTCGAATACTTACGAAATTAAATAAATATTCGTTTAGTCCTGCTTCTCGAATAGTTTTTTGAAATAATGGTTCGTGAGTTCTTGGTGTGCACGCAGCAACTATTACCCGGTTTAAGTCTAATTCCACAATCTTTTCCTTAATAATGTCTTGTGTGAGACTTGAACAACTATATTTATTGTCCATCGAGAAAACTACATTTGGAAGCGTTTTGGAATACTCAACAAGCGCCGGAACATCCATATACCCCCCTATATTAACCCCACACATACAAACAAATACTCCTATTCTTGGTTCGTCTCTGGGATTTACTACTTTTAAGGGAGGTAAAACAACCTCTAATTCTTCAGGACTTAAAGGAACGGCATGTAAAGCGCCTAACGCCGCTGCCCCTCCAGCTTTTGCTACCGAATTAGCTATGTCGTCAGGGGATTGGCAAGAACCGCTTACATAAATCCCATCCCGAGTAGATCGTAGATCTTCGGTTGAATTTTTTGTTTTAAAAAACCCTAATTCGTTTGTTTCAATCCCCAACATTTCGGCAAGCTTTTCGGTTCCCTTACGGGGGATCACTGCGTTTGCCAATACAACCAAATCAAATTCACTAGTTTCAACGTCTCCCGTATCTAGGTTCGCGTGTTTTACAAAAAGGTTATGATTCTCGGGATTTTCTCGAATATCACCGGGAATGCCGCGAAAATAAATTAATTTGTATTCATCTTTTGCTCTTTCAATGAATTCTTCTTGGTTTTTTCCGATTACACGAGTATCGTTGAAAAAGATCGTAACATTTGTGTCTGGAGCGTGTTCTCGAGTGACTACCCCTTCTTTGGCCATATACATGCAACAGAATTTCGAACAATAAGCACATAGATCCTCATTTCGAGAACCAACGCACCCAATAAAACCAATTTCGATAGCATGTTTTTTATCTGAAGGTCTAAGCAATTGTCCTTCAGTAGGACCAGACGCGCTTAATAAACGTTCATATTGCATTGCTGTAATAACATTAGGATATTCTCCGTAATGATATCTATCTATTGGTGTTGGATCTAATAAGTCTATTCCTGTAGCAACAATAATTGATGCCACATCATACTCAACTATTTCGTCTTTCATATCCCAATTAATAGCTTCAGCTTCACACTCTTTTTCGCATATTTGGCACGCATTTTTCGTTAGATATAGACATTTTTCAGCATCAATGACTGCCTTTCTTGGCACGGCTTGTGGAAAAGGTATATATATTGCTGTGCGGTTTCCCATTTCTTCTTCGAACTCACTCGGAATCTTTTTCATGGGACACTTTTCCATGCAAGCGCCACAACCTGTACATTTATCCCAATCAACATATGTTGATTTTTTTAATACTTTTACTTTAAAATTACCTGCTTCGCCAGATACTTCTTGAACTTCCGAATACATGAGAAGTTCTATGTTAGGATGTCTAGCTACTTCCACCATTTTTGGTGCTAAAATACAAATCGAACAATCTAAGGTTGGAAATGTTTTATCAAGTTGAGCCATACGTCCACCGACCGAGGATGTTTTTTCGACTAGAATTACCTTATAACCTTGTTCACCCAAAGTAAGGCTGGCTTCAATTCCCGAAATTCCTGCTCCTATTACCATTATATTACTATTTGGCATAATTATTTCTTCAGTTTTTGTTTTTTTTTTAATATTTTTTATTAATTTTCGTTGCTTATCTTAAATTAATTGTCCTTTTTGAAAATAATTGTTTATATTATAAACTTATATTTTTATAATTTACTTAATAGGTTAAAAGTATATATAAATATTTCTCTATTTGACGAAAAAGAAAAGTTTTATGTTGAAAATTTATAAAAAAAAAGTTTCTTTGATCAAAATTATGATTTTATTATTCTTATTTTAATAAATTTTTGCTCAAAAAGTGTCAATTTGGCAATAGAGCATTTCTTCTCTAAGTAGATTGATGACATTTTCGTTAATTTTACGATTTTTAAGATTTCAGATATCTAAATAGTTAAAAATAACGATAAATAATAACAAGTAGATAGTGCTTATCAAAATGTTATAAAAATTAATAGAAGATTGTAGAAATCGATTTAATTTTTTCTAAAAATATAAAGTCATATTATATAGATATTAATCAATATAATAAAATAAAACAAGTTAATAATCAAATAATAAACAATTAATACAATAAGAATCCGACGAAAGCTTTATTGATACTTGTGGGATTCTAAAAACGTACTGAAAATCATGAAAATAGTTGTATCTGGCCCTCTTCAGTGTGGAAAATCAAGTTTTATCAGAAATTTAGACGAAAAAGCTTTAAATGTCGAAGCAAAAGCTAGGGATAATAAGTTTTATACGGTTGGAATGGACTTAGGTATTGTTAGATTAAATGGGTTTGATGTTTTTCTATTTGGAACTCCAGGTTTATTAAGATTCAATGTTATGAGAGATGTAATCATTCAAGGGGCTGATGGGGTTATTTTTATTTTTGATGCGGCTCATCCTGAAAAAGATGAAGATGCATTAATCATATTAAATGCCCTTAGAAAAACAATAGGGGTTGATACGCCAATAGTTTATTTAGCAAACAAGCAAGATATTGCTGGTGCGAGACACGCTGAGGTGGTAAGATCACAGAATTACTTACGCGATGACGCTGTAATTTTTCCGACAAGCACAAGGACAGGAGAAAATTTAAAAGAATCTTTAAAATATCTTGTAAATCTGATATACGACAATTATTCTTCCCTTCTCACAGTACTTCGTTCATATGAAACAAATATCGATGGATTGGCCGAAAAATTAGAAAAAAATCCTGTTGAGATGAGAGATTTGTTAAACAACCTTGAAATAAAGAGATTTATTGAGGTTGACAGGACCTCAAGAAGTTACAAAGTAAAACATGGCTTAAAACTCTTGTTATAAAGAATTTTATTTATTAGCCATATAGTTTGTTTTTTGATAATTAATTAACTTTTACGGCCAATCAGAGGGCAAGATTTCGTCTTTTCCATATTTCTTTAATAACTCATTTAATTCCGATCTTTGTTTAGAATGTACTTCCCAGAAAAAATTTGGAATGTCTTTTTCTGCCTTATACATTTCTTCCATGCGATCCAATTTGTTAAGTATGTTTTTGATTCTTAGTTTAAATTGCTCTGTGTAATCTTCTTGAGAATAATTTTTATCTAATTCTAATTTAAACAATGCTTTCAGATCTTCATATTTCGGAAGATATCCAATCGGGGTTTCAATCGCGTCGAAGTCTCCTTGAGTACGACCTTCCGCCCAAATAACCCATACTTTCTTATCCAATATTTCATTTAAGTATTTGCCTTCTTTGCTTTTAAGAAAGTAATTAGTAGAGAATACTTGAGGACAATGTTTTAATTTCTTGCCAAATTTTTGGTGGTTTTTTAAGTATTTTCCCAATGGCACGACTAGAAAATCTAAATTAGCCATTGGACTAGCTTTTCTAACACCTACCGCACCAAGAGTGGCTGATGTTGTTTCAGATTCGATAGTAGCCCCTAAGAAGACTCCGTGCTCCCAACTTAGACTTTCAACGACAGGAGGCATAGTATCTGAATCTCTACCGCCATAAAAAATTCCATGGATTGGTACGCCATTAGGGTCCTCTAGTTTGGGATCGCAATTAGATAGGTCAGAAAGATTTATTGTGTACCGGGCATTTGGATGGGAGTGAAGGATATTATTCCCATTTTCGTCAGTTTTTCCTTCAAACCAATTACCAGAATAATTAAAGCCTTCTTTAGGGTGATCTTTACCCATCCCAAGCCAATATGGCTTTCCGTCCTTTATGAGAACATTAGAATAAATTAATTCTCTTGGCGTTATAAGCGCTTCGTAAATTACGGGATCGTCTTTAGGATTTACATCTTTTATAATTCCAAATATTCCCTTTTCTATGTTAACGGCGTGAGTAAATCCGTCATTCCAAGCGCGTAAATAAGCAATGTCATCCCCTACAATTAGTTGTTCTGGAAGCATAGCAGTTGATGTTTTTCCACAAGCGCTTGGAAAAGCTCCAGTAAAATAAGTAGTGCGCTCTTTTCCTGTAGGACGAACCCCCAATATAAAATAATGTTCTGTGAGCCAATCTTCATTATTTGCCTTATTTATTGCTAATCGTAGAGCTAATTTCTTTAATCCTAGAGAGTTACCAGCGTATTGATTATTTACAGACAAAACCCGATCTTCTTGTAAGTCTACATATATACGACGTTTACCGATATTTTTAGTAACTGGAGGATTTCCATCGAGTTCACCAGCAGAATGAATGAAGTAAAAGAAATCATCAGAACCATTAAGATCTTTGAATTCTTCGTAGCCGACACGATACAAAAGGTCTTCTGAATGTGCGACATAAAACGAATCAGTGAGTTGTAGAGCTCCGATTGTAAATTTAGAATTTAGTGGACCAAGGCAGAAAAATCTTACAAGACATTCTTTTCCTTTCATGCATCCATCCATAATTTCTAACACTTCTTTGAGTGCTTCATCCCTATCCATTGTATTTATCCAGGGGCTCCTATATTCGCTTTTAGGAATTAACACTTTAGTGTTTTCTTTATCTCTTGCTTGATCGTAATAGCTATCGTAATGGATAGTATGTCCATTTATCTGAAGTTTAGTTTCTTCGTTAATGTCTATGGTTTTTTGTCTCACATATTCGATATCTTCTTTAGAATCAGAAATTACTGTAACCTTACTAGGTTTACATAAGTCAATAAATTGTTTTATAATCTTTAAGACATGCTCATTCTTCAAATTAAACAATTTTTCGACATCATCTTGAGATATTAAATCTCTGTCCACAAAATTCGCAAAATCTTTTTTTTTGTCCATCTTAATTCAAGTGAATAAATTTTTTAAGTTTATGGATAAAAAAGTGAAATTTTTATTAAAAATCTTTTTGAAGTTAGTGAAAAATTGAAAAACTTTTAGATAATATTCTAAAATCAACAAAAAGAAGAAAAAAATTAAGAAAAAAATAAAGTAATTTACATTTTACATTCCAGGAGGTCTAGAGCCTTTAGCGCTGATAATTCGATCTACTCTTAAAATTAAATTTGCTAATTCACTTCCCGCTTTGATTACGTGGCTAACAAGAGCAGCGGGTTCAACTATCCCCTTTTTAAAATTATCTTCGATCTTATTGGATATAGTATCAATTCCAACCCATTTTTCGTTATCTGTTTTGTGAGCAGCGCGTAATTCCGTCATATTCTCAATTTCATCTAATCCAGCGTTTTTGATTAGAGTTTTTGGAATTTCTTCTAATGCTATAGCAAAGGCGTTTACGGCAAGTTGTTCTTTCCCGCTAATTTGATTTGCAAATTCTCTAAGTCTCTTCGCAAGCTCGATATATATAGCACCACCACCAGCAACCACGGTTTCTGTGTCCATTACTTTAGCAACTACAGAGAGGACATCGTTTAAGGTAATTTCTGCGGAATCTAGAAGTTTCTCTAAGCCTCCTTTTAGTATTATTGATACTGACTTAGGGTTTTTACATCCACTGAATAAAACATAATCGTTGTTAGCAAGTTTTTCAAATTTTACATTTTCTGCAAACCCTAAATCTTCTTCGGATAAAGAGTGGAGATCAGCAACTTTTTCTGCTCCAGTAGCTTTTGTAACGGCTTTTATGTCTGAATCGCCGAGATTTTTTATCGCAACGATTCCTTCTCTCGCTAGAAATGCACCGAATTTATCGGAAATGTCTTGATTATTAACGATCATATTCACTCCTAGATCTTTAAAGATTTTTAAGTAATCTAGCAGGATTTTATCTTCTTGATCGAGAAACTTTTGAATGTCAGCTGGGTTAGATATTCTAATTTGGGAATCGAATTCTGTTTTAACAACATCTAATTTTCTTTTAATAACGGCTATTTTCGCGTTTTTTACTACTTCTGGCATGGCGGGATTGACTCGTTCTTTCGCAATGTAGACTCCATTTATAAGCTCAGATTCTTGGAGCGATTTTCCGGGCACCTTAACAATTAATACATTCCCTACTTTCGAAAAAGTATCTTTGGCATCTCCCTTTACGTGTTTTATGGCTTGTAAAGTTAATTCTGAAAAATGATCTTTTACACCTATAATATCTTGAGCATTCATAGCAGTTTTAGCGATATTAATAAGAATTTTATCATCGTCTGGAGATATTTTAACAGCGATATCATTTATAATCTCTAAAGATTTTTTTGCTGCCATGCGGAATCCATGAGTAATAGGTTTTGGATGTATATCTTGTTCAATTAATTCTAGAGCGTTTCCCAATAAAGCAGCTGAGAAGATGACAGCTGTAGTAGTACCATCACCGATATCATCATCAATCGATTTGGCGATATTTACCATCATATTCGCAGCAACATTATCAATATCAAGCTTCTTTAATATTTCGGCGCCATCGTTCGTTATTGTTACGTCCCCTATAGAATCTACAAGCATTTTATTCATACCTTTTGGTCCAAGAGTAGATTTTACGGATTCAGTAATTGCTATAATCGCATTTATGTTTTGCATCCGAGCTTCTTTCTCTTTAGTTTCCTCAGTTCCTTCTTTTAATATTATTATTGGTACAGACATAATTTTATGTGTTTTTTTAATTTTTAATATAAAGAAATATAAGAAGAATTCAATAATAATTTTATGATTTGGAGATCATTTAAATGTAAAAAACTTCAATAACAAAAATTATAAATTTTACAATAAATATTGAATTGTTGTAATATAAATTTTACAATAAATATTGAATTGTTGAACAATTTTAAAGAATATATCACTTTTTTTGGTCTCGTTTAAAAATGAAAAAAGAAAAAATCTTGGACGATATCGACAAGGAAATCTTAAAAATCTTGCAAAATAACTCTAAAACATCTTATCGAGTTATTCAAGACAAGTTAAATATCTCTATCGGTACTATTCATAATAGAATAGCAAAACTCGAAAAAAATGGTATAATAGAGGGTTACACTCTTAAACTCAACAACGAAAAGCTCGGTTACAAGTTAACATTTTTAATAAGAATACAAATTGATGGTAAACACACACCTGAAATTTTGGACCAAATATCAAAAATACCTGAGGTTTGTTCTGTCTTTCATACTACTGGGGAGCAGTCCGCAGCTTTAATTTGCCGTTTTAAAGAAGCAGAAGATGTCCATCATTTTATTAGGGTGTTAAATGAGAAAGAATACGTAACGAAGACTATTTCTAATATGGTTCTAAAAGAATACCGCCCTCGTTCAAGTATTCAATTTTAAGACTGTAGAGTAATTAAAAAATTCACAATTTTTATTCTATAGTTAAAGTAAAGACTATTTTATCTAATCTTTTTTATCTTCTGGGAGAGATTTAATTTATAATAAATTTAATATATAATGTAATATCTTCGAGTTATGCCTTTTGATGCCATATTTGTGCCACATATCAAATAGAATTGACATTTTTACCTATTAATAACCACATTGTATGACATTCTGTATCTTTAGAATAGTTTTTGTGAAAATATTCAAATAAGTCAACAATATTCAAAAATTTAAAGTCCTCCCGAAGCTCCTCTTCTGAACAGAAATGAATGAAGAACTCACTTTGAAATGAATTTGGATCATTTTTTACGGATACGCCTTTTCCATAATATTGTTTATCATTTGAGGAAAGTGTACTCAAGAAAAAAAAACCATTTGTTTTTAAAATCTTCTTGATTTTAAGAAAAAATGTGGTTCTATCAGCTATATTAAAGAAATGGTACACACCTGAAATGTAAATTATATCATATTGAGTATCATCTAAATCCTTCCAATCCATGCATTCAAATGTGACATTATCTTTGTTTGAATTAAGCTCAATTGCATTTTCTATAGCTTTTAATGAAATATCAATTCCTTGTATTATGAGATTATCTAAATTCGAAGATAAAAAGTCGATATCGCGTCCATCGCCACATCCAATGTCTAGAAATGTGAATTGATTAGATTTAATCAATTTTTTTTGAAGA
>Ga0114922_10002395_pt1 | contig 17572 bp, 18 predicted proteins | sample AartaG_FD_100975 | JGI IMG/M metagenome (GOLD analysis project Ga0114922, IMG submission 100975) | Deep subsurface microbial communities from Aarhus Bay to uncover new lineages of life (NeLLi) - Aarhus_00045 metaG | ecosystem: Environmental > Aquatic > Marine > Oceanic > Sediment | place...
CAAACTCTTTAGCCTTGCTGATGTCAGCCATAGATAGATAAGCAGCTGCCAGATCGGTCAGGACCCTCACATTAGTTGGCGCAAGCTCAATTGCTCTATGGAGGTATGCTAAGCCTCTTGCTTTATCTCCACTACTGTATATCGCCCATCCTAATCCACGTACATATTCATCATTATTCGGTTCCTTCTCAACAGCTATCTCAAGCTCCTGAATGGCTGTTTCCCATTGGCTCTTTATGGAATAGGCGAATCCGAGCAGGTAGTGGTAAGCAGGATTCTCCGGCTTATAGCTGATTGCCTTCTTGATATGATTCTCTGCCAGATCAAGCTGGTTGAGTGTAAGGAAAATGTCGCCAAGATAGGCATTTGCGTACTCAGCGGCAATTTCGTCGTCTCTATACCTTATCAGAACATACCTGTATATTTCGATGGCTTTGTCGTAATTGCCCCGTTCAATATGGTCTTTAGCTTCAGCCCATATGGTATAAAGCTCCGGTGCCATGTCGTTATTCATAAAATCTCCCGGCATAACCATGTGATTGGGTGATACCATATTCAAGCTTGGCAAGCCTTTGGCACACTTTGACTGCTTGCCGTTGATCGTTGCCCCCCACTACAAAGAGTTTATATTGGGACGTTTCAATTACGCACTTGTGTTTCCCCGGCTCTGCATCAGGAGCATGCGCAAGGAGAGCCGCTTTAAACGCCATGTTCAACACCTGCTATTGTTGACTGCTTATGCGGATGAACTCGGGCATTTCATTTAATCAACACATAAGCAAACCGGGGTCCGCCTAATCCGCTGTCGCAGGTGTAATTGTAGCACCTGCGGTAACGGGTATAAAATTAGGAGGAGTAGCTCGTGACATATCAAGGAGAGTAAGTCGAACCCCGCTGAAATCCATATCGGTTATGGTTAAGCAAAGCGCCCGATTGTTGGCTCACGACCTTGAGCCAAAATAGCCCCTCGAGTAGAGGAAAACCCGAACATTTTCTCAAGTGTAGTTCTTGCTCTTGGTGGGAAAGAATAGGAAGGGGTCAAATACCCCGTCCTTCCTTTGTAGGATGCAGCCGTCGTATCTGCGTAGACCTCTATGATGCCATCATTAAGCTCTGTCCCACCCGGCACCGTCAAGATGATGATAAAGATGCTATCAAAATAATTATGACTGGCTCGGCGAGCGACCCCATAAACTTTCAGCCTCATATTCGTAACAACCTTCGCCGTGAGGCTATCAAAAAACGAATGAAAGACCCCTTAGACCTGATGAGATTGGTTATTGTCCGCGATATGTGGCTTACCGGCTTTGACGCTCCTCATCGCCCTTTGTTTTTATTCTACAGGAGCCTCGCATTCAAGGTGATCCTTTTTGGGGAGGCAGGCCAGCTTGGATATTAGACAGGATGTTATGCTATCAACCATCACTGGGCGGCACATCAGCTTAAGACTCGCAGATTGCTCATAGTGCTTCAAAGGCTCGACGTAACAAATCGGAGCCAGTTTTTAAGTATGATATATACCCAGTGCCGAGAGGATAATTACTAGAGCAATACAAAGTGAGACTGTTGCCCATCCGCGCGATCTAGGTTTCTGCCAGAGAAAGGCTATAGCTGTACCCAGCAGTGCTACACAAGCACAGAAAAGACCTAACACTAGTCCAAACTGGATAAATCCATCACCCCTAGCTAAATTATGCAGCCAGAAATGCGCCCCCGGGAATTCCCTTCCTCCTACCTCTTGCCATATAGCAGCTGCTGTTTTCCCTTCCCAGATTGCGTAAAAAACATAGTGAGGGTCCATGATGTTTCTATCCTGAAACGCTATAACTATCAGTAGCCCTATTGTGTAGATCAGTGCTGCTGCAATGGAAAGCCAATAAATGCAGCTTCCATAGACACGCTGTGGAACTGATTGAGTATAAGAAATTTTATTTTCTTCCATAAGTCTTATCTCCCGCCGCGAAGTTTGGGGAATTTACCTATTATAGCCAGACTAACCAATGCCATGATGATCAATAATACTATTATATATGTTGCTCTAGGAACATCTGATATGCATCCTAGTTTGTTCAACCCTTTGACTGCTAAGCCGAAGCTTGAAAAAAGCATTACACCAACCAATATGTATCTTACGGATCTGGCTCTGACTCGAATTAAAAGATGTGCTCCTATTATTCCTCCCATAACATGCCCGACTAACCAGGGAGCTACAAATAATGGGATTATGGCTCCGGAAAGCAGATAAGGCCATATTGTGATACTAGTGCCCATACCGATTAGGACTCCGCTAGTGGCGGCTGCTACCTTAAGTGGGACTAGCATTACCAGGCTCATTACTGGGACTATTGCCCACCCTCCCCCCAAACCAAAGAAACCAGAAATCACGCCAACCCCCACCATAGTCAGAACTCCCACTGCCGCTCTAGTTAGGCGATAGCTAACAACTTTTCCCAGAGATGGTTCATAGTAGGACTGTGTCAATCCTAGCCATTGACTAAAGTGGTCTACCTTTTTCGCTTCAGGCCATTCCCTTTTCACCCCTCCTTTCAGAAAATAGATAGCAATTGCTAGAATAATGCCACCAAGCATTATTCTAATGATCCCCTCGCCACTTGCTCCCATTCGGCTAGCTACCAATAGTGCCCCTTGAGCTCCGATAAAACCACCTATTCCATAACCACAACAGCAAAAAATGGCAAGTTTAAGGTTGCCTACTCCGCTTTTCATGAATGGTCCTGTTGCTATCAACCCGCTGAACATGGCTACGGTGAGACCGGTTGCCCTAATTATTAAACTGTCAATTGGAGTGAAGGCCAGCATAATTGGGGTGAATATAACCCCACCTCCAATTCCAGCAAGGACAGAGATTGTAGCAATGGCAAAGCCCAGTAGAAAGAATCCGAAGAGCAATCCAGTTATATTGGTTAGCGCCATACCCCCAGAGGGTGTGGCTGATCCTCTTGAGATCAGTATCATAGCTATATATGACATTATAAGCACGGCGAACATCACAGTTAACTCAATCCATGGAGATTTTTTAAGTGACTTCTTCGTATTCGCCATTCTTTTATCCTTCATAATGTGTGAATGGAAACCTCAGCAATGGCTTTCTGATTTTAGATATTTATCCAGGAAGCTTATTGCATCTTCTCTAGCTTTTTCGCTAAGTTCGGCATTATATTCCCTTCGGTCAGGCCAATTGAAGGCGTGGTCCACATTAGGATAAATCTTTAATTCACAGAATTTATTATACTGTTTCAAATGCTGGCATAGCTTATGGGTGGGTTCTATTGGAATGAAGTGGTCGCTATCACCTTGAATAATCAACAAAGGGCAGGAGATACTGTGAATAAAGTGGGGATCCAGTTTGATTTTTCTAAAAAATTGCCTGATTTGGGACAAATCGCTCGGCGGATAATACAATACCACTACTTTTATGTCCCTATCATAAGGAGCCATTATCACTGCTAAAGCAGCTCCTAAGGAAAACCCCAGCAACCCAATTCGAGTTTTATCCCCACATACTGCAAGGATTGTAAATGCTCTACCATATCTGAGATATCACTGAGCTGCGCTTCGGCGGGCTTTTCCCTTTCCGCTTTAGTCCCAAACTATTGAGGAGTGAAAATAACATGCCATTCCTTGGCTATTTCTTCGCTGAAGGACTCATGACGAGCTTGAAATCCTTCCATGCCATGGGGAGTAAGTATCCTTGGATGCATCAAATTACCCTCTGGATGGCATTGAGTAGCTTGTGTTCTTATTTTGCTACTCTGATAAGAAATTCTAGATTTGGCTATATTCATCTTGGTTTTTTCATGCTTGGTTAAGGCTGCAAAAATACCAACAGAAACTCAGCTTCGGGGAATGAGCTAAAAGCAGCTACGCTTAGCTCATGCTTTGCAAAAACTCTTCTATAATGCCTAAACTCCCTTTCTTGATGACCAGGTTAAACATTTTGTCCTTGGCCTCTGCTGGAAGCAGCTCAACACTTTTGGTGGTGGCAGAATCATACTTAGCCATTGGATAGAGCTTTAGAATCTTGTCCCTCTGTTCTGTGGTGCATTGCAATGGAAGCACTTTCATTCCCGCTAACACATCCTTAGTCACATATGCCAAGCCAATCTCATTTAGCTTGTCATATCTCTCCTCGTTAACCCACAAATTAATGGAACATGTTTCAGCCATTTTTAGCCCCCTTAAATTTCATCAGAGACTTTTCTTGCTCTCTTAGTTTCATAGCTTTGGGAGTTCAAATACCGGCTGCCTCTTGCTTAGATATTTCTCGTTGCAAAAAGGCGAACCAAAACCATACTTATCGGCAACTTCCATCAGTTCATCAAACACTTCTGGTCTGAAGATAAGTTTGGTGGGTTTAATCTTATCTGTTATTATGCTTCTGATCATAGTGCCGCTAAATCCTTGCTTTTCCTGGCTATGCCCACACAATCCGGAGTAGGTTACCTCCCCACATATTGGACAATACCACCACTCTAAGACACGCACTGGTTTGATTTTTAAACTGTCTTCAGGGATCTGGTCAAATATCCTATGGGCATCGTATGGATCATAGTAACTGCCCACGCCAGCGTGATCTCTACCAAACATATGGTGTGTACAGCCTAAGTTCTCCCTCAAGATGGCATGGAAGATAGCCTCCTTTGGTCCAGCATATCGCATATCCCATAAAGCAATAGAAACCATGTGTATATCATCTCTAAAATATCCTGCTTCATGTAGTCTCTGCTGACCCAAAACAATGGCCTCATCTATGAAATCCCCCACCCGCTTCGGCCCAATTATGCAGCTTACCAGTATACCTGTTCGTAGTTTTTCTACCGGAAGATCCCCATTAGCAGAAAACCAGGCTCCTTTCATTAGCCATTCGTGACCACTATGAGGCACATTCCTGGTTTGGTGTGCTACTATTCGCTCCCATCCCCTCTCGGCAAACCTTTCTCTGATCTGCTTGGGTGTATACCAGAACCTATCAAACGGAGGATTAAACTTAGGGACATTCACCAGGGTAACTTTTCCACTCATGAACTTGTCCTTCAGTTCATTGAACATCCCTACACCAGGATGCTTTATATCAGTTGTGCCCAGCACGGTCTGCGCCATCTTAGTCTTGTCAAAATCAAAGATACTTTCCACCTCCAGGGTAGCTAGAGGTCTATTCTGGTAAACAAGAAGGATGGCGTCTCCTTGTTTAATTTGCTTCTCGCTGATTTCTTCACGCGTAATATCAAATACGATTGGCACAGACCAGAGTGTGCCATTTGGCAATGTCATTCTCTCACACACTGCTTCAATGTCTGCTTTATCCATAAAGCCCTCTAATGGAGTAAAAAAACCATAGGCGATGTCAATACACTCTCCGGCAATTCGCCCGGTAATAGCTACTTGTTTTAACCCTTTAATGCGCTCCTTTGCTTCTGAGGGTGAAGTTATTACTCTTTCAACAATCTCCTTATTACCATACCCTATATATTTCATCTGGTACTGTCTGCCTCCTTTACATTCCTGGGCGGCAGGACGTTCCTGCCTCTACATCTTTGAATAGTCACTAGCAACCACTTAGGCTATAAATCGCATTCCAAGAACTTAGCTCCTTCTACCGAGAGTGTTTTTCCCGCCAGACCCTAATAGTTAGGCCCATAGCCCTAGCCTTTAAATATCCAGTCGCCCCTACCAAATTCTCTTCCCCCAATAAAATGGCCTCACGTATCCCCCAACTGTCTCACCTTACATTAAAAAGCAGCACAGCACATTTTGCCATCGTCCTTGGTTTTAGAAATGCCACCTTTGGTTCTGGCTATAATTTCACGAGTCACCCACACATATTTTATGGCCACGATTTTCCTATTTCCCATACACCAGCAGTCATGCTGCAAAAACGAACCTTCATACTCTCCCATAAAATCCTTATTCCGGTCTATTTCTCTTATTCGCTATATCACCTTCACAACTGGGGGTGGGGGGGGTACTGCCTGCCTCACTTTTTCACCATCGATTTTACATCCGTAAATAAACCGGCCACTTGGTCACACCCTTCATGGCACCTTGTTTAGTCAGGCGATGCCCAGTGATGAACCAGCCCCTGGAAATCATCCATTGCCCTACCAAACCGAGAAGGCTATGGACAACATCACTACATAAGCCTCCTTCTTATCGCCAACAAAACCTTAGCCCCGTTAAAAGCGCACGGTTAACTACATTGGCATTAGCACTTAGTTACATATATCCCAGCTTGCGCATCCTTTCCATTGATTGTTCCTTGTCCTGCCTTCTGCCCGCTCTTTCAGGTACGTTCTCAATGTCCTGTTCCCAAGCCGGCACGCCAACTTCCCCTGGGTTGCTGGTAGTCCTTGCTCCCAAGGAACGGTAGCCTATCTCATAAAGTGAGCAATAGGGAATGTTGTATAATTTGGTGGCATCCCATATGTCTCTTTCCGTGAAATGCAAAATCGGGGATATCCTGGTGTGCTCGGGCATTAGATAGCCACCTTCCTTTTGGGTAAAGTACTCATCACCCGTCCTTGCTGCCTGCTCGTCCCGTCGAAGAGCCATAAACATAGCTTTTATATTATTTCCCTCAACGAATTGATTGAACATAACCGTTTTCATCAGGTGATTGCCCGCCTGAGATTCCGCTTCAAATGTGAATGAATCACCTTCCAAAGCAATCCGTTTTAGCTCAGCGCGATTGCGTTCATTTAAGTCCTTCACCTGAACGGTATTGCCCATATGGCTTTGACAGCATTTGAGCACATCGAAATTGCAGAGCCAGGTGAGATCTATGCCCCACTTTGCTGATATCTTTACCAAGAAGTCTGTGATCTCCGGAAACGCATCACCTTCATCGATAGTCATAACCTTAGGAAGCTCAACATTGTCCTCCACACAAACTTGGCGAACCAGCCAGAGGTTTGTGGTGCTATCCTTCCCACCCGTCCATGTAATAGCCGTATCGGCAGGGTTAAACTTTTTAAATGTTTCGCGGACTACCTCCTTTGATTTCTCGACTAATTCGTTGCACCTTTTTGCTTTATCTTGCTCTGTCATTCTTAATTCCTCCTTCTTTTTGTTTTTATTAACTGAGCCATATTCTCACCCTGGGTTTCAATTTACTCTTTAGATTCTCTGCGGCAGGTGATATGTCAACTATATTATTCAATTCCTGGGGGTCTTCCTTGAGGTCATACATTTCCCACCTGTCAAGGTTTGCGCGATATATTATCTTAAGGTCCTCTTCTCGATAAAAATAGCTATCCTTTTCTATATCCCCGCCTCGCTTGCTTCTCTGGTCTATAGCTTCCCCGAAACATCCCCTGCGAGGATAATTCTCAATGGGCAAGAGCGGATGACCCTTGAATTCTTCCACCGGCTCAAGCCCGAAAAGAGATATTATGGTAGGTGGAATGTCTACATTGCTGACTAGCTTGTCACAGGCTCCAGTGGTGCCAGCACCATATATGAGCAGTGGTATATCTATAAGCTCGGAATACATCTTATCGTCATGTGAAAGTCCTCCGTGCTCGTTGAACTCGTCACCATGGTCATTGGTTATAATAACCACTGAATCTTTCAACACCCCGAGCTTCTCCATGGAAGCAAAGATTTCCTCAGTGTACGTATCTACCTCTCTGACATGTATTTCGTAAAGTTTCTTCAACAGCTCCACTTTGCTGACATCGGAAACATCCCGCTTCAAGAGGGTATCTTTAAAGAGGCTGTACGCCTCATCTTGGCTGATAGTAAGCGAAGGGTCTACCATATCTACATATTTTCTTTCCGGCATATATGGTTCATGGACATCCATGTAATGGAACCACAGGAAAAATGGCTTGTAGGCTTCTTCCTTAGTGAATGAGGATAACCACTCAGTGAGTTTACTGTTAATCACATTACCTGTTACATACGGGATCCTATCGCCAACCTCTTCCTCCATAGAGTCATAAAAAACATCCCAACTACGGTCCCAACCGAGGAAGGCACTGATATATGGATTGGAATGGAATGCGGCAGTCACAATTCCAGCTTTAGAAAGTGGCTCAGAAATCAATGTTCTTTGGGGTGAAAGGCCTTTTGGCTGACCATAGTCTAGGAAATAAGAGGAGGTAAGTATTCCAGGAAATGAAGCCTGGGTATATGGGCCACTAGCTTGGCCCCTGGTAAATTTGATACATTTATCCGCTAGGGAATCTATGAACGGACTTAACCCCTTTTTGTTGCCATAACACCCCAGGGCATCCTTTCTTAAAGCATCTATAGTGAGCAAGATAACATTTTTCATCGCATTCCATCCCTCTTATTTTGTTTTTTCGTTTATCTTCCAGCTCCACGCCTTTCAGCCAGCAATGCTTACCATCCTAATAGCCCAAACGCTCAAGGCGGGAGACTACTGCTGCCTCCTTTACCCCTCCCTCTTCCTCAGTTGTTCCTGGTCTCGGTTCTCTTCGCCTCGCATATCTTGTCACAGGCCTCTTTAACCCAGAGTAATCCATCCCGTAACGGAAAGCACAGAAGACGGGACACGATTTTGATTTGGATAGTGATGTTTCATATGAAGGCAGATTATTAACGTATTCCCAGACTAAGTCACCTTTTGGCGACAGTTCAAAAAGCCTGCCTGTGGTTGACTCGCAGACAAACGTGTTCCCATTGGACAGTCTCTGGCAGCTTCCCATCGTGGGAGAGTAGAAAAGCTCCTTCGGCTCTGGCCAGTTTCCTCCAAAACCCCAGACTATTTTGCTACTACTGGGGTTAACTTCTAGAATTCGAGAGAAACCCTTAGCCAAACCCCTCGGGTGAAGGCCATTATCGAATACCAGGAAGTTACCGTTATCTAATACACTCGGAGAATGTTGATGCGCCAATTCGCCTTTTGGCCCTCCATATCGCCACTTAACATCGCCACTCCTCTTGTCGATAATGGCTATCACATTAGTCTGCATGAAGCTCATCAGGATATCGTCATCAGGAAGCTCGGCCACAGCGTTGGCATGAGTCCATCCACAGCGGGGACATATGGGGCAGGCTATGTCAACATCCGGGTCAAGATGCTCATGGCCAATCCACTCCCAGGCCACTGTTCCTTTAGGCGTGACCTCCTGGATGGCATCACCCCACATAACTCCCTCCCGCTCGCTTCCAGGATCACCACCTTTAACCCTTGCCGCAATCTCCTTAGGCACCTCCACCCACCTGAGCACCAGAGTATTGCCTTTTTCTGTCCGGTCGAAGGCATGATGCAAATAGGGCTCGTTGTACTCCCATACTACATTGCCGTCCCAATCGACTTCCTGGAGGCTACCCCCAGCACCTTCAAGATCAACAAGTGGGCCCTTATCAACCTGGCCCATATAAAGCAGGTTCCCATTGGGTAGCAAGTTTGCATAAATTGGCTTATGGCGCGTCTTCCAGCTGTGCACAGTATTACCCAGCATATCAATCAACCACACCTCCTCACCATCTACCGGAACCAGCATGGTGACGCCCACGTATGCCCTGGTTATGTCATAGAAAGTCAAACCCTTAATGCTATTAAACGCGACACTCATTAAACTTTCCTCCTTTCTAACTTAATACAAAGTTCCACGTAAAGCGACCCCATAACTAAAAGATACGCGGTACAAAGCTCTTCTTAAAAGCTGCCGGCCCATACATCTGGTTCTCCCATGGAAATCTAGCTGGGTCTAAATCTTTTCCTTTAAACCCAGGGTAGTCGCTGGGGTAGCGAGGAGCACGAAATATCAAGTTAAAGTTATCTATCGATATTTCCATTTGTTTTACTCGCAATGGGACGATATACTCCCACACCAGTTCACCCTCATATGTCACCTCAAAGATTCTAGAGTTGCTGCAGGAATCACATATGACAGTATTACCATTGGGCATCCGGTTAGCGCCAGCCATGAGCGAGGAGTAAAAATCAGACGGCACCTCCGCCTTGTATTCCCACACCTCCTCATCCGTATTCGGGTCGATTTCGACCACTCGAGAATAGGGTGCCCCATAGTTGTGGCGGTGTGACCCATTATCGAAGACAAGAAAGTTTCCGTTATCAAGCTCCTTACAATCGTGCTGATGGAAAATCCTACCTCTTCCATACCTGGCTATTATCTTTCCGCTGGGGTACTCCATTTTGAAAAATTCATTCAGGTGACGGGGGCTTACCAAGATATTTCCATCCCGACAGCGGAAAAGCGTGTTCATGTGCCACTGCTGACGGTCTTCCAACGGACACATAGCATCTATTTCAGGGTCCATGTGCTCATATGAGATCCACTCCCATACGATTTTACCATCCTCATCAACCTCGTAGATGTTATCGCCATATAGTTTTTCCTTACCCTCTGCTGGTATCCCACCCTTCCACTTTGCTGCCAGTTCATCAGGCAAAATGCCTTTCTCGTCGCCATAGCTTATGTACATAACGTTGCCATTAGGCATAATCAGAAAGTCGTGGCTTCCTCGGGGAATCGGTATCGTCCTAACTACATTCCCATCCCAATCTTGCTCTACCATTTCAGTGCCAAATCCCGTGAAGCTAAATGGCAACGAATACTTCTGGTGTACATTTTCGGACTGCGCAGCATAGACTATGTGGCCATTGGGAAGCAGATAGCCATATAATCCGCACTGGTAGGGAAATTGCCAACGATTTACAATATGGCCCTCCATGTCAATCAACCACGCTTCCCCCTTGCCGCTAGTGTAAGATATGCCAATAGGGGAAAACAGAGTGTAACCGCCGCTACTCTTTAACGGGTTGTAATAGGTAACTCCCCAGAGCGCTGTTTGGGCAATATTCATTTCACACCTCCTTTGGTATATTTTGAGATACTTATCTCCACTCCTTTATCAAAACTTCACATTTCAGTGCTGGACCTCCTTATACTCTTATTTTATTTTTGCCTTACTACATTAGACTTGGCAGGAACAAACAAATTTGGGGCAGAAATACTAGGATAACCAGGCCAACAAGCTTAGTAATCCAATACGGTAACACTCCCTTAAATATGGTAGCCATAGGCACGTCACAAGTACTGGACATGGCATAAACATTCATACCTATAGGAGGTGTCAGCATCCCTACCTCAGCCATTATTACCAGCAGTACTCCCAGCCATATGAAGTCAAATCCCATAGCTCTCGCCAGCGGGAGTATCACAGGCAACGTCATTATCAACACAGGCAGCGCGTTCATAACGCAACCCAGACCGAGGTATAGCAGCAGAATAAGCGCTAACGTGATTAGTTGGCTTCCGCCACCGAATACCTGGACAGCCTCACTGAGACCACTAGCTATACCACTTATAGCAATGAACGTGGTAAATGCGATAGCAAAAAAGAAGATGACAAACATCCTGGAAAGCAGGTCCATTGTATCTTGCAGAGAAGCAAGAAACTTCCTCATGGAGAGCCTTCTAAAGGATAAACCCATAATTATGGCGGCGAAAGCCCCGATAGCTCCAGCTTCTGTAGGCGTAAAAAACCCGCTATAAAGGCCTCCCATAACCACGCCGAATAAAACTACAGTTGACCACAAGCCTTTCAGCGCCACCATCTTCTCTCTAACGGTAGTCGAACCGCCGGCAGGTCCCAAAGCCGGGTTCCTCTTGGCGCGAAGCAGTGTCATAGCTATTACAAGCGCTGACAATAGGAGACCTGGAAGGATACCAGCCATAAAAAGCTTGCCTATGGATTCTTCAGCCATAATGCCATAAATAATGAAGCCTATACTGGGCGGTATCAATATGCCTATGGTACCTCCAGAAGCAATGGAACCAGTAGCCAGGCCCGCATCATATTTGCGAGTTAGCATTGAGGGCAAGGCTATGCGACTCATGGCCATCACGCTGGTCAAGCTATCCCCAACCATGGCAGCAAACGCAGTACTGGCGCCAGTCGTAGCCGCCGCCAGGCCACCACGGAGTCTGCCAAACAATTTATAGAACGAAGTATATAATTCCTCTGCAATGCCTATTTTGGCAACGATTATTCCCATCAAGACGAACATCGGCACCACGCTCCAGATATAAGTACTGGCGGAACTCAGGGGAATCCTTGAAATCGCACTCAGAGCTCCGCTTACAGAACCCAGATAGGCAAAGCCCCAAAGTGTTGCCGCACCCATACAGATGGCGACGGGTGTTCCTAAAAAGAGCAGGGCAAACAAGACTAATAAAGCCAAACCCCCGAAGGCCATTTTACCAATTCCAGCAGGTAGCAATGCATCTGGCCAGAATGATGTTGCCAATAGAGCGGCAGTTACCACGATGCCGGGGACGAGCCACACATAGTTTCTAGTTCCACGAGCCACCATTTTGCCTAAATGTTCTAAGATGTTAACTAGAATAGATAGCCCGAATAGTATGAAAGCCGAGCTGACTAGCGCTACGAGCGGCCACCGCGGTATGCCCAGCACGCCAGTGATGGCTCCCTCAAGAAGGACGCGTTGTGTTTCTATGATTATCTGCCAGCCTATTATCGAGGCGATAGCTAAAGTCACCACTCCAGTGCCCATAAAGATGGCATCTTGCACCGTCGGTGAAAACTTATCAATTAGGAGGGTTACCCTAACATGTCCTTTCCTCAACTCGGTGTAAGCTAAAGTGCAAAACACTACCGCAAACATGGCCAGTTCGACCATTTCTAGGGCGCCTGGCACGGCTATATGCACTGCCTTGCGGCTAAACACATTGGCTACGGTTAGGACTAAGATGACCACCGTGGCCGCCGTTCCGATGTATAGATACCCTTTAGTTACTGGGTCTAGATACCTTCTTAGCTCATCACTGACCTTCGATGCCCACATAATCAGCTCTCCTTGAAAACCACCCTGCTTATCTGGAAGCCCCCCCTTTTAGAAAAGGGGGGCTTTCCTAAAAGCATCCGCCACCGCCTTTTACTGATTTAATTATTGCCAAATGCATCTGCCCATAGTAGGGCATCCTCAAGTATATCCTTTCCGGGAAGACCTTCGGCTTCCCTAGCCTCAGCCCAGTCGTCTAACACTGGCCTTACGGCCTCACTTACGTGTTCATAATCTTCAGCCGGAAGAAGAAACATTGGCTGGTCAGCAAGATAAGTCTCATTTTGCCTGATTCTATCTAGGATATTTTTGTACATCTGAGCATGAGCAAACTCATACCCGAGCAGCTCAAGATTACTCTGCTCCTCAGGTGTGAATTTCTCGAACGTATCTCGATTCATAACAATAGCGAAAGGCATTGGGCAGATGTTCAATTCGGTATGGTAGGGAAGCACCTCGTAAAGCCTCATGCTCTGGATCCATCCCCAGGCGGTAACAATGCCATCTACTACTCCCCTTTCTGCCGCCACGTAAACGTCTGGAGCCGGCATCACGCTTGAGTCAATGCCTATCAATTTCAGTGCCTTTACTGTGACCTCATTTTGGGCAACAAACGTCTTCCCTTCCATGTCAGCAAGTGACCGAATCGGTGTTACTGAGTGGATGTCAGACGTCATTAGACCCATGTTAGATAGCAACTTGATGTCGGGACCGAATTCCTCCTCAAACTGCGGGTATTTCCTGTGGAGCTCTACGATTACAGGGATAGATCCGGCTTGATTTTCAAACAGGCCAGGCAAAGTGAAGAGCTCCTGCAACGGGTACACGCCCGGCTCTATTGTAGGAAAAGCCCAGGCAAGATCAGCCATTCCTTCTGCCGTTCCTCTCATCAGGTCCTTCGCTCCCAGCAAAGTGCCACCGTGATGTCCGACGACCTCAGCTCTGCCGTGGGTGGCTTTCTCAATGACACGTACCATCTCGTTATACCCCCAGAGAAAATTCTCCTCGTCGGCAGGACCCACTGTTGCGAAGTTCAGCGTTATTGGGCCTCCCGTTGGCTCCGTTGGTGCTGCTGGTGTCGTTGGTGCTGCTGCTGGGGCGCAAGCTATCACTAACGCTAGAACTAGGAGCGTACTGACTAGCAATCCTATTATTCCTTTACTTTTCATCTAAATCCTCCTTTCTTCTTAATAATCTCAACTAGCTAGCCACCACATCTACATTATCATTCACCTCCTTATCACTGGCTTCATCTACGTTGTTCTGATATGAACATCAGCTATGACCATAGTATTACTCGGGTTACGGTTTGTCAAGACTTAAAGTAGCATCTCCGGGCAAATCAAAGCCAACACCTGGAGGCGCTTTGGCCCTCAATACACGGATTTCGAGGTAAAAGGGGCGACCATAAATGTCGTCGTAGTTGAGCCGCAAGGACATGAGCTTGTTCCTTGCCAAGCTCGCAAATGGATGTCTATGTGTGGCGTTAGTCGCATACTGCGGCAAAGAACCTTGACTAAAGTCAGCCGGCAGGACGTGCCAAATTGATCCAACTGTGGTAATCTATGGAAATTTGCCATAGGAGCGCCAATGAAGACTGATGTAACCACAGACCGGGAGTACGAACTCTGGGTGCTATTGCACCAAGCCTGTGACGCAATGAGCAGGGCCAGGGAGAACGAAGTGAGGAAATTTGGCATTTCAATGATGCAGGCTGCGGTCCTGTTCATCGTCAAAGCCATTGACGGGCCAGCAACTCCTGCTGAGATATCGAGGTGGCTGTTTAGGAAGCCTCATGCAGTGTCCGGGCTGCTGGACCGCATGGAGAAGCAAGGCCTGGTAAGAAAAGTAAAGAACCTCGAAAGAAAGAACATGATAAGAGTGGTAATCACGGAGAAAGGTGAGAACGCTTACCAACGGTCAAAGAACGCAAACGCCACTTGCAGCATCCTGTCTAGCCTCTCCGCGCAAGAAAGGGACACGATCAGGCCGTATTTGGAGACGTTGCGGAATAAGGCACTCGAAGAGCTTGGAGTGAATCACCAATTGCCCTTCCCCTAGGCCTATTGTTTTCACGCTCGCAGACTTGACATTGATTCGCCTACCACATGTGGGGGCCGCCAGTATTTGCCAAAGTGAGGCTTTCTTGCTTGCAATCCACCAAGATACCCTATCCATATCTCACCATCGGCACATATTTGGGGGGATTTTACTAGCTTTGCGCAATGACCCTAGTAGCACTATCCTCTTTCTTCTCTTCCATCCTGCAGATCTATGCCTATTGTAATTGTTGACACAAAGGTTCACAAGGGCAAGAAGGCGTACATCAACACTCACCAAAGGTGAAACACAAATCTACGAACTCGCAGATTCGCCATTTCAACTAAACAATTCGCTATTTTAGTATATAGATTAAGAAATAGTGATGGCTCCAGGCTACAATAGAAAGGTGCATGGATAGAAGCACCAAATCTAAATAGGAGGAGCCCTCGAATGAAGAATACTGCAGCAGAGAAACGCAAGCAAATCCCAAAGGGGTATCTCATAGTGGGGATTGTCCTCACAAGAAGAAACACGCGGCAGTAGCCATAACTCAGGACTTCACTACCCACAGTAAGTTTAAGTTTGATAATTCCAGGGAAGGCTTTGAGATAGCCTTAGGGCGAGTTAGAGGGGAAATGATAAAAACTGGTTGCACTGGTGTCTTTTTCGCTATAGAAACAGGCGGATACTACTGGCGTAACTTGGCTTACTTCCTGGATGAGAGAGGTATTCCCTTTCGCTTTATCAACCAGTTTACTCTTAAGCCTAGGCGGGAGGGAAAGGCTCTCAATCGCACGAAGAATGACTATCGAGATAGTGATGTAGCGGCGTAGCTATTATGCACCGGCGAGTTCACCGATACCAATAAGGAGTGAGCCTGTATCTAACCGCTGCTTTGGGAGCCAGGAAAAACGAGGATAGGGTCTGCCAACCGATGTGGTACCGAGGCAAGTAAAGAATTTGTCGGAGTCATTGACTAGAACAATATAGTATGTTGCCTATATACGCTGGAATAGCCTAAACAAGGAGCTCGCTACTTCTTGGGATTGTTTCAACTACGCCTCACAATGGCAAAGGGGGAAACCCCCGCGATAACAGCTACATTTTTGCGATAGCCGTCTTGGCAAAATCCAACCCGAGTCTCACCTCCACGTTAGTTCCTTCGCTTTGCTCAGGACAAGCCTTACCTGCCTTCCAGGGAAATCGAGTTAGGCACTCCTCGGCATAGCGACCGGAGGTGGCGAGCAAGCCTCTGTCCCTGTCCCCAGCCCTTTGCCATTGAAAATGCAACAGTTTATAATCTGGCATCAACCTGGTCGCTACATCTGAATTGGTTACCGCTTAACGGCCAGCCATGTCCAGATATGGTCGGTTATAGTTATTGTGTTACAGCAGATAGATGTTCACAGAGCTAAGATTTGAAACACAGATGGACTGCTCACGCACTAGCATGCACTCTCTAGATTCACACAAGGTCGTGTTGAAGTGCTAAACCCTTCTCTAGCTTTGCTGGCATCCATCGCTGGGATTCTAATCCTCCTGAGACTAAGGGTTCATTCGGGCCTGGCCGTTTTTGCAGGAAGTCTAATCATTTCGTTATTGGTCTTGCCACCACGTTTCACGCCAGGTTTTATGCTGCAGACTTTGTTGGACTACCAGACTCTTAGACTACTGGCGATAATTGCAAGCGCCCTGACCTTGAGCCGCCTGATGGAGGTGAAAGGTATGCTTACAAAGCTGGCAGCTTCGATGGAGAGAATAGGCCCAAGGCTCGCTATGCACTTAACTCCTGCGGTAATAGGGCTGGTCCCGATGCCGGCTGGAGCTCTAGTTTCGGGTACTGCTCTACAGGATTTGGTCAAAAGAATGGGCTTGACCCCGGAGCGCGCCACATTTATAAACTACTGGTTTAGACATATATGGGAATACTCCTTGCCGGTATATCCGGCCATCATAATGGTCAGCGTAATACTGTCTGTTCAACTTTCTTCTGTGGTAACAACGCTCTTGCCTATGACAGCCTTAGCCATTGCAGTTGGAGCTGCTTCTAGCTACAGGATTCTGAAGCTGAAGAAGGCTCAGGAGACAAGGGAGAAAAGTTCGGGGAACATAGCATACAATCTTCTCAGAGCTTCCTGGCCAGTCCTGTTGCTCGTCCCATTAATCTTGTTGGGGGTAGATGCGGTGATAGCCTTTCCTGCCACACTTGCCCTTTTAGCTTTGCAACAAAGAGTCAAATGGGCTGAGTTGAAAAAAGCATTAAAATATGGGCTTGACCCTAAGATTCTGTTTCTGCTCTACGCCGTTATGCTATACAAGACAATAATAGAAGGCTCAGGCACTGCTTCCACACTCTTCTTAGATATGCAAACCATAGGGCTGCCAGCACTAGTCATCTTGGCAGCACTGCCTCTTCTAATAGGCTTTGCAACCGGAGCTTCTATTGCAGTTGTCGGCATTGCCTTTCCTCTATTAGTTCCTTTTATGACCTCAGACTCAGGAATCAATAGCTATGCTCTGCTGCTAGCCTACACAAGCGGAGAGGCGGGGGTTCTTCTCTCTCCCGTCCACCTTTGCCTTATACTCTCAGCGGAGTACTTTAAGGCCAAATTAGCAAAGGTGTATAGGTACATCCTGCCACCTCTCCTGCCAATAGAAGCCGTCGCAATAGTCATTTATTGGATAGCAGCCTAGTAATTTGGACCTCTA
>Ga0114922_10002396_pt1 | contig 17566 bp, 17 predicted proteins | sample AartaG_FD_100975 | JGI IMG/M metagenome (GOLD analysis project Ga0114922, IMG submission 100975) | Deep subsurface microbial communities from Aarhus Bay to uncover new lineages of life (NeLLi) - Aarhus_00045 metaG | ecosystem: Environmental > Aquatic > Marine > Oceanic > Sediment | place...
GGTAAGAATTCAGCTATCGAAGCAATCCGGATGGGTGCGGGAATTATGGCAGTAGGCGATCTCGAAGAGTGTAAGATAATCTTTATGGGGGATTCAGTTTACTTTTTATCCAAGAATTTTGACCCCGAGAAGGTCAATATGGATGTCCCTTCGAACATATTTAGAATGATGGAACTTTCTGATCTGGAAGTGTATGTGTTAGACTCTGCGTTAGAGATTGCTGGATTAAAACATTCAGATTTAGTCGATTTTGAAAATGTAAAGGTAGCAAGCAATAAAGAAATTTCAAAATTTATTCTAGAAGCAGATGTCACGTATAGGTATTGATATCTTAAGAAGTGTATAAAAGAAATGAACGAAGAGTTAGTGTATTTATTTGGGTTTAGTACGAGAAAGCAGGCGTATATAGATAACTTATTGGGTATTGTAAGTGAACAGGCTAAAAATAATATTAGTATTGCAATTGTTCTCATTCACGATGGGGTAATAGGAACATCGCAAAGTGGTACAATTCCAAGCTCATTAGATAAATTGTTAAGCCTTTCTGTATCTGTCTTTGCGATGACACCCGATCTTCTAGCACGAGGAATTGAACCAAATACGGTTGATTCTAGAATAAAATGCATTGAATACGACGAACTTGTGGATGTTTTAGCGCAAACTCCAAAAGTCGCTTCTTGGATGTAATATTAAATTCAAAACCTATTAACTTTTTATTATTAGCTATATAATTAATCATTAGTTATTCTATTTGAACTCTAGATGGTTTTGAGAAATTGCAAATTATAGATTTAGAAGATAAATACAACAACCTTTATTTTATGTGTTTAGAAGATTGGAGCGACGAAATAAAAGAAGCTGGTGGCCATAAAGAGAATTGGTACAATAAGATGAAAAATAAAGGTCTTGGAGTAAAATTGGCTATAACCAAAAAAGATGAAGTAGTAGGAATGATACAATACATTCCTATCGAATATTCTTTTGCAGAAGGAGAAGATTTATACTATATTAATTGTATATGGATACACGGATACGATGAAGGCGTCGGAAACTTTCAAAAAAAAGGAATAGGTACTAAATTAATAAAAGCCGCTGAAGAAGATGTCCGTAGTAGAGGGGCTAAAGGAATTGTGGCATGGGGCGTGTCCCTACCTTTTTGGATGAAAGCTTCTTGGTTTAAAAAACAAGGTTATGAAGAAGTCGATGAACAGAATATCGCAGTTTTACTCTGGAAACCTTTTTCCGACAATGCTATTGCCCCTAAATGGATAAAACAGAAAAAAACACCCAAGAAAATACCGGGAAAAGTATCAGTAACAGCATTTTTGAACGGTTGGTGTCCTTCTCAAAACCTCGTGTTTGAAAGAGCAAAGAGAGCAGCCTCCGAATTCGGAGATGACGTGGTTTTTACGGAAATAGACACTTTCAATAGGGAAGCGTTTTCAGAATGGGGTATTGCTGATGCCCTTTATATTGATGGGATCGAAGTTAATACCGGACCTCCGCCATCATACGAAGATATTAAGAACAATATAGCTGAACAAGTCAAAAAATTGAAATAGTTGAGCTCGTGTTTAATATTTATAGTTGAGAAGATTATATTCTTATAATCAATAAATAAAAAATAAATATTTCAAGAAATTCTAAGAAATATTATAAATATAAACGAGGTTTTATTATGTTATTTGACATCTTTAACGAAGATTGGGCTCAAACCTTTGGCACCCTTGAAGACATTATGTGGTTTATTCTCCTTTACTTGATCTTTCTTATAGTCATGGCAATATTTCTTAAAATCGCTTTGAGTTTCTTCAGTGGTGCGAGACACACGGAGTTTGGATCAGTATTTTTAACTTCTTTCATAATAACGGTTATCTATGCCCTAACATTTTTGTTCCTAAATGGTTGGGTAGCATGGGTAATTGTTTTAATTGTAGCGTGGTTGTTAATTAGTGCCAGGCATAATACAGGAATCTTTGGAGCAATTGGGGTGACCATCGTTGCTTTTATACTCTATGTTATCGTTGCTATATTGCTTGGGATGCTATTAGGTGTAACTTTAATAATTCTACCATTCTAATTTCTTTTTTTTTTAATTTAGATCTAAGTAGTAAGGGAATATTGTACTAAACTATATGGTTAGTAGATCCTAGATAAAATACAGTTTAGCACGTTTCACCATCTTTTTCGTAACAATCAAAAATACTATCTAAATTTTCAATATAACTTACCATAGATTTATACCACCTATCAAGTAAATCGCGTAATTGGACTCTTACAGTTTCAAGATCTTTGGCGCCGTAAACATATAAGTATCCGCGTTTATTTGTTTCTCCTTCACCTAATTTCTCGTTAAATTCTTTTAACGACATTGATCGCTTCTCGATAATATCGAGGGCACTCAACTGCATTAGAGCTCTTTGGATTGAACTTCTATCTTTTTTAAATACACTAGTCAATTTCATAGTCGTCACGTTGTCGTGCTTTAATAAATATGAAAAGACGTTCGCTTCTATTACGTTAAGCCCTAAAATACATTTAAATAGCTTTCCACTTTTGAAAACTTTCTTCTCTTCAACCATATCTTCTAATTGTTTTGTTATACTTTCCAAGGGTATTCACCAAAAATAATTAAATTATAACAATTTTCTTACAAAATAAAAAAAAAAAATTAAGTAAACGATCTTAGCTTTTCTAATACTTTCCTAATATATTCCTCATTAACGGCACCAACAACTTTATGTATAACTTCATCGCTTTTTATAAACAATGTTGTTGGGATTCCGGTAATTCTATATGTTTGGGCAATAGAACCGACTTCGTCCACATTTACCTTTACAAAGATAAATTCTTGATAATGCTCCTTTTGAATTTTTTCGAATACGGGAGCGAACATCATGCAGGGACTGCACCATACTGCCCAGAAGTCTAAGATTAAAATTTTATCGGGATACTCCTTTTTTAGATTCTCAAATTCTTCTGCCGAATGGATTTTAACAATATCAGTTGGCATGGATTGAGTTTTTAATAGCATTTCAGCCTTTTTTAGCCTAATTTTATTCAGGTCGTTTTCAGTCATTTTCTTAGCTTTTTTGTGTATTTTAAAGTTGTGTGATCGTGTGGAACTATCTCACAACTTTCTTAAATGGGATCATTTAACCTTCTATTTAAAGATCACGATTATGAAAAAAAGGTAAAAAGTTTAGTAATAATAAACATCATTTAAAAATACTTAAAAACCTAAATTTCTATAATCTTTCAATAATTATATTTCATTGGAGTTTGAGATGAAGTTACACTCACTTTTTATTTTAACTAAGGCGGGAGCTTGCCTATACAGCAGGAATATTACAGAACATTTTGAGAATATCGAACCAAATCTGATAACACCCTTTTTCTCGGCTATTTTTTCCTTTTCTGAAAGCGTTATTTCTAAAGAAACGCCCGAAGTCCTCGAAATGGGCGGTTTTAGAATTGTTTTCAAGGTAGAAGGTGAGCATATTTACGCGCTTTTAGCCGATACAAGTGCTAATATTTTGTATATTAACTCTAGATTAGCGAACATTATTCAAGTATTTAAAGAATTCCTCGAGGATAATGTTGTTGAAGATTACGAGGAAATCCATAATAGCGAATTTGATGCAAAAATTGTTTCCATTATTAAAGGGGACGATGAGTTATCTTCAAGCCAACCATTATATAAAAAGATAATCGATCTCATTAAACGATTGACTCTTGAAAACGAAATTCTAGGCGCAGGATTATTTACTATAAATGGAAAGATAATTTTTACATCCTTACCACAAGATATTCTATTGTCCTCACTAAAAGAATTAGAAATCAGACATATTGCAAACACTGAATACTCTTTAACATTTTATAGTTTGGAGAACAATCAAAAAGTATTTTCAAGAATAATTGATATTCCTTGGAAATTAGATCCCTTGTTGATCGTTGTGTTATACGAGTCTTCAGTCCCTCTTGGTATGTGTGAAGTAAACTTAGAAAAAATAACAAAAACGATTCAAAATATCATTTGATTTTTTTTACTTAATTCTAATAACTAACCAGATTTCTAAGAGTCGGAAAAATAAAATAATCTTTTTTTATGGTTAATGATTTTGGGAGTTTATGTATGATTTTATTGTTATTGGTGCTGGAATTTCCGGAGCTTCCTTCGCTTACAAAGCTTCAAAATACGCAAAAACGCTTCTTGTAGAAGCTCAGGACTACGATCGAGAAATACCCGTAAAAACAAACATATTTGCTGAACATAACAAACCGTTTGTCGACGATATTTTTTGGAACGACGATTCAATATTTCCGCGACCATTTGTTCAATTGAATTACAAAAGCGAGAAATACGATGGGCTATTACACTCTAAAGAATTTGGAGCACCACTCGGAAAAATATCTCATACAGAATTATTAATCAAAAAGCTTATCGATAAATTTAGAGACCAAGGAGGCACTACTCAATTTAGCGAAAGTATTGCCAAAATTGAACGACATTCTGACCACATTGAAATCATCAATAACAAAGGAGAATCCTTTTCTACTAAACTTCTAGTTTTAGCTACAGGCTCTCGAGGCTTTCCTTTGCAAAAATCTCTTGGTTTTGAAACTCCCGACTCGTCTATGGGAATTTATACTAATATTTATGCTGATGAAGCTCTTCTAGAAGATAATTTTAACTTCCAGTACATGTTTCACTTAAATCCTCAAATTAGCCAGAACGGTCCTTTTTTCTTCAATGTTGGAAAAGGAAGAATTGCAACAGGATACTTAGGGAATAAAGAAAATCCCGCAGAGCTTAAAAATAAATTAATCAGAATTCTCAAGAACTATAAAATAATTCAACCATTTATGAAAGGAATAAAATGGGACGAATCTATTCCATTTGTAAGTGGAGGTATTTCGAAACATCCAATAAATTCCTTTTCAAAAGATCGCGTTATCGTGTTAGGAGAAGCAGCAGGATTAGTTACAGCTTTTTTTTACGAAGGAATCTTATGTGGATTGGCTAGCGCTGATATAGCATCGACATTGTTAGAATCTTTACTCGAAAACAATTCGAATTTTTCAAGGGCTGAATTAAAGAAATACGACGACGAGGTTGCTCGAGTCTTATTCACGTATTTTAGAAATGGCAATGCCTGCGAATATCTCTTTTATAATGAGAGTAATTCCAGCAAAACGCTATGGAATTCTTATGCAAACCTATTAAACACTAATAAGACTGTGAGAAAATACGTGTACGAAGCACATATTAACCAAGATTTATCAAAACATAACACTGATAACGACAGATTTGTAGGAGAAAAACTTTTCGCTACTATTCCTGTTCTTTCTAAAATGACGCTATGGCCAAAGTTTCTAAAAGCAATGAGTTTTTAGTTTTTTTTGGAATCATTTTGATTTTATTTGTGTGTAAAATATTTTATTATTATTTTATTTGTGACAACAGAACAGAAAAATCCGAAAAACTTCCCATTTTTATTACCACACTTTTACGTTGTTAATATAATTTAATTTAATTTTCTTTAAAAAAAAGACATAGTGATTATAATGGCTTCAGACTATAGCGTAATTTGTAAACTTGGAGGATATGTGAATTCTAATCCAGAGATTATTAGCTCCTATCCCTCGCTAGATCAGTCATTAGAAGCAGAAATCCTTTCAAAATGCTTTCCCTTGGGCTCAAAATATGGAGAATTCATTGTAGAAAAGCATCGTAAATATAGCGTGTTATCGTATGTTTTTAGGATCAATCAAATAGCAGAAAGAGATGATCTTTTCTCATTGTCGGTTTTATTAAATAAAAGAGATAAAACTGAGATATATATGCCAGTTTTGAAAAGCTTGATAGATAAATTGGATGAAAATAATATACTAACTCAAGATATTCTAACTGAATACCAAAAGGTTATATTTGAAGGGATTAACCAAGAACAAGATATTGACATAGAAAATGTGTTAATAGATTTCTCGAACATTTTTAAAGAAATTAAATCGAAAATACTTAAAGAGAAACCAGAATTAAAAGGGAGTTTTTTATAAATGGCTGAAGATTTATTTTTACACGGGCTGGAAAACATTGGATATCTATTGAATGTTATTATAATCCCCTTGGCAACGGTTTTAGTAGGGAGGAAGCTTTTAAAGGAGAAAAAGGCAACTGGAAAATTAAATGATATTCGTGCTATAATCTTCTTTGTATTCTTTAGTTTTTCAAACCTAGTAATACTAGAATTTCTCATCGGAACTCAATTTTACGATACAACAACAAGAGCATTTCTAGCAAGTATATTTGGTGGAACCCTTGATGTTTTTAATGTCTATTCATTTGTAATTGGAATCATCGCATCGTTAGGTCTGATGATGGTCGCTGTAGCAAACAGATGGGACTTTTTGCAGTATACTTCTATGTTCTTCTTCGGAGGAATGATCCTACTATATACCTTTACTGGCTTCCAAGCATTTTTAGCGCCTTACATATATTTTGCAGGAGGTGCAAGCATAGTTTTTCTGTATCTAACAGCATTTCGTGTAAAAGATAATGGTGCTTTAGCACTGGCTATATTTTTTACTCTCGCCTTTGGCACTGTCATTGTTGATGTAGCTATGATCACAGGATTTGGCGTAATAATATACAATGGTGTGATCCTAATCTTTTCATTAGGATTGTTTAAACCGTTTAAAAAGGAGGTTATGGCTTAAAATGGCGGAAATTGGCTTTTTAGTCGTTGAAATCATTTATTTTATATTTGGTATATTAACGATCTTGAAGACTATGAAAAATTGGAAGTTGAATAAGAATAGGATGCTTCTTACCGTAACTGTCTATATTTCTTCCATTCTTGTGAGATCTATTATTGATATGGGTGTTTATGCCTCAGGTTTTGATATCGATATTACAGTAGCGGGGGGGCTTGATATAGGTATGATTATGGGATTCATATTATTTACGATTCAACTTGAATTTATGTTTTATTTAATGGATTTACCCAAATTATACACGCTTCCAGTTATTATCACTACTTATCTAATGATGGGAAGAATCTTAGTTGATTCGAGTATACCTTTTATTATATATGCTATGATAACTGGTTATGGATCCGCGTTCTTTCTTATAAAAGATGGAAGAAAAAGTCGTAATGGATTAGCTATTGGAATGGGTTTGTTCTTTCTTTTTTGGGGTCTCGGATCTACCTTCCAAATTGAAATTCTATTTGTCTCTTTGAGATTAGTTGCAATGATAGCACTCTTTCTAGGAACAAAAGGTTTTTATGAGAAATATGTATTCGTCAATGTCGAAGAAGAGCAGAAAATAATGGGAACCTGGATTGCAAAATTGGTAGTAAAGGAATAATAACGATTTTTTTTATTTTTTTCTTATAACGTTAATTCTATTTGGAATATCAACAAGATTTTAATCTAATTTTAGCTTTGTATTTTTATTGTTAATTCATTTTATTCTATTGATAAAAAGGAAAATAAACGCAGCAAAAAAATAATTCTGTGGCAACATAACAAACAAAAGAATAAATAATTTCGTTTTTAACTGTAAAGTTATACTATATTTTCAAGATATAATTTTAAGTATTTTTCATAAAATAAATTAAAACTGAGCAAAATGGGAATTAAAGATATTTTAAAACGAGTATTTACCAAAGAAAAAAAGATTGTTATAACCGGGCTTGACAGTGCTGGCAAAACGACCATGATTAGCTTCCTACAGAATGGAACTTTCATGGAACATGCACCAACGATGGGCAAAGAGTTATCTCAAATTGAAGTTCAGGGAATTCGTATAAATGTTATGGATATGGGTGGGCAAAAGGATTTCAGAAGTTTATGGGTTGGAGAAGCCTCGACTGCTGAGTGTGTAATATTTATGATCGACGCATATGCTCCAGAAAGATTCAACGAAGCTAGAAACGAGCTATGGAAATTATCTTCTATTTTTAAGAAGAAACCCTTGATAATATTAGCAAATAAGTACGATTTGCAACCGGTTGCATCAATTAGTGAAATTATCGAAGCTTTGAATTTGAAAGATCTACCCTCTTTTGAAGTATTACCGATTTCGTGTAAAACGGGATATGGAATTGTAAAAGCATTTATGAAGATTTATTACAAATTGACTGGCCAGCTTCTAACCCAAAAGACAAACCTTCGAGCGATTACCGTTTTTGATCAAGGGGGAATTCCTTTAACGTCATCTTCAAACGAAGATATATTACAAGGGGGATTATTTACCGCCATCAATAATTTTGTAAGAGAGTCTTTTAATTCAGAACTCGATCAACTTAAAATGGGAGGACATCTTATCCTCTTCAAACGATCTAAACATCTTATGGGCTCAATAGTAGTTAGTGAAAACGACAACATTGATATCCAAGAAATAGAATCAGGATTAAATGATTTATTGCTCCATTTAGAGCACATGTGCCCTGAGCTCGAGAAAGATCAATTAAATTCTAGTAAAATTGAGTATTTAGTGGAACAATACGCTTCAAATCTGTTATAAATCTGTTTTTAGTTTTTTTTCTTTTTAAATCTTTTTATTTAATAAAATACTTAATCGTTAAATTAGTGTATATTAAAGCTTCTTATTCAAACTGAGAATAACTATTATAAGAGAAGGCGTTATTTATTACTGAATTTCTCTAATAAACCTTTTTGAAGCTTATCTATTGACTCTTTAATGGTATCAATAAAAGGATTAATCTCTTTCCCAAGATCCGGGTTAATATCAATTGCTTTTTCGAGGTTTTGAAGTGCTGAATGGTAATCGTTCTTATCTAAATAGGCATAGCCCATAAAAAACCAAGCAGTCGCATAATTCGGATCTATTTCTGTTGCTTTTTTATAGGATTCAATTGCTACGTCATATTGTTCCTCGTGTTTATAAGCATTTGCCAAATTATAATGTGCTAAAGTATAAGTGGATTCAAACCCAACCGCTATTTTATAAGAATCTATTGCTTGATCAAATTGATCTAATTTTTCGTAACTAAAACCCATGTGGTTCCAAGCTTTTGCGTGGTTCGGATTGAGATCGATGGTTTTTTTGAAGTACTCAATCGCGGTATTATAATCTTGTTTCTCGTTATTTGCAATGCCAATGTAGTAATAAGCGTCGATATAAGTGCTATCTAATTCTATCGCTTTATTACAATCTTTGATAGCGGTATCGTAAGATCGTTTTTCAATTTCTAATTTCGCTTTTTCTATCAACTTTAATCTGTATTCGTATTTTATAGCGATGCGATTTTTAAATTCTGGACTTTTTATTGAATCGTTAATGTTAATTGCATTTTCAAAGTTTTTGAAGGATTCACCAAAATTGGTACTTTCTGCTAGTTGGACGCCCTGTTCGACTAGTAGTTTAATTTTAGAATAAAATACCTCGTCAATGGATTTCTTGATCAGCTCCATCTCTTGAAATCTACGCGTAGGGTCATCTATTGTTTTTGCGTAATCCATTTTTTTATTTAGTTTATCTAACTCCTTTTCAAATTTTTGGAGTTCTTCAGATAAATCCCCACGATCTACTAAATCTTTTAATTCTGCTTGATACACCAGCCCTTTTATTTTATTAATTTCTTCTTCCATTTCTTGCGTTAAGTACATTTTATTAGTTCCTTCTAATGCTCTATTAAAGGTTTTAATAGCTTCGTCGTAATTTTTGTTCGCCAACTTATCATTTCCTTCCCTAACAACTTCCTCTATTTGAGCCAAATACACTTTGTTGACTGTATTTTTTAAATCTTCTAAGTCTTCGTTAGTTTCCTCAGAGATTGGTAGTCTTTTTGCTATGCTAATTGCTGCATATAGATCATTAATAGCCTTTTCGTAGTCTCCTTGCCCAATTTTTTGAATAGATTTCTCTTTAATAAATTTGATCCGAATTTTGCACGTATTATTAATAGATTTAGTTATTTCACTTAAGGTTTCGCTCTTCTCGTTTGAATCAGCCATTTTTTCTGCCAATTCTAAGGACTTGTCGAAAAAATCTAATGCATCATTCACTACAGCTATATTTTCTTCAAAGTTATCTTTAATTGTTAGTTCTTTTCCTTTATTAAGGATAGGATTAATTTTCTCCAAATAAATTGGATTTAGCACTACTGATGCCATTGAATTGATTCTTTGTATTTCTGATTTCTTGTAATCCGAATCTACCATTTTTTTAGAAATACCTATAGCTTCTTTGTATTTTTTAGTAGCGTCCTCGAAAGTGTTTTCTTCATATCGTTTTTTACCGTCTTCCATGATAGCATTTATTTTCTCTGAGTATAATTGATTGCTCAAATTAATTGAATTCTGTTTATCCGTGTGTTTTAATTCAGAATCAAAATATTTATCCACTATCTTCAAAGCCTGCTGGAATTCTTCAAGGGCTTTATCTAGATTACCAATTTCTTTAAATTGATTAGCTTTTTCAATCACAGCGGAAACTTTTAATGAAAAAGTTTGATTAATAGTATCTTCAATTTTTTTTATCATTTGATCTTCTAAATCTTCCATGTAAAAATCTTTTGCAGCGTCTAGTGTGTCGTATAACATGCCTATGGCTTTATCTAGCTCTTGTTTATTCTTCACTAGGATGGCTTGATAGAGAGATTCTTCGATCCTTGTTTTATTTATCAGATAACTAATCTCTTTGACATCATAATCTTTCATATCTTTATCTACTATCTTGTCAGCAATTCTCGCTGCTTCGTCGAAAGTGTTGAAAGCAGAACCAAAATCTTTATCTATTATGAAAGTTCTTGCCTCGTCAATAATATCTATGATTTTAACAGAATATATTTGATCTATTTGGGATTTAATGTTTCTTATTTCATCCTTGCGCTCCTCTGGTTCTTTAACTCTCTCTTCGACGAATCTTAGAGCTTCTAAATACTTTTCGACAGCGTCATTGTATTTTTTAAGATTTTTAAATTCATTCCCTTCTTGCATGATGGAATTAAGTTTCTTTAAGTCAGATTTCTTTACCATATTCTATTCGCCTAATCTATTTAGCAGAAACATTTTACATTTTAACAACTAATCCACTAGAATTATTCTAAATTTTAAAAACTTTTCTTATAAATTACTTACTCAAAGGAAAAAATCAATTTTTAATTTATTTAAATCAATTCTTATATTATAAAAATTAACAAATATTGGTTTTATGAGCATGACAAATTTAGAAAAAAAAATTTATTTTGGAGGCTCAATAGTAACTATAAACGAAAATCAACCCTTCGTTGAGGCTGTAGGAATTAAAGGAGATAAAATAGCTTCTGTGGGAACATTGGAAGTAGTTAAACTTGAAATGGGCAAAAATTGTGAGTTCATTGATTTAAAGGGAAATACATTACTTCCAGGCTTTATCGACTGTCATTTGCACCCGATGGGTTATATAAGCCATTTATTAAATCCTGATTTAACTAATGTTAAAAGTCTAAAGGAATTAAAGGATTTGTTAAAAATTTTATCAGAAGAAACAAAAATAGATGAATTTATAATCGCTTATAATTTTAGTGAAGAAAGATTCGATGATCCGATATTACCCAATAGATGGGATATTGATGAAGTATGTCCTAATCATCCCGTTTTCATTTTACGATATGATGGTCATATTGGTATCGCTAACACAAGAGCATTGAATCTGGTAGAATTAGATGAAGATACTCAAGCTCCCGAGGGTGGTGAAATCAGAAAAGATAAAAGTGGCAATCTTACTGGTGTCATTTCAGAAAACGCGTTAAACTTAATCTTTACAAAAATTCCTACTCCAAATGATGTAAAAATTGCTGCAGCTACTAAAAAAGGCTCTAATAATTTAGCTCAAAAAGGTTTAACTTCATTTCATGGCATCATCAACGCTGATGCTCGTTCTAAAACTAGTAATCGAAAAACAGATGAATTTTCCCTCTTTACTTCGGTTAAGAACTATTTTTTGCAGGATTGTTACACCTTTATAGAAACTAATTATCCCGAAAAAGTAATTGAATTAAGTAAAAGCTCTTTAAACGAATGTTATTCTGATAGTAAAGCAAAAATAGGAGGATTAAAACTTTATCTCGACGGTTCATTCGGAGCAAAAACTGCGTGTATGTTTGAACCCTTTACTGATGCACCGGAAGAATGCGGGTTTTGCGTAATTGAAGAAGAAGATATATATGAAAAAATGAAAGTCGCTCATAACAATAGACTTCAAATTGTAATTCACGCAATCGGAGATAAAGCAAACCGGATAGCTATGGATTTGTATAAAAAACTATTGACTGAATATCCTAGGAATGATCCCCGTCACCGAATAGAACATGCGTCTATGCTAACTGAAGATGTTATTAACGATATGTCTGAATATGGTATTATCGCGTCTTGTCAACCTCCCTTTATTAATTCTGAATACAACTGGATAGCAAAACGAATTGGTGAAGAGCGATGCAAGTATACATATCCAATAAAATCAATAGTTCAAGCTGGTGTTGTTTTAGCTTCAGGATCAGATTGCCCAGTTGAAGACCCTAACCCTATTTTGGGGCTACATGCGTTAGTAACAAGAAATTCCTTCGTCCCTGAAGAGTGTCTAAACGTAGAAGAGGCTTTAAAATCGTACACTATTAATGCCGCATATGCCGCTTTTGAAGAAGATGTTAAAGGCAGTATAGAAGTGGGAAAATTGGCCGATTTTGTAATCTTGGATCGTAATCCTTTAAAAGTTCCAAAAGATGAAATTAAAGAGATCCGGGTAATGAAAACTATTATAAGAGGTAAAACGGTTTTTAAGATGCAGAGTTAAGACCTCCAAAAAATTCTCTAGCTAGCCGAATTTTTCCTCTAGAAAGACCTTTTTATTTAAACATATATTCTTATTCCTCGCGGGAAGTATCCTCCATTAACAATAATTTTTTTAATGGAATCATCTACAAAAGATTACTATTTTCTCTCAGCGACAATTAAATAGAACACAACTAAAATTGCAGAAACTATATAACCCACGGCTGAGATTATATCGAATTCAATCACTCTATTACCTCAAGCTAAAATATCATTTGCCATAATTGTCCCGAAAACCCCCATAGCTAAGAATACAGTACTTAAAGTTAGTAAGAACATAGGTAAAGCTTCTAAAAATCTCACTTTCTAATCTTCTCTTTAATATTTTCTATGTATTATTATGTAAAACAGAAATGATACTTATAAATTTTATATATAAGGGGAAAAAAAAGTGATCAAAAACGAGAATTAATCTGTAAAATAAAGGTGTTCATCAAAACCAGTTTCGCTTATAAGATCTTGACCAAGCTTTTGAATCGCTTTTTTAGATGGCTTTTGTAAAATGCGTCTGCAAATGTTAACAACTTTAGTTAATTTGGCATCGGAAAAATCCCGCACAATATTATCATATCTTGAAAAATCTATTCCTGCTGTGTAAACTCCAGCACTGGAGTGGTCTGCAGATGATGAGACTTGCCAATGCTCTACTTTTAACTCAATTTTTGAAAGTAGTAAACTATCGGTAAACCATTCAATGTACAAATCCATTCTTTTTGATTTTCTTTTTGTTGTTTTAAGTATTTTAAGCGCACGAGTTAATCTATCGGGGTGCATTTGTCTAAATACTTTCTCTTGAAGATCGGAGAGGTCATCTTTAACGTGTGCTTTTATCTCATCTAGAATAACAATTACTTTTTGCGCTCTTTCTTCTGTAATATCTTGATGAATAGTTTGTATATGTTGAGCAATTGATGCGTTTAAACCATTACTTTGATCTATCGACGTTTCTTGAGGACTTTGCTCGGATGTAGAGGAAGTTTGTTGTATTTCCGAAGGTAAATTATAAATTTCTCTTTGTTGTATGTTAAACAAGGCCTCTAATCTCGAAGGATCTTGTCGCACTTCGTTAAATTTTTCTTGAATATCTTCTCGAGAGTATCCCATGTTCATTAGATAAAACGCAGCGCTTGCTAATTGGTTTTCTAGTGCTTCTGCAGTGTTGTAATTACCACCACCGAATTGTTGTCTTAGTTGGTCATCTGCTACCAAGCTAATTTTTTCTTCGATTATTTCATCGAGCTTGAGATCGTTTATTTTCGTTAAAATGTATTCTACTTGATCGCTTCCAAGATAGCTAAGATTCCCAATAGGACCAACTATATAAGCGATTTTTTCCATCTTCTTTAATAATTCGGCTATGTCGTTCTGAGATTTACCCTTTGAAATCGTTAAAAAATGTTCCAAGAAGTTTTTATTAAATCCAGCAATGATTTTAACATAGTCCTCATCGAATTTATTAAGATGATCATCTAATCCATTGTTCTGAAATTCTGGAGGTAGATTAATATTATAGACCATAATATTATCTAAAACCATGTAAACATAATCAGATTTGTTCATGAGAGCGCTTATCGGTTAGAATTGTTAATCTAATTTTATAGAAATTAGATTTATTGCAATGTAAATTTACTAAATAATAAAATTTGTACAATAAATACTTTACATTATCGAATTATTATTATTATTATCGAATCGTTTGATATTTTTTTGCTATTTTTCGAGCAAAATTCATTTGTTCTTTGGTCTCAAGGCTACATGATCTGTACTTCTTTATCCATTTTACGGGGTCCATTGACTTTGGTATATAACCGTTCTTTGCCCCCCAAGCGACTATAAATTGTCCAGTTCTTCCACAACCTGCGACACAATGAACTACAATTGATTCATTTTTTAACCCATGTTTATCACAGATGGCTAAGAATGTTTCGATTTGGTTTTCTGTAGGTAATCCGTAATCTGGAACGTTTATATGATAAAATTCAAACGAATTTCGAATCTCCCTGCTGTTTTCAAATTCTGTGCAGTTTATAACAACTAGTATCCGTTCCTCTTTAAACTTTTTGATTACAGGTGGGTCTGGCCACCAACTAGCTGCTATTTTCCCTTTAACGATCCAAGTAAATGGCTCAGATTTATAAGGCATCCCATCTATAGGCCAGTAAGTTGGTCTAACCATAGCACTCTTATCATATTTTAATTAATCTTAAATCTTTATAATCTTTAAAGAGTAATAATAATTAATACAATTTAGAGCTTATTAAAAATGGCTGGTAAAAAAACTTTAAAACCCTTCGATTTAAGGCAATATCCCATAGTTCCATTGGTTGGAGTGGGGGTATTGTTAACCAGGGATAACTCTTTATTACTAGTAAAGCGAAAATACAATCCCGATGCTGGTTATTGGGCAATTCCCGGAGGACACTTAGACCTTGGTGAAAGAACTGAAATTGCAGCTGAAAGGGAAGCTTATGAAGAAACAGGCTTTAATGTGAAAGTTTCTAAACTAGCAGGCATAATTGATAAGATTATGTACGACACCAACGGTAAAGTCGAATACCATTATGTTTTGATTAATTATTTTGTTGAACAGATAGAAGGAGATCAGAACCAACAACCAATACCAAATTCTGACGCTTTAGATGCTAAATTCGTGGATTTTGATGATTTAAATAATTATACTTTAACAGAATCATTAATTGAGCTATTGAAACAGTTAAAAATAGGTTATGATTAGATAAATTTTATTGAAGGATATGATTAAAGTTTGGAATACCTTTGATGAAGCTCTTGCCATAATGGGAAATTTTACTTCTTTTTTATTTATGCTCAAATGAGTCGTGTATGAAATTGCTTATTTTCTCTATGGCTTTTTGACTCTCAGGTGCGACTTTTGCAAATACAGGAAATGCGTGTATCATATCTTCCCAAATATCTAGTATCACCTCTACTCCTGCTGACTTAGCGTTTTCTGCTAGACGAATAGAGTCATCGTATAGAATTTCTGCTGTGCCCGCTATGATAAAGAGTGGAGGTAATCTTTGGAGATCAGCATAAACTGGTGAAATGAAAGGGTTTCTAGGATCATTTTCCTTTACATAAAGATTCGCTGCAAAATCTAAACCATGTGGAGTAGTAAAAGGATCTTTATTTGCTCTTGCTTTAAATGTTTCACCGGTAAAGGCTAAATCTGCCCATGGTGAAATACATACTGCTGCCGCTGGTAGTTTGGTTCCTAAATCTCTTAACTTTAAAAGCGTGGCAACAGTCAGTCCTCCACCAGCTGATACTCCAGCAATTACTATTTTATTGGGAGTAAACTTTTTTTCTTTCATAAGCCAATTATAAGCTTTTACCGTATCATCTAAAGCTGCTGGAAAAGGGTCTTCAGGAGCTAGTCTATAATCTACACTTAGAAGTTGTGCTTTAGCGAAGCGAGAGATTAATACTGCATGGTACTTAGATGTATCAACTGATCCTGCGATATAGGCTCCTCCATGTAAAAATAATACAATACGATCATTTTTTGATTCAGGAGTAAAAAACAAATTACACCACAATCCATCAATATCTATTAGTTCAGATTTCACATCATCCGGGAGTTTAACTCCTTCGGTCATTACTTCCAATCCTTTACGGTGATCTTGTACTCGCTTTTTAATTTCAAGGGACCTATTATAAAACAATCCCTTAATTACATATCCCATTTGTTTACTAACCATAACATATCCCCATAATGCTTTTGAGTATAAAAATTATACATATGAAATAAATATAGAGATTGATAAGTGCTATTTGAATTGTTTTATTATTTATTAAACAAAAGAATTTAATTCTACTTTTATTATTACTTATAGAAAACTATCATTTAACGAATTGTAAATGCTAAAATAATTGATAAAGGCTAACTGATTTGTCCACACTTATTAGAACTGCGAGAGAAGGAAAAATTACTAAAGAGATGGAAATAGTTGCTCAAAAAGAGCAAGTTGATGTTGATTACATACGCAAAGGCTTAGCAAAAGGACGGATAGTTATTCCAAAATCCAATCGACGCGATACCGAACCTATGGGTATAGGGGAAGGCTTATTAGTAAAGATAAACGCTAATATTGGTTCCAGTAAACGAGTATGTAATATTGAAGAAGAATTAGAAAAAGCCAAGATCGCTGTAAAATTTGGGGCGGATACCGTTATGGATTTAAGCACTGGAGTAACTGAAGTAGATGTTAATAACATTCGGAAACAAATTTTAAACGAGATTAAAGTTCCAATAGGAACAGTTCCAATTTACCAATCTGCATTAAGAGCTCTAGAGAATAAAGGAGCTATTATAAATTTTGATGAGGACGATCTTTTTAATGTGGTGGAAGAGCAAGCTAAGGAAGGGGTGGACTTCTTTACAATTCACGTAGGGGTGACTAAGGATCTTGTTAATTACCTAAAAGACCACCCAAGAACCATGGGGGTTGTTTCGCGCGGAGGGACTTTTTTAGCTGCTTGGATTTTGGAGAATGATTTAGAAAATCCGTTTAATCGTAATTACGATTATTTATTAGATATGGCTAAACAATATGACTTTACCCTTTCGCTTGGCGATGGCATGAGGCCGGGGAGTATCTTCGATTCAACAGATTACGCTCAAATTCAAGAACTTATGGAAATATCCAAATTAGTTAAGCGTGCTTGGGCACAGAACGTTCAGGTAATGGTTGAAGGACCGGGA
>Ga0114922_10002397_pt1 | contig 17565 bp, 13 predicted proteins | sample AartaG_FD_100975 | JGI IMG/M metagenome (GOLD analysis project Ga0114922, IMG submission 100975) | Deep subsurface microbial communities from Aarhus Bay to uncover new lineages of life (NeLLi) - Aarhus_00045 metaG | ecosystem: Environmental > Aquatic > Marine > Oceanic > Sediment | place...
CGGCAGTTATATCGTTTTTGCCTAACGTTGAATGTTCGATGAGTTTAACGCTTTGAGGCCACCGGCATATTAGATTGCTGTCATGCCGGTGGCTTCAAAGCGAAAAACTCCAGCCTCGTTAGATGCTGTCGATTAAATCTATGCAACCAACTTGTTCATAGTAGAGTTGATAATTCATGTGGTATTATCCTTTTTGGTTGCGGCCTGTAGGCCGCGCCAAGCTTTCCGTGCCTTCACAACTCGCTGATGACCTAAATTATCACGGATAGTCGAAATTTCCTTAAAATTACCCGTTTGTTCAAAATGACATATAACAGGTTCCAATTGATTGTAAGCCACTTCGAGCATTATACAACCGTCATCTGCTAAGAATGGCTCTACGTCCGAAATAATCCGTTTATGTACGGCTAATCCGTTATCATCCGCCAATAAAGCATCCACAGGTTCATAGTTCTTTATATGTTCTGGTAAAGTAGCAAATTCTTCCTTTGATATATAGGGAGGATTCGAAACTATCAAATCAAATATCCCCTTAGGTCCCTGGTGGATGCGTTCCAATAAATCACTCTCTAAAAGAGTAATGCGTCCTTCCAAATCGTGTTTTGCAATATTCCTTCGTGCAACTTCCAACGCTTCGGAAGAGGTATCCACTGCCACGATTTCCGTTTCCACGACGTTGGCGGCGATTGCGATCGCGAGACAGCCGCTGCCGGTACCTAGATCCAGCACGTCCACCTTCGGTCGAATCGTCTCGTGCCGGCAGAAATCGATCGCACCGGCTGCCAGCACCTCCGTCTCCGGTCGTGGAATCAGCACCGCCGGGCTTACTTCGAATTCCAAACTTAAAAAGTGCGCTTGACCCGTCAGATAGGCTACCGGCTCCTGTTCCGCCGCTCGCTTCACCAGGGCGCGAAACTCACCAAGCTGCCCCGGTTCCGGACATCGGTCAAACTGTACGTACAAATCGATTCGCTGGCACCCCAGCACATACGCGAGCAATATCTCCGCTGCCAGGCGGGGCTGCTCCAGCCGGCCCTGGACGAAATAATCCGTCGTCCACTCTAAGAGCTTCTTGATCGTCCAGGATGTCTTTTCTGTCGCCTCACTCGTCATATCATTTTCATATCATAATCCCGACCGGGAAACAATGAAGCTAATACCGGTATCCGAAATAAGATTCCCGCAAGGATATAAAAGGTGTCTCTGTAAGTTCTTTATATACAATCTTTTACACAAATTTTCACTGAAAAACCCCTCTGTGGTCCGACCAATGCCAATTTCTTCCTTGCTTTCTTATTCTACATCCGCTACATTGTAATCGAGAGGATTGGAGGAGGATTTTGGTGGCGTAAGGCTTTACTGTCGGCGCCACCTTTTTTTATCTGCCCCTTAATAATTATCAATAAAATTAACTATCCGCCACAGGCGGATTCCACAAATTTACATTTTGCATTTTTAATTTTGCATTCTCAAACTGACCATTGGTCAGTTTGAGTTACGTACTATAATTCGCCATTACGCCATTCGCCACGTCCTCTGTGATAATCCCTTCGTCCAGTAACGCGCCCAGCGAATCCGACATCGTCATCATATTAAACCGTTTTCCGGACGTAATCACGTTCCGCAGCATAAACGACCCCCGCCGTCGCAGGATATTCTTCGCCGCATCCGTTACTACCAATACCTCGCACGCCACCCGCTTGTTGCCGTCCGACGTCGGCAATAGCTCCTGATGGATCACTGCCCGCAGACAGTCCGCCAGTAGATACCGTACATGCATCTCCTCCTCTGCCGGCGCATAACTTAATAATCTCTCGATAATCTTATCGATGGAAATGATATGCAGCGTCGAAAGTACAAAGACCCCCGTCTCCGCCGCCGTCAGTGCGATCTTGATCGTCTCGTAATCGCGCATCTCCCCGATCGCTATCGCGTCCGGATCCTGCCGCAGCGCCGCCCGCAGACCCGTATTGAAATCCGCCGTATCCTTACCGATCTCCCGCTGCCGCACCACGCTCTTAATGTTCGTATGCACGTACTCAATCGGATCTTCAATCGTAACGACATGGCGACGATAATTCTCATTCACGTGATTGATCATGCTCGCCATGGTGGTCGTTTTGCCCTGACTGGTACTGCCCGTGATGAGGACCATCCCCTTCTCATAATTCGCACACTGGATAATCACCGGCGGCAGCTTCAACTCCGTTATCGTCATAGGCCGATCCGGTAATATCCGGATCACCGAACCTACCTTACCGTCGAAACTGCCGATATTGACTCGATACCGACCGTTCTCATCAGCGATCATCGAATCAAAATCATTTTTCTCCTCGAACTGAGCCTTCTGTTCCTCGTTTAAGAGTTGTAGTGATAACTCCCGGCTCTGCTGCACCGTCAACTGCTCCTTCGTCACCGGCGTCAGATCCCGACCGATCCGCAGAAAGATCGGCGCCCCCGCACAAATATGAATATCCGCTGCCTTCTGCTCCCGTGCATACGTCAACAACTCCGCGATCTTCATACCACCGAACTCCCATTCTGCCTGGATATACCTTATCGCACTACCATTTCCCTTTCGCATATAACCGAAAATCTCCCCCAACGCAACCTTACCGCCCGCCACGCCGTCGGTTACATCCTGATAGAGTATCTCTTTTTTTTATGCAAGGAACCTATTAAATTCTATACGTCTTATATATGAAAGAATCTATATTTTAGATAGGAACCAAATAAGAGTCAATTGGCAAAACATAATGGGAAAATTTAAGTGAGGAACCACAGCCATTGGGAGTGCGAAACTTACTCACAATACACCCCGCTACGCCAAAGCTTCGTGGCGGCGAGCAACTGACCACTCACAACTTTTTTATGCGTTCGACGGCGGTTTGGATGTTGGAGCGGTCGCCGAAGGGGGAGAATCGGAAGAAGCCTTCGCCGGCGGGTCCGAAGCCGGCGCCGGGGGTGCCGACGACGTGGGCTTCGTTGAGGAGCTTGTCGAAGAACTGCCAGCTATCGAGGCCATCGGGCGTCCGGCACCAGACGTACGGGGCGTTGATGCCGCCGTAGTGTGTATAGCCTGCTTCGGTTAGGCCTGCGCGAATGATGCGGGCATTTTCCATATAGTAATCGATCAGTTGGCGGACCTGCTGTTTGCCCTGGTCGGTATAGACCGCGGCGGCGGCGCATTGGACGGGATAGGAGACGCCATTGAATTTCGTCGTTTGGCGACGGTTCCAGATCGGATTAACCACCACCGGTTCACCGGCGGCGGTATAAGCCTTGAGTTTTTTCGGCACCACAGTCAACGCACAGCGCGTACCGGTAAAGCCGGCGCTCTTGGAGAAACTGCGGAATTCGATAGCGACTTCTTTGGCCCGCGGGATCTCATAGATCGAGTGCGGGATCGACTCATCGGTGATGAACGCTTCGTAGGCTGCGTCGTAGAGAATAATCGCGCGGTTCTCCAGGGCGTAATTGATCCACTTGGTGAGTAGTTCCTTGGTTGCTACGGCGCCGGTCGGATTGTTGGGATAGCAGAGATAGATCAGGTCCACGGGTTTGTTCGGCGGTGCCGGGGCGAAATTGTTCTGCGGGGTGCAGGGCAGATAGACGATGCCTTCGTAGCAGCCCTTATCGTTGGCCGGGCCGGTTCTGCCGGCCATTACGTTGGTATCGACATAGACCGGATAGACCGGATCGCAGATCGCGATCGTATTATCGATGCCGAAGATTTCCTGGATATTGCCCGTATCGCACTTGGTCCCGTCGCTGATGAATACCTCGTCGGTTTCCAGTTCGATGTTGCGGGGCTTGAATTCGTTTTCGATTGCCGCCTGGATCAGGAACTCATAGCCCTGCTCGGGTCCGTAGCCTCGAAAGGTGTTTTTATCCGCCATTTCATCAACGCCTCGATGAAACGCTTCGATGACCGCCGGCGGCAGCGGCCGGGTTACGTCCCCGATCCCGAGTCGAATGATCCGGGCGTCCGGATTCGCCTGGGCAAACGCCGCCGTTCGCCGGGCAATTTCCGGGAACAGATAGCCGGCTTTTAATTTCAGATAATGCTCGTTGATTTTAATCATGGTATTTGTTCCTGGTTCAAGGTTCAATGTTCAATGTTCAATGTTTAAGGTTCAAGGTTCAAGGTTCAAGGTTCAAGGTTAAGAATTATAGCATGTTTCCACAAATCGTAAACGGTAAACTGTAAGCGAGGAATTATCTACCCGGATATCCCAGGTAAACCGTGACCAAGAAACAGGAATTTGATCGTATAGGGCTTGTGGAGACCATTCAAGCCAGTTTCGACCATCTGTTACGGAATAACCCAAATAAAGTAGTGATGAGAATGAGGAGAAGGCAGTAGAGGTATTGGAGGAGATAATGAAGGTGGGGTGAGGTGACGAAAAAGGGGGTTGAAGCATTAAAAAGGAAGGGTAAAATATAGGGGAATACTGTTTTGTTTCCAAATTGCTGGTCGCTTGTTGATACGGCGAAACGATAGTTTTGCCTTGAATAGTATCATGAGAAATGAATGTTTGCGGATAATTATGAGGTAGGATATTATGAAAAGTAAACCACGGAATGTTTTGCCGTTGTTTTGGATTACGTGCTTACTATTGAACCTCATGTTTTTGGTCGGCTGCGGCGATAGAACCATAATTTATAAAAGAAACATAGATGGCGTTTCGTATAAGTGCAAACAGTTATTCGAGTATAAAGATAGCAAGGCGTGGTTTACTGTTAAAAACAAGAATGATATAAAGGAAATAGAGGTTAAAGGGTATATAAAAGCCGTCGCTGTAGATGCAAAAAGAAGTGTTGCTGCATTATTGGTGGAACCGCCTTGGGATGGAACTCGTTTGAATTATACAAAAGATGAATACTGGATAGCGATTATTGACACGAATTCCTTAATTCAGGAATATACATGGGAAATCATTCCCGATTCATGTGTTGCGGTATCTCATCTATATCATCCGGTAATGAAATTTAGCGATGATGGCAAATTGCTATCGGCTTATTATTATTTTTCTTGTGAAAATAAAGATATCAAACAGAAACAAATTATTAGTATTTGGAGCGTTGAAAATGGCGAGATGGTTCAACAAATAAGCTTCCCGAAACCTGAACCTGATTTTCCCAATCATCGGTATATTGATTTTATATCTGACGTTGCAATTTCCCCGGATAACAAATATGTTGCGGCATACGGTGATTATGGTGCTGACAATTTTCTTTCCAAACACTTTTGTGGACCGTATTTTCAAACACCTATGGCTAGCTTGCTTGTGTTCAGCATGGATGATGGCAGCCTCAAGGCATTGGATACCGATGCGTATTTTTCTATATGCCGCTCTTATTTTTCTTGGGTATTTCACCACGATACAAATCTCAAAATTTCATGGAAAGTAACAGATAGTGGGCAAAGAATACGTTTGCCCAACGGCAAGCTTTGGGGGAATTTCTAATATATGGAGATGGAAAAGGGGATAAGAAAGGAGGGTATGCTAATATACAGAATGATTTCGTAGAACTTCCCCCACCTCCATCATCTTCCTTATATTTTTTCAACCAGAGCCATTGTGGTTCGTTTGGGAGGAGGAGTAATATACTCTACGGGCATATTGAGCATCTATTGACCCTCCCCGTAGCTGATCGCGCCTCTGACGATCAAGGCGTATCCATTCAAGGGATTCCCTTTACGTACTGTATGGCACAAATACAATAATAACATTCAGAAGAAGCGGAGGTAGGGGGCACAGGCGTTGGTGCGGATTTTAAGGGATCCGGAGATAAAGTAGAAAACAACCAGAAAGGGAGATTGACCGTTTTTAGGTCAAAGAATTTTTTTTCTCAGTTTGATCCAGCGAATGGCCTCTTTGACGCCCCGCCAGTTGAGCGAAAACTTCTGTCCGGTAATCTGACAAAGCGCCTTCAAGGCCTTAATTTGATGAGGCCCTGAGGTGTGGAGGAAGCGAATGATGTGTGGCAGGCCATATTTATCGCCCATATCCGCCAGTGCCGCCGCGGCGGCGCACTGCACTTCGATATTGCGATCCGAGAGCGCGTCATACAACTTGTTCTTTGCCTGTAGCGCCCGCAGCTTGCCTAGCCCGGCACATACCTCCATACGCACTCGAAAGTCGCGGTCGTTGAGCAACTGGCTGATATGGGGAATCGCCTCGCGACTGCCCGAATTGACCATTTTGTGGACCGCATCGGACCGTACGACGGGATCGGGATTATAGAGCAGGCGCGACATCTTCAGCAGGTTGTCGCGCGGGGAGGTTTTCATCTGCAGCGCCGCCGCCGCTGCCGCGGTGAGCGTCTGCCGATTCAAATGTCGGCGAATTCGATCATTTTGCGTGTAACGATCCATCTTTTTTAGCCGTTTCCTCTACACCGCTCTTATTGCTTACCGGACTAATAGACCCTGGCTAAGGAGAGCTCATTACTAGTATCGAATTCAACCGGCCCGTAGGCAAGCGCAAGCGATTAAAAAGTAATGAAAATATCTCGGCAAGGACTGATAAATACCACCCTACGCAGATTATCACTCCTAATCGGTATTATCGGAGTTTCTGATTCTACTGCCTCGTTAGAGGCTGTTGATGGCACCTATTTCACCACCTTTTTGGGATGAGTGTTCTAAAATTAAGGTTGAAATTCCGGTCTTGCAAAGGGAGCGGATTTCCGGTAGGCTGGGACGGGAACATGGTGTTCTCCCGTTCGGTTTGCCGAAACGCTCGGTAATTTGGGTTTAGGCGATTCATGGAGACGAGGCAAGATTATGGCAGAAAATCGACTTTCGTTACGTAATCTGACGGCTTCTCGGGACCGGTTTATTGTGGTGGCGGAATATGTCCCGCTGCCGGGCCACCGGTTGACAAATTTTGAAACGTTCCTGAAAGGCTATGCGGAAAAACGCGACCAGGCGCCTTCAGACGTGGTGGTCGGGGCCATGACGATCCCCCAGAGCCCCAGCGGAAAGGCATCCATGAGCCCGACGGATATTTTTGCCCTTTTAGATAAAAAGGGATTGTGGTCGGACCTGGATATCCTGCCGCACGTGACGACGAAGGATATGAATCTCGACGGCATCGAGACGTATCTGGCCGGCATGCAGAAGATGGGGATAGAGTCGGTGCTGGCCCTGACCGGAGATAAACCGGCCGAATCCAAGGGAGTGTTTGAGGTGGATTCGGTAGGGCTGATCCAGTTTATCCGCCAATTGAACGAGACGGCGTTCGAAAAGGCCAAACCGGGCGCCTTCGATAAGGTGCATCAGTTCTACATTGCCGCGGCCGTTTCACAGTTCAAGTACACCGAAGCTTCCCAGATGCAGCAGTATTTCAAGATGGCCAAGAAGATCGAGGCGGGGGCCGATTGCCTGATTACCCAGATGGGCTGGGACTGGCGCAAAAGCGAAGAACTGTTTCAATACCTCCGGGAAGAAAATATTACGACGCCGGTGTTCGGCAATGTGTATGTGTTAACGACCAAGACGCCGGCGCCGCGACTCATGCATGAAGGCAAACTGCCGGGGTGCGTGGTGACGAAAGAGTTTTTCGAGAAGCTGCAAGGCGAAAATATGACAGACAGTATCACGCGGGCGGCACAGCAGATGGCGATGTATCGTGACCTGGGCGCCGTCGGAGTGGATCTGGGCGGTCTGTTCGATTTCGATATGCTCCTGGAGATCGTGCAGCAGGCTCAGGAAATCGGCGCCAACTGGCGCGAGTATCGGGACAATCAGAATTTCGGCGTGCCCGGAGGATTTTACCTATACGATGAGAACGGCACTCGTCAGCCTCTCTCCAAACCCAAGCCGACCTTCAGCAAGCGAAGTTTCGATTTCTTCCATAACGCCTTTCTCGAACCGGACCGGGGATTGCATAATTCCTTGCGGCGAACCCTGGGAGTGAGTAAGGGACTGCGAAAAGGGGCGGGCGGACTCTACAAATTATTTTACGCGGGCTTTGAAGCACCGGTGAAAAAGATGTTGTTTGATTGCGAGGAGTGCGGCGATTGCTTTTTGGTGGAGAACTTCGGCATTTGCAGTATGGGCAAATGCGAAAAGGGGTTGGATAACGTACCCTGCGGGGATGCGAACCCGGACGGGACCTGCGGCAGCAACGAAGAAAGGCAATGTGTCGGCGAATTAGTGTATGAAGCGGCGGCAAGCGAAGGAGAAGAAGGCATCGCCAAATTGCAGCAGCAAATCAATCCAAAACGGGATATGGCCCTGGAGGGAACGGCCTCGATTTTGAATTATATGTTTGGAAAGGATCACACGAAGAAAATGAATCTGATTCAGATTGGCGAGTCTCTGCATGCCAGTATTCCGAAGTTCGGGGCCGCGATGCAGGAACTGATCGACCGGAGGCCGAACGCGTATGAGCAGCCAAGCGGGGCGTTGAATTTTATTCGTTCCACGATTTCCAGCCAGGTCAACCATCGAGCGGACTATCTGGCAGTGAACGTCGATAAATTCGGCGAAGATGATCCGAACCTGGCGTTGGAATTGATGCGACACTATGTACAACTGGTGAAACAGCACGGGCGGCATGTACCCGTTTGTATCGACAGCAGCAGCGACGAGGTTTTAATAACGGGATTGGAGCAATGGTATAAAGACGCCCCCTCCGACATCGCCGTTCCCCTGATCAATTCCGTCAAGACCTATACGATGAACGAGATTCTGCCGTTGCGTGAGAAATATCCGTTCCGATTTGTCGGCTTATTAATGGAGGAAAAAGATTCGCAGGCCGACGGCGGATTTTTGGTGGAAAATTTATTTGCCCTGGCGCGAAAGATTTTCCAAACCGCCACGAGTACATACGGTTTTACGCCGGACGATATATTCTTTGATACGACCGTGTTCCCGCTGGCCATTGATGTGCCGATGACGCCGGGAGCGCCCGGTTATACCTACCGGGCGTTTGAAGCAATTCGGAAAATCATGAGCGATTCGGAAATGAAAGGCGTACACACCTCGCTGGGCATCTCCAACTGCGCCCGCGATTTACCGGGGCGGGCGATCGGCGTCTGCCGCGCCTACCTCGCCAAGGCCATGGAATACGGACTTGATGCCGCCATCGTCAACGTAACCCATGATTACGGTTGGAAAGAAACGGCGCCCGAACTGATGGAACTGGTCGATGCCTTTGCCAAACAGGACGGCTCCGCCGAATACACCCAAAATGCCATTGATCGGATGGGCGAGTTCTGCCGCGCCAACCGCAAGAAAAAATAAAGCACTCTAACAAAACTACGGTGCCGCATGGTTGTCATTCTGAGCGCAGCGAAGAATCTCGTTCTTAGGGTCGAATGGAGACCCTTCGCTTCACTCAGGGTGACACCCCAGAGGTTTTGTTAGAGCGCCTAAATAAAACTGCCGGGAGGCGGCATGCCAGGGCGGTGAGGAGTAAAATTTGGGATTGACAGGGGGTTCCTTATGTGCTAAAGTCATAGTGTGGGGATTGCAGGGCGGATATCAGTTTTGATATAAAGCGGCTTCTGATCTGGCGCCGCATGGGGGATAGCGGATTTTTCTGAGATACCGGGGTTATGTGCGGACACGTTCCCCGGTCGTTTTGAGTTGGATTCTATGTCGTTACTGAACTTTTGCAAAACTCTTGTTGTCACGGAAAGCGGTATATATGGTTACGAACAAAAACGATCCCGAAAAAGTCGTGACGGGGCTGTTAGAAATCGGCAATAAAAAGCATGGCTTACTTTGCGATGTGGCGCACAATTATCGCACTACGCCGGCGGATCCCTGGATCAGTTATGAGTTGATGGAAAAGTACGCCCTGCGCGAGGGTCTGGTGCTCGAAGTACGCACCAAAGGCAAACGTGCCAAGAATCCCATCGTGCGCGAGGTACTCAAAGTCAACGGGCAGGAAACGGAAGCGTATTTCGAAACGCGTGAGTTTGACGAGTTTGTCGTCATCGATCCGAACGAGCAGATCAAATTGGAAACCGGTCCCACCCCTTTGGGAACCCGGGTCATGGATATCCTCACGCCGATTGGCAAAGGCCAGCGCGGATTGATCGTGGCGCCGCCGCGCACCGGCAAAACCATTCTGCAGCAGCAGATCGCTAACGGCATCACCACCAATCATCCGGAAATTCACCTGATGATGCTCCTGATCGACGAGCGGCCGGAGGAAGTTACCGATATCCGACGCAAGGTTAAGGGCGAGGTCGTCGCTTCCAGTAACGATAAGGGCGTCGATAGTCACGTCCGCATCGCTCGCCTGGCGTTGGAGCGAGTCAAACGATTGGTCGAGTTAGGTAAAGACGTTGTCGTTTTGCTGGATTCCATCACGCGCTTAGGCCGTGCGTTTAACGCCTGGGTCGGCTCCAGCGGCCGCACGATGAGCGGCGGCATGGACATTAACGCCCTGCAACTGCCGAAGAAAATTTTCGGCAGCGCCCGCAACGCCGAGGGCGGCGGTTCGCTGACCATTATCGCCACCGCTCTGATCGATACCGGCAGCCGCATGGACGAAGTCATCTTCAATGAATTCAAAGGAACAGGCAACATGGAACTGGTACTGGATCGGGACTTGGCCAACAAACGGGTATATCCCGCCATTGATATCCCCCAATCCGGTACCCGCAAGGAAGAACTGCTTCTCGACAAAGACAAAATCGAAAAGGTCTATCGCCTGCGTCGCCACCTCGATAGTCTGCCCGCAGGCCAGGACGTCGATACCCTCGTCCGCGCCCTGAAAAAACATCCCGATAACGAATCTTTCTTTTCGGAAATGCCCTGACTTGGGTATTCTATTCCCAGTCGATTCTATTCAGCCAGTATCCTGCTTCAAACTTTCAGCGTACACATTTGGTCTTATCTCTCTTGATCCGATTTCTTTCCCTCTTTCGGTCCCAGCCAGATCAACAGAGCCGGCAGGATAAACAAATCGCCGATCAGGGCTGCGATAAAGCCGGCGCAGGAGAGCAAGGCGAAGTTATGATACCCCTTTAAACTGCTGCTGACCAGGGCGCCGAAGCTGAACACAAAAATCAATGTGGTGGTAATGATGGCCTTGCCGACGACGTGAAAACTGTTCTGTGCCGCTTCCACAGGTGAACGACCGGCCAGCAGTTCGTGCCGATAGCGTGTAATGAAATGAATGGTGTCATCGACGGCGATCCCCAGGCAAATGGTAAAAAGCAAAACATTCGCCACGTTAAGCGGCTTTTGGATCAATAAAATAAAAGCACAGATCACTGCCAGCGGGAAAATATTGGGAATCAAACAAATCGGCCCATACCGCCAGGAGCGAAATGCCGCCAGCATCACCATCGTGATAATCAAAGACGCCAGCGACAAACTGAGCGCCAGATCATAGATAATCGTATATACCATTTTGGAGCCCAGGTACGATTCGCCGGTAACATGAATTTTCAGGTTGGGATAGTTTTGGGCCAGAGTTTTCATTTTCTCTTCATATCGAGCGTGAATTTCCAGGACCTCGGCTGCGTGCAAACTGTCGTAGCGCGCGATCACCACCGCACAGTGATGATCGAGACGAATAAAACGCCGGGTCAGCTTTTTCGGCAGCAGACGCATCAGGGGCGGGCCCTGGCTTAGATCCTGCATCTCCGGCGGTGCGCAGCGCAGGAGGTTCAGAGCCGACAGCGGATGGATAATTTGAGGATCCTCGGCAAAGAGGTCGTACATTTCCTGAAGCGCCCAAAAGACATTCTCCGGCAGATCCTCACCGGCATCGGGCCACTCGATCAGAATGTTCATGACGTTGCCGCCCTGGAACGCCTTATTATAGGTGAAATACGCCTGCACGGATTCTTCCTGCATGGGAAACCAATCGTGGGACGTGTCGATGTGCAATCGCAAAACACTCGAAGCCAATAGCAGCGTCAGCACGATCCCGCCGATCGCTACCGGTTTGGGATGTTTCGAGATGGAGTGGATGACACGGCTGAGCTGAGCGATCCCGCGGTCCGCACGCATCGATTGGGTATGATGGGTAGCGTATCGTCCCAGCACCGTCGCACCGGCGATCGGGATCAGCGTAATCACCACAAAAAACGTCGTTATGGTCCCCAGGGCGCAAAATATTCCGAGGTCCCTCACGGCGGGCGAACCTGCCAGGATAAGCGAGCCGAATCCCACCGCCGTTGTCAGCGACGTGAGCGCACACGCCCAGCCGATTTCCCGCACGGCTGACAACGCTGCATCCCGGGGAGTACATAGCTCCTGCGAAACTTTACGACGTATGTACAGAACCAGGTGAACCGAATCGGTAAATCCGACAACGAACACCATCGTGGGAATCGCCATGCTGATCATGGTCCACTGTGTTCCGATCCAGCCGCAGGCGCCCATCGTCAACAACACGCCTATAAACGGCGGACCGCCTGCCAACAAGATGGCCGAAAACCTGCGGAACAATAGCAACGCAATGAAAAATCCAATCAAAGGTGGAATGATAAACAGCTTCAGATTCTCTCTCCTCACAAACCGAAGAATATCTACCTGGAATGCTGGTGAGCCGGTCAGTTGGATTTTCAAATCCTGCTCTTGTGCTACTTCTTGCGAGATCGCACGAATTTGATCCACGATGGGTACATATTGAGGAATGTAGGTCATGGTTTTATCCAGGGCAAGGAACACTACCGTGGTTTGACCGTCGTCGGATAAAAACTGACCGGTCACTAACGGATGGGACAGGGCGTTCTGACGCGACTGGATCAACCGGTTGGGATCGTCTAACGTACGCGGGATCAACGGTTCGGGAATGGCGGTGGGAAAAACCGGTACGCCGTCAATACTAAACACGCTTGCTACACCCGGGATCCTACGACAGGCATCGAGCAGACGGCGAAGCGAGGTAATAAATTCCACCTGGAATACGTCCTGACCCTGAATCACCATAACGCAGGTCAGAGATTCCGAGCCGAATTCTTCATTCAATCGATTCAGGATTGCAAACTCCTGCGAATCCCGATCCATCAGAAAATCCAGGTTCGTAGCAAATTCGATACGAAATATGCCCGCCACCGCGATCCCGGTCAACACCACAATCACGATCGTCAACAGCAGCCGGCGCCGATCAATATAGTCCGCCAGTCGGTTCATAAGCTACTTCGAATAGGTAATCTCCACTAATCGTATCTCCCCTTGGAGAAATCCGGTCTCACGATAATAGGTAATATACTCCACTCGACCTTTGTCACGGGAAAATTCACTGTGGGTTAAACCGGAATAAGTCCACGTTTTTCCTTCGGTGGGTATCATGCACGTATGCACCACCTGGGCTGCCGACCAGGGCCCTTCCGGTCGATCCGCTGTCCGGATAGCGATCTCATTGATCAATTGCCGGCTATACACCGCGAGATACTTGCCGAGATATTCGTTCCAGTGAACACTCAGCATAGGGGCGGCGTCCATTACGGGTATCGCGTCGTTGCCATTTTTGCTCCAACGGTTATTTCCCGCGTAAAATTCCCAGGCGTCGCGTTGCAGGGCATCGGAAAACTTAACCCGCCCAAGAATACAAGGCCACGAAAATTTCTTACTCTCACAGCCATACGCATAGATCCAGTCGCCGGCAACGAAAGCTCCACTGCCGACAATCGCATCTCCTTTCGGGAACAGCAATGTCGGCTCATTGGGATCCGATCCCACATGAGGCCGTATCACCGGTTGGTTTACTCCTGCCCATGTCGCTAATGAGTTTCCAACCCAATCAAAATTAAACATCCCGTGCCGGGCCAGAATCTTACCATAGAAAAGATACGCCGTATCGCTTTTCGGATGTACCAACAGCGGGCCAGGCCATATCGCCCATTTCGAGCGATCCTGATCCGCAAGAGTATTTGCATCATTAATTTTGTTATAAGTCAATTCCGCCGGCGTGTATGGCAAAAACAGCTTGGGAGCGCCTTTCGCATCCACCGGATCCTCCAGCTTCTCGATCCCGTTCCGTGCATCAAAGTCTTGTGTTAGACAGCAGGTGCTTGTTCGCCAATTCTTACCGTCAACTCCCTTAATGTGCAGGATGGTATCGCCGAATACCCAGACGGATCGATCCTGAAACCGGGCGCTGAATCCCCCGTCCCGCCCTCGAATCGCTTTATCAAATTGCAGCGGCCCCAGTTCCCGCACCTGCTCGACTTTGACGTTGCAAGGAACTTCATCCATTGGTTTTTTCGCTGCCCTAGGCTTCTGCTCACCGCTCCCGAGAGAAACAATTTGGCTAACGGCTATCCAACAAACCAGATACTTGTGCAAATACAATAAATTATTCATATCCACCTTACTTCCAAAAAACACTTTCATCTATAAAATATACTTTTCATGTAATACCTTCGCGGGTGGTATGGATGTTCTGACAGGTATTTTTTTTGCCTTTCAACAAATCTACGTGGTTGTATGTTTTTGGTAGGGTGTTTTAGGCGGCCAGGTCCTTTCGTTCGAAAATAATCAGCCCGGCAGCGAACAGGACAATGGCCACGAAGACGAGAAATAAGGTGCTGCCCCACGGGATGACGCCTTCGATGAATACCAGACCCGGATCAAAGTAATGAAGCAGGGTAAAATACTTGAGAAAATCAAGTTTTTCGCTGATGCCGTTTATGACCTCGAAAAAATACATGCCGAAATAGATGCCCAGGCTGATGCCATACGCTTTTCTCGATTCGTTGGTGAGTACGGATATAAACATACAGAGACTTTGTACACTCAATATAAATGGTGTAAAATAGAACATGGTGCACGCGATATCGGCCATAGGAACCTCATCTGCTTTACCGATGGCGCGAACGCCGAGTGTGATACAAAGAATCCAACTGACGATGAAGATCAGACTCAATACGACCCAGGAAAGATAACGACTGATAAATAAATGTCGTCGCCGCAGTGGCGTGGACAGCAAGATATCAATTGTCTTGGTTTCCATCTCATTGCAGAATGCGCCCGCATACTGAATAATAAAAAAGATGATGATGTACATGGTGAAACTGCCGAACAATTCGATATAGAGAAATCCCTTGACCGAGTATATGTCAATGCCTTCCCCGACAAACGATTTCATGATGGGATTGTCCATCAGCTTGTCGTAGGCGCCTTCGGCCACCATATCCCGGGTATTGACTGTCAGACTCGTTCCTACAATGTCGGCCTTAGATGTGTCTCCCGTAAACGCCAGCACGCCGAAATAGACAACTGCATCTTCGGTTCCGTATTTTTTATCTACACCGGTCAGAACAACCTCGGTGGTATTCGGATCGAAGGTTTGGATAGATATGCCCCCGATAAACTGCGCTAATATTTTCCCTGATTCCAGATCCTCCCCTTTCAAGTCCTTAAGATATAGAAGAACCAGTTGAATATCCGAATCGGACTCTACAACTACATACCCATCGACACCACCGTATTTTGTCCAGCTCAGCGTGTACTTGCCCTTTACTTCTTTATCCTCGGCAAGAGAAATATCGATATCTCCACCTAGGGCCTCGGCCATGCGCTGGCTTTGCAGGTCCGAAAATTCCGGATAGATTCCCACGATCAGAAAAACCAGCAATGCGGTTGCAACGAGGAAGATAACAAATCCCTTCCACTTCCGCCGAAAGGTCCAAAGAAACACGGCCAAACTGCTATTCGTTATTTTCATTATTTTTTTGATAATAATCCAGAAACAGGTTTTCCAGGGAATATTCTTCTGCCAGAAACCGGGTAATCTTATATTGGGATAAGGCCTTGAGGATTCCATCGTGGTTGCCCGTAACGTGCAGTGTCAGGGTACGTCCGTCTGCTTTGACTTTGGAAACGCCGGCAATCTTGAAATCATCCTCCTGGAAGACCTCGTCGAACTCTATCGTAACGATCTGGCCCATTTTATCTTTCAGCGTCTCGATCCGTTCCACCGCCACAATCTTACCGTCTCGAATGATGCCCACCCGGTCGCACACCCGCTCGACCTCGGAAAGAACATGGCTCGACATGAAAATGGTGCGACCGTTTTTTGATTCTTCGGCGATGAACTCATAAAATTCGTTCTGCAGCAGCGGGTCCAGACCCGAGGTAGGTTCATCCAATATCACCAACTCGGGATCAAACAGAAACGCCAGCAGGATACCGAGCTTCTGTTTGTTTCCTTTGGAGTATTCCCGGATCCGACGGGAAAGATCGATCCCCAGCCGATCGGTCAGATTCTTCATGATGCCGGCGTCGATATGCCCTGAAAGTGCGCCGAAGTAGTTCACCATTTCCCGCGCTGTTACGGTCTCGTAGGTCCCCAATTCCCCCGGCAGGTACCCCGTTCTCCTTCGAATCTCCAGCGAGTCCTTACGGCTATCCAGCCCGAATACCCGCGCGCTGCCGCTATCCGCCCGGATCAAATCCAGCAGAATCCGGATCGCCGTCGTCTTACCGGCGCCGTTCGGTCCTAAAAAGCCGAAAATCTCCCCTTCCTCTACCGTAAGGTCCACACCATCCACCCCCCGGTGCTTGCCCTTATAGAACTTCCTCAGACCTTCAATCTCTATTACTGCGGTTTCGGACATATCGGTATTAGCTGTACTGTCGGAGTTCATGTGCCACACCCGCCCTCGGGTGTGTTTCTACCGGAGTTCATGTGGCACACCAGCCCTCGGGTGTGTTTCTACCGCTCCCATACTATACTCTCAATACCATACCTTCGTTGGAACTGTAACATTCTGACAAACGATTCTCAATATTTTATTTCAAGTTCGGTGGGTTCCCTACGTAATTACACTCACATTGTCATCATCCCTTTTGTCATGCTTCTCCTGGATCAACCGCGTTAATTGCGCAATCCGGATTTCCAGCCGCTTGATCTCCCGCTTGATACTGTTGCGATGAATAATCTCCCAGGCATAGATCTTCATCAGAAATACAGCCCCCACACAAATCAGAAACAGGGTGGCGTACATAAGCTGGAATTGCGTCGAATCGGTTCATTTTTCCTGTTTTTTTGTGTGCTATTTATGACATTTAAAAGAGCAGCACCTTCCTCGACAATCGCCGAGAGAGGTGCCCTTGGAATTTTTGTTGGTATCCTCGGAATCTCACATTCCATTTTTCATTGTCTATTTACTATTTTACATTTTACCATGTTTAATCCTGATCTTTCGATTCGATTCCCAGAATTTTCTTGATCGACTCTACGCCCTTTTCTTTCGAAAATGGCACTAAGGAAGTGTAGTCGTCCGGGATTTCCACCTGGAAAATTTTCGGATCGATCGCGGCGTTCCACTGAAGATCGTATGCATACGTTTCTATTTTCAACTCTCGCCATCCGGTGAATAGGCCGCTGCCCGTCATGAGTTCCATTTCTACCGCTACCGGCAGTGACGTCTCCACGTCCACCCAGAGCCGCACCAGGCTATTCGTAATCGGAAACCACGCTTCATGAATTTCCATAAGTTCGTTAAGCGCCGGAGGATTTTGAACTTCGAATCCTTCCGCGGTTACGCCTTCGATTTCCCGTCGGGCTAATTGCTTATAGGCCCCTTCCTGGATCCAGCTAACTACGCCTTTAGGAGTTAGTTGATTAAGCCGGC
>Ga0114922_10002398_pt1 | contig 17560 bp, 16 predicted proteins | sample AartaG_FD_100975 | JGI IMG/M metagenome (GOLD analysis project Ga0114922, IMG submission 100975) | Deep subsurface microbial communities from Aarhus Bay to uncover new lineages of life (NeLLi) - Aarhus_00045 metaG | ecosystem: Environmental > Aquatic > Marine > Oceanic > Sediment | place...
GATTGCCGGCCATTACAAGGGAATTGACAAGGATCTCCTTCTCACGGGTGGAATCCTTCATGACATAGGCAAAGTTTACGAGTTTTCTTATGAGACCCATATCGACTATTCAGACGTGGGGCGACTCCTCAATCATATTGTCATTGGGGTTGAGATGCTCGAAAAAAAGATTGCCACCCTCAATGAGTTTCCGGAAAATCTGGCCCTTGTCTTGAAACATATGATTGTAAGCCACCACGGCACACGTGATTTTGGGTCACCCGAACCACCTAAGACCCTTGAGGCCATCATCCTGAACTACCTGGACGACTTGGACGCCAAGGTCACGGCCGTTCGCTCTTTCATGGACACAGAGGACCCGGAGGCCACGTGGACATCATACCACAAGGTTTTCGAGCGCTATTTTTTTAGAGGCAAAGTGGACAACTCAAGTCCTGAAAAAGACTAAGCGAAAATATTCGCAAGTGATCAGAGGGACTTCTTTTGTCTCTCACAGAGTTCACAGAGGCACTGAGTTTTTGAGTCCCGCAAGGCGGGAAGAGGGGAAATTCTCATCTCAGCGATCTCTGTGGGCTCTAGCGACCCAGGGGAGCGGGCGAGAGGTTCATAACCCTATAATCAGACACAAGGACTGATGTTCATTACATTTGAGGGGATCGAGGGTTCCGGCAAGACCACCCAGATAAAGCTGCTCATCCCTTTGCTGCAAGCAAAGGGCTATGAGTGCATTGCCACCCGCGAACCAGGGGCCACGAAAATCGGACATAAGATTCGTGCAATCCTCTTGGATGGTGCCCACACCTCAATGCTTCCCCTAACAGAGCTGCTCCTTTACGAGGCTGACCGGGCACAGCACGTCCATGACGTAATCAAACCCGCTCTGGCCGCCAACAAGGTGGTCGTATCAGACCGATTTTTTGACGCCACCACGGTCTACCAGGGCTATGCGAGAGGCTTTGACCTAAAACTCATTGAGCAAATACATCGCCTTGTGATCGGCAATCTTGAACCGGATCTCACCATAGTCCTGGATCTGCCGGTAGATCTAGGGCTAAGGCGGGCATGGCAGCGGATCAAGAACCAATCGACCAGCCTTCGTGAGGATCGGTTTGAAAAGGAGGCTATTGCCTTTCACGAAAAGGTACGCCAGGGTTATTTGACCCTTGCCGGGATCGAACCAGAGCGCTTTCGAGTAATTGATGCTTCCAGAGACCAGCAAACCATACATGAAGACATTGCAGAAATCGTCTTGAGAAATACTATATAAAGCTTGAAGGAGCTTAAGTATGAAATGGTTTATCACGATTTCTTCAAACGACCCGGAAACAGCGTACAACGCCATGCGCCTGGCGAACGTGGCCCTTATCAAGAAGCAACAGGAGGTGGGCGTGTTCATGCTGGGGAAGGCGGTTGAATTTCCGGAGTTCAGTACGGAGGAATTCAACGTAGCCGGGTTGACTGAAGAGTTTATGGAGACAGGCGGTGATTTTTTTGTCTGAGGGGTGTGTCTGAAGATCCGTGGTCAAACGGGTTCAGCCTCGTGTCCTCTGGCCTGGATGGACGACCTTTACGAACTGATGGCAGAAGCAGATAAGGTCGTAACCTTTTGAAAAAGACGCCGCTCAAACCTTCTCGTCATAGGACTTCGTCCTTCAGGTTCACTCTCCCATGTGGAGCAATCCTGTTGTTTTTGTGTTTGTTCCTGCCATCGTCATCCGCGCAAGCTTCTCAAGGCGCCAATGTCGTCCAAGTTGAAGCGTGTTCATCCCATGCGCGCATCCATCCCGGCGAATCCTTTCAACTGGTGATTATTGTAAATGTAAGACAAGGCTTTCACATCAACAGCCATAAGCCGCTGGATAGGTTTCTGGTGCCAACGGTGGTCAAGTTTGATGAAAGGGAAGAGATCGTCTTCGGCCCAGTGGTCTACCCACAGCCAAAGCTCAAACCCTTTTCCTTTTCCACCAATAAAGTATCTGTTTATGAAGGCAAAATTTCGATTTTTGCCCAGGCCAAACTTTGCGAAGGTATTTCTGTCGAAAGTATAGAAGTATCAGGCGTGCTTGCTTATCAGGCGTGTAACGACCAAACTTGTTTCATGCCCGGGTCTGTCAAGTTTAAGATACCTTTGAAAGTTGTCAAGCCAGGCGAACCAATCAAGCTGATTAACAAACATATCTTTCAAGAAAAGGGCTCTTTTGCCGGAGCAGTTCATGGGATAAGGGAAACCGCTGAACGATTACCATTTACCTCAGACGAACTACACGCCAAACAGGTCATTGAAAGAGGGCTGCCGTATGCTATCGTCGCCTTTTTCCTCTTTGGGCTCGCTTTGAATTTAACTCCCTGTGTTTACCCTGTTATTCCAATGACTGTTAGCTTCTTTGTGGCTCAAAAAGAGCGAAAAAAGCGGGACATGTTTGTCCTGGCCTCATCTTATGTTGTGGGAATCGCCCTCATTTTTTCTATCCTGGGTTTAATCTCCGGCCTTGCAGGCAGGCAGTGGGGTTTCTTATTTCAGAACCCCTGGTTCGTCATATGCATCACCATAATCGTTCTTTCCATGGCGGCCAGCATGTTTGGGGCTTTTGAAGTCACAGTTCCATCATCTTTGATGACAAGGCTTGGCAAATCGCGACAAGGTGCCATCGGCTCTTTCATCATGGGATTGACGGTCGGAGTCGTTATTGCTCCCTGTACGGCCGGCATTATCATCGGGCTGGTTGGCATCGTTGCCAGGCTCGGCATTGTAGCAAAAGGGACCTTGCTCTTTTTTGTCATGGGTTTGGGGTTGGGGCTCCCCTATCTTTTTTTGGCCATGTTTTCCGGGGCTTTGAGTCGGTTGCCCAAATCGGGTATGTGGATGGTCTGGATACGAAAGTTCTTCGGCCTTCTCCTGATCGGCGTGGCCGTCTATTTTCTCGTCCCGCAAGCCAGACAGATTGATGACCAGCAAGGATTCTATCTGGGCGTTCTGGCCATTTTTGGCGGGCTCCTGCTCGGTTTCCTGGAGCATGGAGAGGGCTACACCCGAAGCTTCAAGACAATTCGCGTTATCTTTGGTGTCCTGCTCATCCTTTCAGGGGCCTTTCTCGTGAACGCAACGCTCCAACCCGAGCCCCCGGCAATGGATTGGGTGTACTACAAGGATCAATCCATTGAACAGTTGCATAAGAAGAATAGACCCATCCTCATTGACTTTTACGCGGATTGGTGCGCCGCCTGTAAGGAATTAGACCGTAGGACGTTCAGGGACCCAAGGATCGTTGAGAAATCCAGAGCATTTACTATGCTAAAGGTAAATTGCACCTCACCGGATGAACGATCCGCACGCTTAATCAAAAAATATAAGGTATCAGGCCTGCCCACAGTGACTTTTATCAGTGCCAAGGGCAACGAACTCAATAGCTTGAGACTGGTTGGTTTCTTGGGGCCAGATGAGATGGCAAAAAGAATGGAAGAGGCCCTATAGTATTTTGGATTTTGGATTTTGGATTTTGGATTTTGGATTGCGGATTTTGGATTTTGGATTGCGGATTTGTGGGGTTAATCCCTGGCCCAGACCTGGTGGCATATAAAATGCCACTCTATGTGGGAGGGGCTTTTAGCCCCGACTATCGCGGCAAGCCCGCCCTGGTGCGACAGATCGTAGGGGCGGGTTTATCCCGCCCGAATGACAGGCGGCGTAAAGCCGCCCCTACGAGAAAAACCCGGCCCGCCCTGGCGCGACAGAGGCTGGACAATGTCACGGAGAGAAAAACCCGGTCTGGGCCAGGGTCTGGGCCAGGGTTTTGAAAAATGACGCAACCGATAGCCGTTAAACGTAACGAGCAGCGCAACCGATAGACTGTAGACGTTAACTGGGGCAAGGAGTCTGTTTGACAACAATCGCAAATATCAAGACCTTGAAAGACCTCGGCGAGGTTGGCATCATCCGGCTCATCCAGGGGAAGGTATCTCAAAAGCTTCCATCCTACGTAAAAAAGGGGATCGGTGATGATTGCGCGGTTGTGGAAACCTCGGGGGAGAGAGTTCTTCTCGTAACCACAGACACCCTGATCGAAGGGATTCACTTCACGGACCAGACCCTTTCCCCGGAGGCCCTTGGCTGGAAAGCCCTTGCTGTCAATATCAGCGACATTGCTGCCATGGGCGGCACGCCCCGCACGGCATTTCTCTCCATTGGAATAAAGCCTGACACGGAAATCAGCTTCATAGAGTCATTCATGGCGGGATTCAAGGCCCTTGCAGACAAAACCGGTATCATCCTGGCCGGAGGCGACACTGTGGAAAGCCCGAGTTCTGCGGTTATTACCGTAACCCTCCTTGGAGACTGCCTGCCAGAGCACGTGTTGTACCGCTCCGGAGCCAGGGTCGGCGATGATGTGTGGGTGACCGGCCCGCTGGGCAATGCAGCCGCAGGGCTATTTCTTCTCCAGACCAAAGAGCTTGCTGCACCTTCTGGATACGAACCCCTGGTCCGGGCACACCAGAGACCGATGCCTCCGCTTGACGTGGGAAAAGCCCTGGCAGAGAGCGGCCTCGCACACGCGATGATCGATATCTCAGATGGTATCGCCAAAGACCTTGGCCATATCTGTGAACAAAGCGGTGTGGGGGCGGTGCTCTGGGCCGCCTCCTTACCCATGTCGAGCCCCTTGCTGGGACTGGCGGCTGAGGCAGAAAAAGAAGCTCTCCAGTGGGCCCTCCATGGCGGCGAGGACTATGAACTTTTGTTTACAGCTTCACCTGCTGATAAAGAAAAGGTCCAATCTCTTACCGCAAAGCACTCAGGCAGGCCCGCTGTGAAAGTAGGCGCCATCGTCCTGGAAGATGGCATATTGCTTGCGAAGCAAGGGACAAGAGTGCCCCTCGAATCGGGCGGATACCTTCACTTTTGCAAATAGGGTCTGACCGAAGATCCCTCTTTTTGTCATTTCGACCGAAGGGCCCGCCCTGCCCGCCCTGGCGCGACAGCCTTGGACAGGTGTGTCGTTCGTGTCATCCCGGTCTGGGCCAGGGAGAAATCTTGATGACATTTCTACCTAGTTTTCGTTCAGGCACTAACCTGGGTTGAGCGGTTCAGCATGAGAGGCGTAGCAATGGAGGTAAAAAAAATATATGTGACCGGAAACGATCAAGCCACTATTATATGTGATTCATGCGGTAAGTGGAAAACAGCGAATGTGGCTCGCTATGTGAATCTCAACAAACCGGTCAAAATAAGATGCGGTTGTGGAGCTGTCTTTTCTGTAGAATTCGAAAGGAGACAATTTTATAGAAAGAAAGTCGGTCTACATGGCACCTGTTTCATAGATGGCACGGACGAAGAACAGATCTTCATAGAAGACATCTCCGCCGGTGGATTAGGATTCACCATAAACAAAGGAACTGTTCAGAAGGGCGATACTCTAAGCGTTGAGTTTACGCTAGATGATAACGCAAGGTCTACGGTATCCGAGGATGTTATTGTCAGGAGTGTGAAAGACCGCTTAATAGGTGCTGAATTTGTTGGTCACTCTGAACATTCGAAAAAAGTGCTGGGATTCTATCTTCTTCCATAAGCCTGTAAGCTTCATCATCGTTTTGTCTTCTGAATGCCTACCCATGATTCTTTCCGAGGCGTAGCCCGCCGCAGGCGTACGGAGGCCAATATTCCAAAGCGTCAACCCTCTGACGTTCCTGACAATTCTCATGGTAACGTCAAAGTAAACCCTAAGATAATGTTTTACAATGAAAATTGCCTCATTCCTAAAATCCCCCCATCCCCCCTTTGCTAAAGGGGGGCGAGGCGGATTTCTGTGCTTACGAGCAATGGAACTTTGACGGAGCCCTGGACAATTCTACTTGACGAAGGTTTATCGCTTTTCTAAATAGGTAATAATACTTGGAGCTTTTCTTGGGCAGGAATCTTTGTTACAAGGAGGTCAGCTATGGATTGCATCTTTTGTAAAATCGTTAGCGGCGAAATTCCCTCGGTAAAGGTCTATGAGGATGACAGGGTGCTTGCCTTTATGGATATCAATCCCATCAATGAAGGCCATCTTCTGATTATCCCTAAGGCTCATGCTGCTACTATCCATGAGATTGCTGAAGGTGATTTCTTGGCGGTTATGTCTGCCACACGCAAACTATCAGCCGCTGTCAAGAAGACCCTGAATCCGGATGGAATCAATCTCCTGCAACTTAACGGCAAGGCTGCCAATCAAGTGGTACCCCATCTGCATGTGCATATCGTTCCCAGGTGGTTCGGTGATGGATTGACCATCTCCCAGTGGGAGATGGTTGCAGGCAACATGGAAAAGATCAAGGCCGTAGCAGAGAAGATCCAATCCGAAATCGTGAATTGAAAATCTTTGGATTGATAATTTATCATTCGCTTAATTTTGAGAATCTATTTTCAGGTTTCAGGTTTCAGGTTTCAGGGGAGAACGCAGTGACAACGAGGAATCCCTCCCCCAAGGCTGGCCCGTACCCGAGGATTGAGGTGTCAGGTGCCCTGAAACCTGAAACCTGAAACCAACAAGAATCGGATAACCAATAACGATTAACCAACAATGCATTCAATTCTAGACACCATTGGTCACACACCCCTCGTTGAAATCAAGCGACTCAACCCCAATCCCAGAGTCACGCTACTGGCCAAGCTGGAGTATTTCAACCCTGGGGGTTCCGTAAAAGACCGCATTGCCAGGGCCATGATCGAAGCGGGTGAGGCATCAGGAGCCCTCACACCGGACAAAATCGTGCTTGAGGCGACCAGTGGCAATACGGGAATTGGCCTGGCCCTGGTTTGCGCGGTCAAGGGATACCGCCTTCTTTTGACTATGTCTGAATCGGCCAGTGTAGAGCGACGCAAAATCCTCAGCGCCATGGGAGCCGAAATCCGGCTGACCCCCGATCATCTTGGAACCGACGGCGCCATAGAAGAGGCGTATCGGCTGGCCCGGGAACATCCTGAAACCTATTTTATGACGGATCAGTTCAACAACGAAGCCAACTGGCGGAGCCACTACGATGGCACCGGCCCGGAAATCTGGGAACAAACAGCAGGGAAAATCACCATGCTAATTGCAACCATGGGGACCACCGGAACCCTCATGGGTACCTCCAGACGCTTGAAGGAATACGATCCAAGTATTCAGATTGTGGGTGTTGAACCTTATCTTGGGCACAAGATTCAGGGCCTCAAGAATGTGAAGGAGTCTTATCGGCCTGAGATATTTGAAAAGGAGCGCTTAGACAAGAAGGTCAACGTAGATGACGAGGCCGCCTTTGAGATGACCCGGCGCCTGGCCCGGGAGGAAGGAATCTTTGCGGGCATGAGTGCCGGTGCCGCCATGGCCATCGCAGAAGAAGAGGTCAGATCTATGTCTGAGGGTGTGGTGGTGGTGATTTTCCCTGATGGCGGAGAACGGTATCTGAGCACCCCGCTCTTTGCCGTACGTGAGGAAACCAACATTAGATTTTACAATACCCTGACGCGCGTCAAAGAACCTTTCGTGCCCCTCCGGCCCGGCAATGTATCTATCTATTCTTGCGGACCCACGGTTCACGATCGGATGCACATTGGGGAATTTCGCCGCTTTGTCCTGGCCGACCTCGTTCGGCGGCACCTGGAATACAAGAAGTATGCGGTTACACATATCGTGAACATCTCTGATCTGAACGACAAGACTATCCAGGGATCTCAAGAGGCCGGCATGCCGCTAAAACCCTTTACGGACAAGTATCTCCGAGCCTTCATGGAGGATATGGAGATCCTGGGCATCAAGCCAGCCACACAATATCCCAGGGCAAGTGAACATGTTGAGGACATGGTGGCGCTGACCGGGCGTCTTGTGGAAAAGGGGTTTGCTTATGAAAAGCTCCGGTCGGTCTATTTTGATATTTCCAGATTCCCGGACTACGGCAAGCTTTCTGGCATCAATCTTGATAAGATCAAGCTGGGCTCAACTGTTGATCTGGACGAGTACGAAAAAGACAACCCAAGGGATTTTACACTCCTCAAGCGAGCCAGGCTTTCTGAACTCAAGCGGGGGATCTACACGAAAACCGAATGGGGTCAGGTAAGGCCTAGCTGGCACATCGAGTCTGCCGCAATGGCCATGAAATACCTTGGGGAGGCATTTGACATTTACACCAGCAGCCGTGATCTGATCTTTCCTCACCATGAAAATGAGATAGCCGTCAGTGGCGCTCTGACCGGAAAACCCCTGGCACGCTATTGGATACAGAGCGAACTGGTGCTGTCGGAAGGAAAAAAGGCAGACCGGGATGCTGCTATCCCATATATCCGGAACCTGTTGGACCGCGGATACAGCGGCAGGTTGATTAGATGCTGGCTTCTTTCCAGTCACTACCGGAAACCCTTGAATTTGTCGTATGAAGTACTGGACCAAGCCGGACGAGCCATCCGTAGACTTGATGAATGCGTCCGTCTTCTCAACAGCGTGGAGGACGGACGCCCCTATCCTGACCTGGACCAGCTCCTCTATGACATAAAAACGGGCTTTACAGATGCCATGGATGATGACCTTAACGTATCATCTGCCATGGCCACGATCTTCCATATTGTCAGAAAGATCAATCGCCTAATCATGAACAAAGAGCTGAATCAGGCCGGGACCAGGCGAATCATCGATGCCTTCAAGAGGGTCGATGCGGTGCTAAATATCTTTGACTTTGAACAACAGCCCCAGGATGCTCAAGTCAAAAAGCTTATACTTGAGCGTGAAGAGGCAAGGCGCAGGAGGGACTGGAAACTGGCAGATCAGATTAGAGAACGCCTTAGTGCCATGGGGGTGGAGGTTAGAGACGAAAAGATTGCGGATTGCGGAATGCGGATTGCGGAATGAATCGAATGCGGAATGCGGAGTGGGGAGTGCGGAGTTAGGGTCACATCATCCGCCGCAGGCGGATTAGAGTGGTTAGAAGAACTGCCCGTTTGTTCCTCGTAGTCGCAGACGGGGTTGTTCATCCGAGAAATTTGAAATTATTTACATGAAAGGCTAAAAAAGAAATCATGAAAACAGAAGAACACAATGAGATGAAATCCAAAATCCGCATTCCGCATTCCGCATTCCGCATTCCGCATTCTGGATTCCTATCCCCGGTCTATTTCCCTTTTACTTTCATATCCCCTTCGTTGGTGGAGGCCATGACGCTCTGTTTCCACCGCGTGGTTGTCTATCATCCGGCCCACTCTAAACTCCAAGAGGCCCTTCGGCCCTGGATTGACAGGCGCTTGCTGGATGTTCGGAGCCCTTTTGAAGGGGTCGTGGATAAGAAGCCCCTGGAAGCAGCGCTCAGGAATTACAGGAGTTGGGGGCTTATGCACCAGCATGCTGATATGGCTTACCTGAAAATGGTTGGAAACAAGATTGCGCCCGTTGATCCGGAGATACCAAAAATCGCCTCTGATATTAGGACCATGGCTGCGAAAAAAAACTCGAAGGAATCTGAAGAGAGTGAGCTTTCTCTCCAGCTATTCATTCACCTGGCACAGGAGTTTGACCAGCACTCCTGGGAATTGAGGCAGCAAATGAATCGGTTCAATGACCAGTATCAGGCATTGCAAAGCTCCTTTCGCGAGGACGAGGCCGGTCAGCTACATGAGCCGATCTCAAAAGACCTGCCCGCTCGTGCCCGTCCGCCATCGGCTTTGCCCCCGCCTGCCAATGCCTGGCACTGGCGGGCAGGTCAGGCTAATGCCGGGTGGGCCTCGCAGTGGCAGGCGGGCCTGTTTCCTGTTACGGGAGAAGACCCGGGCGGTTTTATGATCGAAAAGCGAACGGCCGCCTGGAACCATCTCTTCCAGAAAGATCCTGCGGACTCCTCTCTCCTCTTTACAGATTCACCTTTAGCGTTCGCCTACCTTCTTGATGGAGTACAAGAAAAAGTCGAAGCCTTCAAGTTCGACATCACATACAGGCAAGCCGAGTTAAGAGAAGTGCGCAAGAACGATCCCTCTTGGGCCGATCACTTGCACGAGATTTTCAATACGGTGCTTACCACGCCGTGGAGCCGCACATTACAAGAAAGGCTTGTTGAGGCGGGCCGTGAAATAGGGGCGGCGATTGATCACTTAAGAGAATCAACAGTGAAACCTCACGACAGGAGCGTATCATTCCGCTGGTATGTCTTGCCTCACCAAGTGGCTCGCACCCTGTTGAATCGACGCTGTGGTCTCGACAGTAGCCATGAAGAAGATGAGGCCGCCATGGTCAAAAATACCCTGGTGGGGTTAATCGAATGCCTGGGAAGTTTGGGGAACGGGTTGGCCCCGTAGCGTGGGGGCTCTGTCCCCCACATAAAGTGCCCCGCACCTGCCCGCCATTGCCGTGTGTGTGGGCATTGTAACCTCCGTGCAACCCAGGCGTTGGCAGGCGGGGAGGGGGCACGCTACGTGGTGTTGACGTGCCTAGGTACGGGCGAAATGCCAACCGCACAGGTTGAAAATTTGTAACAATTAGAAGAAGACTCTATATCGCAAGAATTTCCTTTTTTCGAGCGGCGAAGCCGCGTTATATAAAATCGCGAAGCGATTTTATAACTTGACGACTTTTAAGAATTGGTGTAATAGGGCATATCTCATAATTACGGATGCGATCGTTCTGGATGTAGAACATGTTGAAAAAACAAAGAAAGGAGGCGCCATTTTATGTTCATACCAACGGTGGATACTGACAAGTGCATTGGCTGCGGAGAGTGCGTAGAGGTCTGCCCGGTGGAGGTTTTCGAACTTGAAGACGAAAAGGCCGTGCCTGTCAATGCAGACGAGTGTCTAGGATGTGAAAGCTGCGTTGAGGTTTGTGAGCAAGAGGCAATCACAGTCGAAGAAACATAATATAAGCCCAATTGTCGGTGCCTGGTCCTTGGTCTCGGTCAAACTGGAATCAAGGACCAGCTATCCCATCTCCCCGCTGTAAATATTCCATAGGCTAATGAATTTATTATATTTTTTCTCTGCGCTCTCTGCGTCCTCTGTGGTAGATTGCTTTTTTCCTCTTTCCTAAGTTCCCTATGCTTTTCCCTGAAATGTCTCTGGTTCGGCAGAAACTCCACGCCGAAAAGCTCCAAGACATCCCGGTGGCCGTGGAGAGTGCCCTTGAGAGCCTTCACCTTGCCTCGGTGGCAAAACCCGGTGAGTCTGTGGCAGTGGCGGTCGGAAGCCGGGGCGTCAGCCATATTCCTATCATTGTTTCTGAGTGCGTGAAGCGTTTGAAGGACCGGGGTTTAAAGCCCTTTATTGTTCCGGCTATGGGTAGTCACGGGGGCAACACACCAGAGGGTGAACTCTCGGTCCTGGCCAGGCTTGGTATTGATCAATCTTTCGTGGGCGTGCCTATACTTGCTGCTGAGGATGTGGTCGAAATTGGGACATTGGACATTGGCATACCCATTGTCATGGACAGACGGGCAGCCGAGGCCGACCAGATAGTGGTGATCAACAGGGTGAAGCCCCATACAAAATTCCGCGGCCCCATTGAAAGCGGCCTGACCAAGATGCTCACCATCGGGCTCGGCAAAGGCCAAGGGGCAGCTCTGTACCACCGGGCTGCGGTCCAGCATACCTTTGGCATCCTGCAAGACGCTGCCCGCCATATCCTGGAAAGCCGCTCCGTCCTCTTTGGGCTTGCCGTACTTGAAGACGGTTACAAGGACGTCTCTCGAATCTGTGCTGTAAGGCCGGAAAACTGGTTTGAAGCAGAACGCACCCTGCTCGAAGAGGCACGCTTTATGATGCCCAGCATCCCCTTTGACCTGATCGATATTCTGATCGTAGATGAAATCGGCAAGGATATCAGTGGCATTGGGATGGATTCCAACGTAACGGGAAGACACCGGGATATCGTAGGCGACTTTTACACGGCCCCGCACGTGAAACGGATCTTTGTGAGAGATTTGAGCCCTGAATCGGACGGAAATGGAAATGGCATCGGGCTGGCAGATGTGACCACCCGGCGCCTCGTGGATGCTCTCGATCTTAAAAAGACCTACACAAATGCACTGACTGCTATCTCCCCCGAAAAGGCGGCTATTCCCATGTATTTTGAGACAGATCATGAATGCATCCAAACCTGCCTCAACACGATCGGCATGGTGAAGCCTGAGGCAGCACGGATCATTCGTATCAAAAACACGGCGACGCTGGAGACGCTTCTGGTCTCACGGGCGATTGAAGGCGATGTCATCTCCAATCCAGACCTCGAGATCGTAAGACCATGGGAACCGATGGCGTTTGATGATACTGGCAACCTAAGAGATCGATGGTAAGCGGCCAGGGGGACCTTCTGTCTCTCGCAGAGCCCACAGAGGCTCAGAGCCCTTAAGCTGAATTGCTGAGAGGGCAATTCGGCTTAAACTGCCACGCTGTCGCGTAAGATTCTCAGTTCTTCAACGATGCCATAGCTCGATCTGCAAATGTCCGCCGTGGGCGGGCTGAGCTTTTGGCCTGATTTTTCCTGCTCAAAAAATCAGGCCAAGAAATCGTCATCTCTGGGATCTCTGTGGACTCTAGCGACCGAAGGAAGCGGGCGAGAGAGAATTGAGCCTGTAAGTAGTTACAATCTATGATCTTCTACCACATATGCCCCACAGCATTTGGATATACGGCCATCTTGTTTCAAGCTGAGCCATTCCTGGTGAAGCGGATCTTCTTGCCCCATTCACACGAGCGGGGCTTAAAAAAGAAAATACAAGGGCTCGCTCTGGCCAAACCAGGACACACACCAGCGGTCCTTGACCTGTGCAAAGATATACAGGCATATTTTGAGGGGATTCCCATAAAGACCCCGTGGAAATTGCTCAATCTAAGCGGGCTCACCCCCTTGCAACGCTCTGTGCTTGAAGCTGTAGCAACCGTTCCCCACGGAGAGGTCCGATCTTATGGCCAAATAGCTGCACAGGACGGACACCCTCGGGCCTGTCGTTTTGTGGGGACCACCCTTGCCCGAAATCCTTTCCCCATCTTGATCCCATGTCATCGCATCGTCCGGGCTGATGGCTCACCAGGCGGCTTTTATGGTGGGACCGACCTTAAGAAACGCATGCTTTTGCTGGAAAAACGGAAAGGGGTTCGCCCAATGCCCTCCAGAAAAGCTCCTTGACATTCGGCCCTAAAGCGCCACGAATCAAATTCGCCCTGGTCTCGTTATTCAGATACTTGAACAAATAAGCTCTAATCATTTGCAATCATGCAGAATTATCTGCCTAAGATATCATGGCATGATTCCTGCTTGCAAGAAGAGACGGCGTAGTGTTTCCCTATTGAACAAGGGGCTTCGCCCTAATTTCTGCCAAAGTGTTTGACAACAAGTTGTGGTCTGGGACAGAGTAGAGGCTGTCCCTGAACCATTGAACCCGTGAACGGTTACAACACAACAAACACACCATAATGTTCTCAGGACTCAGACAAGAACTTCGCCTTACCCAACAGCTGGTCATGACACCCCAGCTTCAGCAGGCCATCAAGCTTCTGCAATTGTGCCGGCTCGAACTGTTGGATGCAATCAATCAGGAAATGGAGGAAAACCCAGTTCTTGAGGATGCGCCGGAGGAAGTGTCTGCCGAAGGCGGTGGGGATTCTGGGCCGATAACGACTCCCGTAGAGCCATCTGTGTTAAAGCCGGTCACCGTGGAGGAAACGGCTCGAGCAGATATCGACTGGTCTAACTATTTGGGGGAATACAATACCCCTGGACCTGTCCATTTTGAAGCTGAAAAACGCGAAGTCCCGGAATATGAGAATTTCGTGGCCCGGCGAGAGTCCTTGAACGAACACCTGATGTGGCAACTTTTGCTTTTCGTTCCAAGCAGGAGAGAGGAAAGGATTGGCAGTGCGATCATTGGCAACCTCAACAGAGACGGCTATCTTCAGGCTACTCTGGATGAGATTGCAACCCTGGCCGAGGCAGACACATCAGAGGTGGAAAGCCTCCTGGGCAAGATGCAATCCTTTGATCCCCTGGGCGTGTGTGCTCGAGATCTAAGGGAGTGTCTGTTGATTCAGGTGAGGCAGTTAGGGTTGCAAGATTCCATTGTGGTTCAGATTATCCGGGATCACCTTAAGCACCTGGAGAACAAGAACTACAAGGCGATTTCCCGGGCCCTGGGTGTTAGCCTTGATGATGTCCTTTCTGCTGTCGAGATTATAACCAGACTGGAACCGAAACCTGGCCGAGAGTTCAGCGATGAAGAACCCCAGTATATTAGCCCGGATGTCTTTGTGTACAAGGTGGGCGATGAATTTGTTATTGTCCCAAACGAGGACGGTCTCCCCAAGCTTCGCATAAGCTCTTTTTACAAAGAGGCTCTAAGTAATACGGGAACGAGCTTTCCAAACGATACAAGGGACTACATCAAGAATAAACTCCGGTCTGCGGTATGGCTGATTCGCAGCATTCACCAACGCCAGAGGACGATTTACAAGGTGGTTGAAAGTATTGTCCGTTTTCAACGGGATTTTCTGGAAAAGGGGATCGCTCATTTGAAGCCAATGGTATTGCGGGATGTAGCCGGGGACATCGGGATGCACGAGTCCACCGTGAGTCGCGTTACCACGAACAAGTACGTCCATACCCCGCAGGGCATTTTTGAATTGAAGTTCTTTTTCAATAGTTCTATTAGCCGATTTTACGGAGCGGCGATTGCCTCGGCAAGTGTCAAGGATAAGATCCGGCAGATTATTGAGTCTGAAGATCCCACCAAGCCGTATAGTGACAAAAAGATGGTTGAAATTTTGAAATTTTCAAACATTGACATAGCCCGCAGGACAGTCGCCAAGTACCGGGAGATGCTGGGCGTGCTGCCATCCAGCAAACGCAAGAATATAAGGGGAGGTCAATCAGGATGCAAACGTCGGTGACTTTCATGAACCTTAATCCCTCAGAAACTCTGAAGGCATATGCTGATGACAACCGGGGTGTATCCCATTTTCTCTAACAAATTTTTCCGCCGTCGTTATGATTAGAAGAAGTTCCTGCCATTCCTCAAGGTGGTTACGGAATCTGTATATCCATCCCGGTTTTTCATTAAAAAACAAGGATTGAGAGGCGAGATGAAAGAGCCAACTAATATCGCTTTTGCAAAATTCATATCAGGTACCAATGCTGTCAAATTTGGAAACTTCACACTTAAAAGTGGAAAAAAATCAAATATTTTTTTCAATTTTGGTGAAATTTGTTTGGGGCGCGAATTAATCCAACTTGGCAATTTCTTTGCCGATTTCATAATTGAAAACTCGTTAGCTAAGGTAGATGTCCTTTTTGGTCCTGCATATAAAGGCATTAATATTAGCTTAGCAACAAGTATTGGCTTATACCAAAAATATAATATTTCAATACCATTTGCATACAACAGAAAAGTCCGTAAAACTCATGCAGAAGGTGGACAGTTTGTTGGATACGATCTTACGAAAGCAAGTAACGTTTTAGTTCTTGATGATGTTATTACAGATGGTGGCACAAAATACGAAGCTATAGATATGCTATCATCTTTCCCAAATCTCAAAATAAAAGCAATGATCGTCGGTGTTGACAGGGAAGAAAAAGATTCAACTGGAAAATTATGTCGAATAAAATTTATCGAGGATACTGGAATTGATATATTAGCGTTAACAACTAAGAGCAAAGTACTAAAATTCGAGTAAATTATTTAATGAGCTCGTACCCAATGATCGAACTCCTGGCAGCACTCAAGGCACTCCCCTTGGCAGCCACCACGGCTGCAACAAGTTCGTCCCTGCCGTCATGGTCAAAATCGCCGATGGCATAGTCGCTGATATGGCCCGATATCTTCGGAGTTTGCCAATTCAGCGTAAGCCCAGGCCCTTTCCAGGAAACACACTCCATGTGGCCGTTTTTGAGCTTTCGAAGGCGTCTGAACCACCGCCCGCGTGAAAGCTCGTTGCTGACCACGACCATTTCATGCGTGCCGTCGCTGTCCAGGTCCCTGATAAAAATCCGTTGGGGAAGATAGAGACGGTCCGAGTCGTACCCGCCAGCTTGTGAGCTGAACTCAAGGTAATTCATGCTGCCGCCGTACGACTCGTCACTCTTCCATTGTTCCTCACCGGATGGGGTAAGAAGACGAATATGGTCATGTTTGTCGAATGCGACGATCATTTGCCGCCCGTTGTTCATGACATCGCCCAGGGCAAACCCAAAAATGTTGATCCCTTTTGGCAATATGAAACGCTCTTCAGTTCCGTATTCGCCATTGCGCCAGGCCAATTGATAGACCCCGGATACAAACAGGTCGTCCATCCTTCGCTTCTGTCCGAGCAGGACCTTGCCGCCTTCAGGCGATTCAATGACCCGGTAATACCATGAGTCGTCCTCGCTGACCGGTCTAAAGGCGTCGCCGTCCCATTCCAGTACAAATGAATCAAGACGCTGCCCGGCGCTTTTGAGGCTTGTGACAAATATTTCCGCATAGCCGTTATCGTTAATGTCAGCCACGTCAACGCCGATGAATTTTTGATATCTCTTTCCAGCCAGCTCCCTTATTTTCAAAAACTTCTTATTCTCATACCGGTACACATAAATACGCCGATCACTTATGAAGACAGTTTCTGTCTTGCTGTCTCCATCCACATCGCCAAGGGCTATCCCGTTGATGAAGGCCTTAAAGCCCCGACTTTCCCAGAAGGCTGCTGATGCCGTATCGGCGGGTCTCATGCCACCGGATTCCGCTAGGCCGGGCTCCGTTGCCGGGGCAGGTTTTACGCCTAAAGCTTTTGCCTGACCGCTTGATTCCCCGGCCAGAAGGCTTTCCGGGTGGACATAGGTGGCAGGGCGCTTCCCTGCGTGGGCGGGCGGCCGCCGGGAGCCGACAGGGCGGCCAAAAACCGTTTCGTTGATCCGGGCAGCAAGAAGATCGATTTGAGGAATCACCTCGTCGATTTCCTTGCTCTGCTTGAAGAAGGTGAGCGTCGGTTTCTTCTGGTGGACATCCACCATCTTGGCGTCGAGGCTGATGCTGTTGCCGAATATGGTGAGACTTCCGAACAAGACATAGTCGGCCCGGAGCCTGGTGCCTATGGCCCGTGCGATTTCTTCGTTAACCGGCACGGATATGTCCGCGAGCACGTGATCCGTGTCTTCCCTTCCAACTACCACCCTGTTCCCCCATGACAAGCGCGACGTTAGCATGTCAACGATGCCTTCCTTCAGGAATGAAAGATCCCTGTCCGCATTCATCTTGAATGGCACAATCACGACCCGGAAAGGCTCGTCGGCCATGCCTCCCCCAGCAGCAAGGACGACCACAGAGAACAGCAGTACAAGCCCAAACAGTCGTTTCAGCACTTCAGTTTTCAATTCCAAACCTCCTTGTCGGCAACCCGTTCATACTCTATAAGCAAGCCACTCCATGGTCAACACTTTTACGTGGGTTGAGCGGTTCAACGTTCAGAGGTTAAAACCGTGAACCATGAACCCTTGTAAAGTAGACTATAACCTTTGAACCTTGAACCCCTGGCCCAGACCGGGACTACCGGCTTGCTAGCTTAGACTAAGCTGAAGCGCCAGGGCGGGCCTGAACCTGGAACCGATCA
>Ga0114922_10002399_pt1 | contig 17556 bp, 10 predicted proteins | sample AartaG_FD_100975 | JGI IMG/M metagenome (GOLD analysis project Ga0114922, IMG submission 100975) | Deep subsurface microbial communities from Aarhus Bay to uncover new lineages of life (NeLLi) - Aarhus_00045 metaG | ecosystem: Environmental > Aquatic > Marine > Oceanic > Sediment | place...
GGGGCCGCGCATTGGTCGGACCTCGCCGACAGAAAACGGCGGAAAATTGTAATGCAGGGTAAAGTTTTGAGCGTACTCGTCCAGTAAGCCGTCTATAATCTGCGCATCCCGGATAGTACCAAGTGTTACGCTCACTATGGATTGCGTTTCCCCGCGTGTAAACAGTGCTGAGCCGTGAGTCCTTGGTAAGATGCCTACTTCGCACTCAATTTGACGTATATCATTATAGGCTCTGCCATCGGACCTTTTGCCGCTTAACAGCAATTTCTTAATGACTTCACCTTCTATCTTTTCAAGGATTCGTTTGACTATTGCCTTTTTGTATTTGGGGGCAGACTCATTTTGCAACAGCGGATTATCCTCATCAGGACAGTATTGGGTCATAACCTGCTCACGTAATTCATCGATTGCCTTGTTACGCTCCTGCTTGCCTGGTGTTTGCTTGAGCTCGTATAGTTTATCTGATATCTGCGAACGAATTTCTGAAACGAGCTGCTCATCGGTTTCTCTAAGGGGGATTTCCTTTTCGACGCCGACCTTTTCGCGAAGCTCTTCGATCATTTCGCAAACCTGAGTAATTGTTTTTTGTGCTGTTGCTATAGCATCAGCGATAACCTTTTCCGACAGTTGCTTGGCGCCGATTTCAATCATATTCATCGCTTCTTTGTGGCCGCCGAGGAGCAGGTTCAGGTCGCCCTCAGCAATCTGTTTATGCGTGGGATTGACTACGAATTCCCCGTTTACCCTGCCCAATCTACAGGCGCCAGTCGGCCCTAAGAACGGAATCTTGCTTATCGTAAGTGCCGCACTGGCACCTATCATTGCCAGAATATCGGGGTCATTTTCCCTGTCGGCACTTAACACATTCGCTGTTATCTGCACTTCCTGGAAGTAACCCTCTGGGAACAAGGGACGAATCGGCCTGTCAATCTGCCTTGCTGTCAGGGTTTCTTTAGTGCTCGGCCTTCCCTCGCGTTTGATAAAACCGCCGGGAAATTTACCCGCAGCACTTTGTTTCTCGCGATATTCAACACTCAACGGGAAAAAATCAATGTCCTCGAATCTGGGCGGTGCCGTTACCGCAGCAACGAGCACGATTGTATCGCCGTATTGGACTATGACCGCCCCATCAGCCTGTTTTGCAACTTTGCCGGTCTCTATGGATAAAGTTCTGCCACCGATTTGTCTTTCTACTCTACATACATCAAACATATACTACCTCTCATATTACCTCATTACCTCTTTGGAATGTCCAGAAGTGGACCCCACACATAAACGAGCAAGATATTTGTGTGCTTATGCTCATTTATTTTCGTAAACCAAGCCGGGATATAATCTTCTGATAGCGTTTGAGATCTTTGTTGCTCACATATTTGAGTAACGCCGACCTGGTCCCGACCATTTTCAACAAACCACGTCTGGATGCGTGGTCTTTGCGATGAATCTTGAGATGCTCCGTAAGCTCGTTGATCTTGTTTGTCAACAATGCAATCTGCACTTCGGGAGAGCCAGTATCGCCTTCGTGAGTCTCAAAATCACCAATAATTTTTTGTTTTTTCTGCTTTGTCAGCATTTTTTGGATAAATCCTTTCTAACACACCTTTCAACATATTACAAAATACAAACCGGGGATTCTAATCGAACATTATAATATTTGCAAGCCTTTTTCCTGACAGTATGATAAAAAGATTAAGTGTGGCCAGATTTTCTGGCAGGCGATTTCTTGGTTGTTAATACTCATTTACAAGGTGCAATAAAACCACTTTTGTCATTACCCGACAATCTTATATTTTGGGGAAAAAAGTCGGGTAGTGTAAGATTCTTTCTGTAAATTCGAGTAAAGTAGTTTTATTTTCTCCAGACAATCTTCATTTTACTTATACTAAAAGAGCATCCTTTGGTGTGTTATAAGTAAAGAAAGATTTTTCTTTAGAGCAGTCATGAGCATATGCTTGAAGATAAGGTATTAATTTTTAAATTTAAACGTGGTTGCAACGATGCCTTAAGGCGGATCTATGAAAAGTACAGAAACGATTTGTTAAAACTGGCGATTGTCATGACAAATGATATCAACACAGCAGAAGATGTGGTACAGGATGTCTTCGTTAACTTTGTACGCTCGATCGATACGATAAAGCCGCACGGAAACCTTAAGCAATACCTAATGACTTCTGTTGCCAATCGTATCAAAAATCGATTACGTGACATAAGCAGACATCCAACCTGTTCCGATGAAAATCTCGATAAGCAACTAACAGACTCTGACAACCCCGAGCGGTGGGCCATTTTAAGTGAACAGCTTCAGTTGATCTCTAAAGCCATGACAAAAATACCTTTAGACCAAAGACAGACAATCGCACTGCACTTGCAAGGCGATATGACATTCAGGCAGATCGCAAAAGTCCAGGATGCCTCTGTAAATACTATCCAGGGTCATTACAGATATGGAATAAAAAAACTACGAACGCTTCTGAATAGTGAGGTGACAAAATGAAGCAGGTAGATGACATAAAAAAATATTTCAAAGAAGCTCGCATCACTACAAATGAAAGCAAAGATAACGACGTTTTCAATAAAATACTTGATGCCGCAAATAAAAACAAAACCTCAGCCAACAAGCTGAGCACGTGGAGAATAATTATGAAAACAAAAATAACAAATATCGCCGCCGCGGCGGTGATATTTATTGCAGTGATGCTGATTTTACAGAATGGCTCGGTCAATATTGAAACTCCAGCATTTGGCCTCGATGACATAGCAACAGCAATTCAAAATGCAGAATGGATACACTGCACTATGACTCTTGAAGAACTCAGCGGAAATACTGATGATTCTCCGATGGGCATTGGCGAAGGATGGGAAAGCTGGCAATCGGTACAACCTTCACTTTCTATCGAGAAACACAGTAATGGAACAATATACTTTACAGAAGAGGACATAGCAAAAACATCTATCTATGATCCTGAATCAAATATTATAAATGTAAAATATAAACAACTCTCTGATTCTCAAGAGACCTATGCCAGCATTTCGGATATGTTTACGGCACAATTTACCGATATCAAAAATCGGTTTGACAAAGTAAAATACGAGGAAGGTGTTTTTGAGGGACAGCCTGTAACGATTATAAGCATAGATTACACATCAGAAGGAGGTTTACACAGTATAATATCAATTGTGGTCGACCCTGAGACGTATCTTCCCAAAAAGACATGTATTCAACAAGCTTTTTTGAAGAAAAATCTAACCGCCAAAATGACGGGTATTTATGATTACCCGAAAAGCGGCCCAGTTGATATTTATGAGTTAGGTGCTCCACAAGACGCCAAAGTAGTGGTTATTGACAGTATTGACATGCGAGATAATCCTGAGTTGATTGAAGCCTTGACGCCGTATAATAAGGCGAGGGAAAATTTAGTCTCGGATTATATCCTCATAACAACATACCAATATGGTTCATCGGTACATACGATTACTGTCACGTACAATCAGGGAAGAAGGCAGAGAAGTGAATACCATCCGGTTTGGGGATCGGTTAATTCTGAAGATGACAAGATTGGTTATAAAGAAGCTTTGGGAGATAGTTTTGATTCTATGCTAAAGTGGTCACAGGACTATGAAAATAGTAAAGGCAAAAATTTAAGTATTCATATATATGATGGTGAATACTATTACAGAGCTGAGAAAGATCCGTTAGATGAATGGACTATCAATGAAAAACAGCAATGGCCTGATCATAATCCTATAGGACTTAATGACCTTTCCGACTGGGGCTGGCCGAATATCCTGCCCAAGAACAATGTCACAAAAATTGAAAACGACTATTCCAGGGAAAATAACCTCATCGCATTTGAAAGGATATTAGAGCCGGATATAAGAAGAGATGGCAAGCTTGCATGTGCAGCTCAAAAAGACATTCATTATCTTGATCCAAGCCGAGATTATATGTGTGTACGTAAAGAACAATTTCATCGCATGATTAGAGGCGGCATTGAAATAAAAGATGTCGAATTTGATCTAAATGAAATACCAGATGAATTAAGTTCGGTTCGTTTCGTTTCCGAATTCGGACAAACCGACAATGGACAATGGTATCCCAAGAAGATTGAAAAACATTCGAAAAGATGGGATGCTGATGGAAAGGAAAAACCTCTAAGTCTTTCACTTATTCACACATTATATCTTAAAACTAATCCTGAGTTTCCGGAAGGGATTTTCGATCCGAATAATCTGCCGAAGGAAGACGATTGAGTTAGAGTTTACGAATACAAAATGCCGGGCTTGTTTTGCTCGACTTTTTTGCCGGTTTTTGAGCACTCTTATTACAGACACTCGCTCAGTTTCGCATAAAATGAGATTTTTCCCATCTTTGAAAGCTGGTTGTCAAGTCTGTCCTGAAAATTCAAGATTTCTGGCTGCTCATAGAAGGTTCTTCGGCTGGAATAATCGACGTTACCTAAGAACACTGAGGTTGTCTCCGGCAATGCCGGTGCGACGTTCCCTCCCACGCCTACGGCTTCTTGTGCCGCCGATCTCCTCGGCCTGCCAGCCCTTCTTGACCAGGCTGATATACAAGGCTTTCTTGGCTTCTTCCAAGCCCTCGGTCGAGGTGACAAAGAGAATCAGGTTGTCCGAATCACCCAGGGCCGCTTTTGCTTTCACAAGTCGTTCGACACAGCCTTCGACATCGTCTGGATCGAACTTCACGCCCAGGAGGACCTTCTTTTCGTTAATCAGATCACAGATGGCCGGGTTGAGAGTATAGTGGCCAGTGACTACAAAGGGACGGGTCGCCGTGGTGAGCACCGCACGGAGCAGTCGCCTGTAAGGACTAACCAGGTTCACGACGATTTTGTTTTCCTCCATAACCCGCAGAGCGTAGCGTCCCTTTCGTGTGAGCCGTCCCTCGGTGATCCACACGCCGTCACTGCCCTTGATGTCCACCCGACCGAAACCGAGCGCATCAGAGGCGGCCGTGAGCAGTTCCACATCGCCCTGAAAGATCCGCAGGTCCTTGATCCCTGTCTCAAGGGTCTTTCTTGGTTTTTTCTCCACTGCCGCCATGCGCCATCTCAGCTTGTCCTTACTATAGCCGTCGATATCCACGTAGCTCCAGGCACTTCCCTCCAAATCGGGATTTATGTTCTCGACGTACAATCTCATCCCTTCGTAAAGCGCCTGCCGGTCTTCAATGAGCAGTTCGACCTTCGTTTCGTTGGCCAGATTGATCACCCCTTGAAGGACAAACTGGCCGGTTTTACGCAGGATTTCCGGATCCATCTTGGCGGCGTCGTCTTCAGGTCTGTGATAATCGGGATGGCCACCACCACCGCGGGTCATAAGAGCCAGCGCCTCGATGCCCTTGCTTATGAATGCCGAATGATCGCTGCCGCCGGGTCCGCCGGTTCCGGGTTCAATTGCCGAAATCACATCTTCATCCTGGTTACTCTTGATGACTTCCCAGATGGATGGGAAATTCAGGGCACCCGGTGCGCCAACGGCATTGCCCAGACCTACCATGTCCAAATTGAAGTAGGTCACGACACGATCCATCGATATACCATCGCATGGATTAGACACATAGTGCTTCGAGCCCCATAAGCCCATCTCCTCGCCGCACCAGCAGCAAAAGATAATCGTCCGTTTTGGCTTAAAATCGGCCTCGCTTAGAACCCGGGCGACCTCCAGAACCACTGCCGACCCAGAGGCATTGTCGTCGGCACCGTTATAAACCAGCCCGTTTCGCATACCCACATGGTCCAAGTGGCCGCCCATGATAACGTACTGGTTTTTCAAATTCGGGTCGGTTCCCTTAATCTTGGCAATGACGTTTTGCCCAATATTATTTCCTTTTTCGGCGTTGTATATCTCGACCCTGTCGTATCCTTTGACTTGGGTCATGATCTCTGTATTCATCGAATGGACCTTCTTTTGGCTGATATCTTGTCGAATCATCTCAAGCCGACGGTTGAATCCTCTCAATGATTCCTGTCGATCGGTTTTCATGATGGCTCGGAATGTCCGCCCGCTGATCGTGAAGACAAGGAAATTGCGGTCAAACACCAGGTTGGGATCGGTGGTTTGACCCGAGCCCCTCCTGCGTTGTCCAGAGGCCGAAGGGGCAGGAGGCCTGATGTCATGCAGGAGAATAGCCCCGGCGCCTTTCTCATACGCCGTCTTGATCTTGGCTTCATCCGAAACATAATCCTTCCACTCATCGGACGTTTTCGGCTGGCTGGAACCGGCATCCTCTCCGTCAGCCGAAACATCATTAGGTGAGCCCTTGATGACCAGGACGATCTTGTCCTCGACGTCCACGTCCGCGTACTCGTCCAGCCCTTTGTCCGGGACGCTGATACCGTAACCGACGAATACGACCTCAGCATGGAGCGACGTGGCGGCAGTAGAGGAGGAATGGACGGTGAAATCCTCTTCTTCCAGAAGGAATAACTGCTTACCGATCCTAAGATCGGGCATTCCCGTCATGTGTGTATACTTACGTTCGACGGTTACTTGCTGGAAATAGGTTCCGTCATCGCCGGCCGGGTCCAGACCCCACTGCTTAAAATTCGCCGCGGCCCATTCGGCGGCCTTGCTATATCCTTGTGTGAAAGTCTGTCGGCCTTCTAAGTTATCCCGAGACATCCATTCGATGTAACTTTTGGTCCGGTCTCCGTCCACCCGGAGCTTGACGTCCTGGGCATAAGAAGGCACAACCGAGATCAGCAAGAACAATATGAAGGCAAAAAAGCCCCAACTCGTACGCTTAGACATGTCAATACTCCTATGATTTGAGATTTCCCTAATCCGGTTTTTCTCATATATGCTGCTTTTCCACACAAGAATTAATTGCCGTTTCATTCTGGCACCTCCATAAGTGTTTTTGAAACTCCTCACATCTAATGTGATTATATACACTTGGATGCCTTCGAATCAAGGAAAAAATAGAGACTAAATTTGCTTTTTTGATCAAAATCCCGAAAAATACGGGATATGTAAAAGGTCGAAGATGAATCCGTGCAGCAAATACAGAGAATACAAATAAGAGATTCAGTTTGGCAATAATAGCTGAAGGTCTGAAAAATTAATCCACAAACTCGACACACACACAGGGGTTGCTGACTTGCGAAAAATTGTTTGTATTCTATTATAGGTATATTATAATAGTGTTATCTATTCGGGGCGTAGCGCAGTTTGGTAGCGCGCATGACTGGGGGTCATGAGGTCGCTGGTTCAAGTCCAGTCGCCCCGATTCGAGTGGAGGGCCGCGATTTTCTGCAAGGATTGATAACGGTAACCTATAGTCTCCACAAAGGTTTACGGCATCAAGCTGTAAGTTCAAAAATACCGAATTAACAACTTCGCGTTTTTTAGGTTGTACACCCGAAAGACCTTATCCAACTGAAATACGAAATTTAGCAAGGGAGAAGTGGCAGGAGTTGTGGTGACGATAAGATGGCAGGTTTTAAGAATGTCGGCTGTCTGCAAGGTTGTCTCAATTATAAAATCGTGTGCTTCCATTTCTTGAGGTCAAGTGAAGGTAAAATTTCCTCTAATGTAATTATTTTCATAAACTGTCCTTCCAGGTTATAAAATACTTTTCAATGTTTCGAGGCTAATGTTTGCCCCGCAAATAATAATGACTATAGTTTTGCCGGCGAGGTGCTCACGCATTTTCAGGTAAGAGGCAACAGCTACGGCCGCTGAGCCTTCAATTAAAATGTGATGAGTTTGAATAAACAGCCGCAAACTTTCTTTGATTTCATCTTCTGTGACCGTCACGTACTCATCTACAAGTGCTCGACACAGCTCAAACGTAATCGCCCGTGGTTCGATACCACCAGCCGTGCCATCGGACAGTGTGGGAAGTGACGGCAAATCCAAGATCTTTCCAGCTTTCACCGACTGAATCATGACCTGTGAGTTTTCGGGCGAACAGCCGATGATTTGCACATGTGGATATACGGATTTAAGGTAGCCCGCGATACCTGAAATCAGCCCACCTCCACCAAGCGAAACAAACACTATATCTATCTGGTCAAGCTGACGTGCCAGCTCAACGCCAATAGTCCCCTGCCCTCCGATGACTTTTATATCGTTATAGGGTGGCACGTAAACCATTTGGTTCTCGGTGGCATATCGCCGCGCGTAGACTTCGGTCTCAGCGCAATCTTTTCCGTAATAATGCACATCCGCCCCTATCTGCTCTATTGCCTGTACTTTGGTGGAGCTGGCATTTTCTGTCACAAAGACTATACCCGATGTGTTGAGTTCCTTCACACTATGGGCCACGGCCATACCATGATTACCAGTGGATGCGGTCACGACTCCCTGCTCAAGTTCCTCCGACATAACTGAAAGGAGCTTATTCATCGCTCCTCGTACCTTGAACGAGCCTGTATACTGCAAATTCTCCAGCTTGCAATATACGTTCGCACCGCCAACCTGGCTCAAATAACGGGAATGTTCCAAAATTGTTTGCCGAATGTTTGACCGAATACGTGATTCGGCAAGCCGAACTTCGTTCACGACATCTGTGGATTTGAGCATTACCGTTTCCTGGCTATTAGTTGATTATTTTTTTAGCTCCATGATAAAGTCGCGGATGCGGTCTAATGCCGATGCGAGGTAATTCTCTGGCAGACCAAAACTGATTCGGATAAACTTATCCATACCGAAGTGATCCCCCGGGATAATGAGCACGCTCTTGTCTTTACGCAACCGCTCTGTAAGCTCAGTAGAATTGATGTCGAAATGATAACGGACGAAAGCGATTGCGGCCGCCTGTGGTGGTGTAAGGCTGAATGTATTCTTATGACTATCCATCCATTGTTGCAAAATAGGATATCCTGTTCGGATATAATTGCGAGCACGCTGAATAATGCGAGGACGTACTTTTGAAGATAAGGCGATTGCCGCAAGTTTGTTTGACAAGATCGTGGCACTAATCGTAGTGTATTCATGCCGCGCCCAAATATCGTCTATGGTATCAACAGGGCCGACTGCCCAGCCTATGCGAAGACCAGGCAAGCCATACGCTTTGCTCATACTGCCGACCGCTATCACTTTGTTGTACCTGCCATAAAAGGATGGGCTTTGTTCATCCGTTAATCGCTCGGCGCCACTATATACTTCATCGGCTAAGATCCATGCACCAACTCGTTCAGCCGTACTGATGATGTCATCCATTTCGGCCTCGGTGAGAATATAGCCGGTGGGATTATTTGGATTACATATGGCGATGAGCTTTGTATTGTGTGTAACAGTTTCATTTAACTCGTCTAAATCAGGCGCCCAGCCATTTTCTTCACGCAAATGAAATGTCTTCAATTCCAAATTGTAGTTTTTCGCAATGCCCCAGATTTGCATATAATTGGGCAGCATGACTACGATTTCATCTCCTGCGCTGAGTAGAGTGCGGATCGTAACATAGTTGGCTTCGATTGCTCCTACAGTAACTAATATGTTGTTCATCGTAGTCCCTTCGTAAAGAGATGCGATGTTCTCCCGCAGTTCGGGGATGCCATTGGCATGCGGATAATTGAGTCCGGTGGCGAGTAAGTGGTTTATATAATCGGGATCATCCGCCAACAGCTCACCAAGTGAGATGGGTTGTACACCGCTTTCAGACAGGTTGTATTCGACATCCTGTTCAAACTTGGACATCATACGTTCCATAATAAATGGTTGAAATTCAGACATTTTGTTATTCTCCATTATTGAATTCTTATTAAATTGTATATGTAGCAAAGTCGTGTCCGATGGCGAATCTTTCATCTGACATTTCCCATATCGAACGCTTAGCTGCACGACCAAGCCTTCCAATTGCACGATTATATCAAGACTTTGCTCTAATTCCAGTCAATTGAAGTCTCTGCTGACAAATCTTTTACTCAGAGTCCAGTGCAGTTTAGCCATTTGTTATGCGGCTAAAAGGCCATAGGAAAAAAACGGTGCACCTGGTGGGCCCAGTGACATCTGGGCAGAGCCTTATCCAGTTCTTTGGTGGCAGCTTTCTCTTTTGCTGGAATTGCCCACCTTCTCAGATAGTTCAACAATGTCCGTAGCTACAATTATCTTACCTGTGTTTATTTTGCATGCCAGAGGATATTGGAAGGTAACGGTCGTTTGTTGGGGGCGATGGTTGGTGCTTTGAGAGTGAGTCGAAGGCCCTGGCCGCCGAAGCCCTGGAAGAAGGTCAGGGTAAGCGGATGTTTGCCAGCCTTGAGAGCGATGGTACCTTTTACTTCTCTCATACCGTGAACGCCGCGGTTATCAATGAGCAGCTTATCGCCGATGTACAACTCTGAGCCGTCGTCAGAGTTAAGGTAGAAGGTATATACTCCGTCGGCGGGCGCGTCAATAAAACCTTCGAATTTGAGGGCGTAATTTTCTTTACGCTTGGCTATGTTCAGGCTAATCCTTTCACACGTACCCGAAGCGGTCGGCTTGAGGGCGGCGAAGTCGGGCAGCTTTTCAAATCTGTCGGCTTCGTAGTAATCGTATTTCAGGCCCGGGGCGAGTTGGGCAACATCAACGGCGTTCCGGGGCGAGACACGGGTAAAGGCGGCGCCAGCAACGGCACTCTTTTTACCATCAGGCCAAAAAGTACGGGCCTTAACGGTAGTGGTCTGGTTCAACCTGATTGGGCCAACGTATCGGGGCGATGTGGCAGTCGGCTCGCTGCCGTCGAGGGTGTAGCGAATGTTGTCGTCATCGTTGCCCCCGGCCAATTTTACGTCGATATTGTCAATAAATATATTGACATCGTTTATAAATACCGGCGGAACGAATCCCAGGTTGGCCAACCTCACGCGATCAGCGTCCATCTTGATGACCTCCCGGTCATAGGTCAAAAGGCCGTTGCTTTCGGTTTCTATATCTGAAGTCTGGGTATAGACGGCGGCGCTGAGACCGGGATCGATTTTCAACCGGGCGATGCCCTGCAATAGTTCCTCGTAACGAACGGTCAGTTTCTCGCTGTCGGCCAGGGTTTGATAGCCCCAGAATTCTTTCTGCCAGGAATGCCCCTTGACCTGCATCCCCAGCCCGCCGAACTCGCCGAGCACCGCTGCCCGGGTCGGTTCCGGCTGTGGGGAGTCGGGGCCGGGATACGAATGTATGTCGTGTACATCGCCGATCTTCCTGTCAGACCAGCCGCTGGCGTTATTTACCAATCGTGATGGGTCCCATTGCTTAATCAGTTTAACCAGCCGCTGGGTATCATACTGGCCCCAGCCTTCGTTAAACGGCACCCACATAATGATCGAGGGATGATTTATGAAACCTTCCACCATCCGTCGCAGCTCAACTTCGAACTGTTTCTTGTCGGCAGATGTGGAGTTACTGCCTGCGGGCATATCCTGCCAGACGAGCAGCCCCAGCTTGTCGCACCAGTAATACCAGCGGTCCGGTTCTATCTTGACATGCTTGCGGGCCATATTGAAGCCCAGCTTTTTGGTGATTTCGACATCGTAGCGCAGGGCCTCGTCGGTGGGGGCGGCATAAAGCCCGTCCGGCCAAAAACCCTGGTCAAGTGGCCCAATCTGAAATACGAACTTGCCATTGAGCATAAGCCGGGTAATGCCATTCTCGTCCTTACCCAGTTCGATCTGGCGCATACCGAAATAGCTTTTTACCTTATCGACAACCTCTGGCTTACCCGGCAAACGCTGGCGGGACAGTATGATCTCAATGTCATAAAGGTGAGGATTATCGCAAGACCAGAGCTTAGGCGTGGAAATCTTAATAGCATCTTTCCGGCCCAGCGATAAGCTTGCCGTTTCAACAATTCTTCCATTGTCCCGCACATGAGCAGTTACCATTGGACGAGTTAGATGTTCTTTAGTGTTTTTACCCAGGACTGTTACCCATAAACGCTGGTTATCGACGTCGGGCGTCATAATAATCTCTCGATATAAGCCTGGGGCACCGGCTCCAGCCAAACTGTCTGCCAGATACCGGTAGTGGGTGTGTAAAAAATGCCGCCAGGATTCTTGACCTGTTTGCCGTGCGGCTGCCCGCCGGCGTCGCTGGGGTCCCAAACCGACAAGACCAGTTCCTGTTTTCCTGACGACTTGAGCGCGTCGGTAATATCATAACTGAACGCGTCGTACCCGCCTCGATGAGTGCCCATTTCCTTGCCGTTTACATACACCACCGACTCCCAGTCAACCGCCTGAAAGTGCAGTAAAATACGTTTGCCCTTCCAGTCTTTAGGCAGCTCGAATGTTAGCCGATACCATAGACGATTTTTTTCGTTCACACGTTTCATCACTCCCGAAAGGGCCGACTCGATCGGAAACGGCACCAATATTTGCTCCGTAAACTCTTTTGGCCTGGACTGTTCCTTACCTGTTACCGCCAATTCCCACAGCCCGTTAAGATTCAGCCATCGCTGGCGTACCATCTGCGGACGGGGATATTCCGGATGGACATTGTCCGGTGAAACATCTTTGGTCCACCGGGTCGTCAAAGGCCCTCGGGCCGGCTTCCATTGTGTATCAGCCTTGCCCGAAACCACCATATTCAGCACCAGAAACACCAAAAGAACTGCATTAACTGTGCGTCGCATCTTGAATCTCCTTAATTGGCATTCTTATCCTCTATCATCTCCCGGTAATATTGAACAATTCGGATTCAAAGTAAAAATCCCACCATGAATCGATCATCTTTACTGCTATTAATAGCCGAGCCTCCCCCAGACGCCCCTTTGGACCCAACGCAGGTCCTCGTTGTCTGGATGTTCCACACCAGAAAGCCCCTTTTGGGCAATCTCAATGGTGCGCGGATCGGTCCATTTCCGGTACTCGGCATGGACATCCGCAAAGGAAAAGGTAGTCCCCATGCCGTGGCGTGCGGGAACAGGGTCCCACCATCGTTCCTGGTCATAATACACAGTCCAGCTATCAGGACTCAAACGGCCTTCGTCAATGAATACTATGCGTCTGCTGGGGTGGCGAATCTCGGAACGCTCTTTTATGTAAACGCCTTTCGGAAGCGTCACCCCCTCCCTAACCCAATCGAAACCGTTCATGGCATCCACAATCGCGTAGGTGGCCCATTCGCCCCGTATGCCCGTCGGACACTTGAAAATCTTGGGTGATGGACAATACACGTACAAGGCGCTCTTTTCAAAGGCCGCCTGTGCTTCAGTCGAAGACGCATAGTTCGAAGGTATTATCATCCATGGGTTCTTACCTATATTACCGGGACGTGCATTCACGATTTTGTCGTCGGAATCGTCCGCGTACATTTGCCAGGCAAATTGGAGCTGTCTTAAATTGCTTAAGCAACTGGCTCGCTTGCCCTGTTCCCTGGCCCTTTGCAGGGCCGGCATCAATATCGCCATCAACAATGCAATAATTGCAATTACTACGAGCAACTCAATTAGCGTAAAACCATTATGGCGTTTCATAAGGTGACTCCTTAAATCCGGTATTTCTCATTTACACTTCACTGAAACACCCTGCATGTTTCAAATCCCATAATAGCACAATCTCAATTAGATTTCAACAATAATCCGACAAGTTTAAACACGCTATTCGAGATAGATAACAAGAAAACCATGGTGTGTGTCGTGCAAAAAGGCAAAAACTGTAAAGACCACAAAAAATCAAACAGCCTTCTATGCTTCTTAAAAATCTATCCTGTCCCGAAAAGTCACATACATTATCAATATTATAATAGTAGCAATAATCGCCTCAAGCCGCCAAGAAAGTCTTTTCTGACACTATTACAAATCGCCTGTGTGCGTGCTTTTGGCTTTCTTGATAATCTTGCTGCGAGTAATACCGCTGTCATTAAAGGAATCAACGGTAAAAAAGTAATCCCCATTGGCGTTCAGGCTGTTAATCGGAATTGAATTTTCTCGATAAATCTGGTAATTGTTATACAGCTTGTCCGGCAAGATTCCGTAACGCACGATATACCCATCCGCCCCTTGAACCTTTTCCCATTTAACCACCGCCCGACGTTGGTCTTGCGGATTTCTTTGAACTACAAAATCTTTGACCGGATCAGGCTGTCGGCCTAAGCCGTTGCCGAAAACGCGCAAATCACGCACTGAGAATCTCCCCTGGCCGGGCGAATAAATATTAGTCAATCGGACAAATCTGCCTTCCACCGGTTTCGTTAATTCGATGTAATCATGGGGAACGTCTTTTCTGGCATTAGTTTTGTCAACCACCGCCACCCAATTTTGAGAATCCGGGGATACTTCAATCAGGTATTGATGATAAAACATTCTTCCGAAAGCGAATATTCTATGTTCGGCAAAATTCACCTGCAGAGCACTGATTCTACAGGTTTTTCCCAGATCGATCTCAAGCCATTCGCCCTTGCGTCCAGTCGATGCACTCCAGTATGTTTTAACGTCCTCATCGACAGCGAGTTCAGCCGGAAGCGAACGCGACTGAGAGGAAGCTTTCACCTTTTTCCCGTATGAAAGCAACATCAGGCGGGCTAAGTTATTGCCGGCGAGATTACTATTAGCGGTTTTTTTTCTGGCCCTTGGCAGATATTGCGGGTAATCCCCGAGATAGGTATCGGCGCGGATCTGGCCATCGTCATCAAAGTCCACTGGGAAAATCCCGACTCTTCGATCAACGTCGCTGGCGGCACTGACCATCAGGGTGACTACTTTCCAGTAATTGCTATATTTATCTTTAAATATGGCGCCATGTCCGGCCCCTGGGACGAAACCGGTAGGTTTATGTGAGAAGGGACTGTAAGGGGCATAAGTAAAGGGGCCGCGGGGACTGTCAGAGGTAAAGACCCCGTCCGCATAAGTCTTGAACTCGGTTCCCGGAGCCGCATATTGCAGATAATAGACGCCTTGATGTTTGGTCATCCAGGCACCTTCGATCCAGGGTATAATTTCCAACCGGTTCCTCCTGGAAACTCCCATATTATCGTCGCCGCGGCATTCCCACCCCCGATTCTTGTGATCCCCATATAAACATGCAAAAGGCTTTCCTATCGTCTTAAAATTGTTGTCCGGGTCCAGTTCCACACCATGAATCGGGCCGTTAGGGGAGCCGCTATAGTAAAGATAGACCTTGCCGTTATCGTCCAGGAAAAGGGCAGGATCCAGCATGTAGGGACCGATTTCCGCAGCCTTTTTCCAGATTCCCTTTTTGGGATTGTCGGTACTGTAAATTACCCGGTTCGATCTCATTGCCGTGAAAAACATTCGATCTCCCATCACAAATGCGGTGGGGGCATAATCTTCGATCGGCAGACCCTCGGGTTCCACCAGCGTCCATGTGCTCATATCGTTCGAATACCAGTAGCCCCCGGCCTTAGAGGCAAAAAGGTAGTAATCTCCCTTATAAAAGACAATCACCGGATCGGCTGCTTCCCGCCAAAGATTCTGGCCGGTAAACCACGTCGGGTGTATGTTAAACTGATAGTCAATGTTAATGGGATTGCAAAAGGTGTTCATTTCTTCCGGGGTGCTTCTGCAGCCGAAAAAGAAAACTAAACTCGCTATAAAAAGACACAACAAATAAGAAGGATGAAATTTATTTTCGATTTTCTTATAATCTGATTTGTCTTTGTGAAACATAACACTTCCTTTCCAGATGAAATTCATAAATTGTATAGGAATTTGTTCCTGAATTTGCCGTTTATTTTACGAGTTTCATATCCTCTTAACTTTTGGATTCAAAAGTGTTATGTATGATTCAAGTCCCAGCCGGTCCGGTATGGACTACGGACATATTTGTTCGCCTCGGGGATATTGGTTACCTTTAGATTTTTACCATCCCAAATAATCTTTTTGCCGATGCGCTGGGCCACATTACCAAGTAGCACCGTCTCGGTCAACGGGCCGGTGTAATCAAAGTTGGCACTGGCCGGTTTGCCGCCCTTACAGGCATCCAGCCAGTCACGGTGATGACCCTTGGAACGAGGCAATGTCTTGTCAGGACGCTGGTACTCTTTCATTTTGCTTTCCGGGATCAGCCGCGGGCTGCCGGCCCAGCCACCGCAGAGAATCTTACCTGTTTCGCCAACGAAAAGAATGCCATTGCCACCTAATCGCCGTTTTGGTTCCAACTCTTCCGGCCGCGGTGGCCGATGATCCCCATCATACCAGGTTAACGTCACCGCAGGCAAATCACCACGAGCAGCAAACTCATACTTGACCGTAGAACCTTGCGGTGTTACCTCTTTTGTAACTTTGGTGTTAATGGTTTCCACACTGACAGGATGAACAAGTTTCAAGGCCCAGAATGCCGGATCGATATTGTGACAAGCCATATCACCGATCCCGCCGGTGCCAAACGCCCACCAGTTCCGCCATGTATACGGATGATAGTACGGATGATAAGGGCGATATGGAGCCGGTCCCAGCCAAAGGTCCCACTGTAAACCCAAAGGTACAGGAGGGCTTTCCTTGGGTCTTTCATCCACGGTAAATCGGCTACCCCCTCCGGTCCAGGCGTGTACTTCCTTTATTGCCCCGATGGCGCCATCCCAAATCCATTCACAGGTCAGACGAATCCCTTCCCCCGAATGGCCGTGGTTGCCCATCTGAGTCGCTAAACCCGCTCGACGGGCGCCCTCGGTTACTTGACGAACTTCATAGACCGAATGGGCTAATGGTTTTTCACAATACACATGCTTACCCCGGTTAATCGCCGCCATGGAAGCGACGGCATGAACATGGTCAGGGGTAGCAACCAGAACGGCATCAATCGCCTTTTCCCTATCGAACATCTCTCGAAAATCAATATAAGGAGTGCACTTTTTGAAGCTCTTGGCCGAATCTTCTTGGGCATAGAAGTCATTGATTAATTTCAAGGCAGGCTTTCGCCCACCCGTACCCTTATAGTAGAATCGACTGTAATCACTCTCCTCATTTGGATCGGCAATAGCAATAATCCTCGCATCTTTGTGCCTGAGCAAGCTTTTAATATTCACGATTCCCTGACCGCCTGTACCGATCACCGCAATATTGACTCGCTCACTTGGGGCCGTCTGCCCTGCTCCGCCAAGGACATATTGCGGAACAATACTAAAAACCGAAGCAGCACAAGTACCACCAATAAAATCTCGACGGGATATTTGGGATGCACGAAATCTTGCTCTCTTTTTGTTCTTCATAACCATTTCCCCTTGAATTTTCTTTTTCGGAAATTGTCCCGGTTTCAGTTGAATTTCGTCAATTGACTTAAAAAACTCATCTCATACGCCATACTTTAAGCCACAGCCTGCTGCTTGTCAATGCCTTTCTCTAATTATACATCGTAGATATGCCTACCATCTCCGAGATAACAGGTCTGCTCAGTGAAAACTGAATATTGACGGTTTCAGGAAGAGTGATTGCCGACAACGCAGGCATCGGGCTTTGCAGCCGGCCGCAATAGAGCGGGTTATTTGGATAGGCTCTAAGACTCCTTTCAATACCGCCGGCGCTATCCGCCAAACTCCATCTAATACCCCAGCCTGCCCCACGTGGCCTTCTGCAGCCTCTGAAGGTCATACAAGCCATTCTCGGTCTGCGGTTCGTAGTCCACCATACCTTTCAGCCAATCCACCATTGGCTTTGTA
>Ga0114922_10002400_pt1 | contig 17555 bp, 15 predicted proteins | sample AartaG_FD_100975 | JGI IMG/M metagenome (GOLD analysis project Ga0114922, IMG submission 100975) | Deep subsurface microbial communities from Aarhus Bay to uncover new lineages of life (NeLLi) - Aarhus_00045 metaG | ecosystem: Environmental > Aquatic > Marine > Oceanic > Sediment | place...
AGTTCCTATAAATACTGAGGAATGTATTGGTTGCGAAAGCTGCATAGAGGTCTGTAAAGAGAATGCTATTGTTGTTGTGGAAACTCAGCCTGCCTTATCCGAGCAAGCCCTCTCCCTTTTAAAGGATATAAACTAGTTTGGAAAACTTACCGTACACAATAGGAAAATGACGGGCTTCGAGTATCTACATGGGAAATGAAACCGGGTGATATGGAAGAGATAAAAAATAGAGCCCGAAAAATAAAGGAAAATATCTCCCCATTTTCTTGAAGATCAAAGGCGAGATTAGCTGTAAAACCTCAATTCTACCTTACCTCCCACCGTTACACCTGCCTGCCCCAGGCACGGTCGGCTTCCAAAATTAATCTCTTTACCAGTAAAGATCAATCTCGGATCAAAAACAGAAAAAAAGGTTTAATTTTCCTGATTTTTGTATTAAAGCTTATACAGATTCAAAAAGCAATTTCCTAGTGCGCCAGGCAAAGCCTGCGAGATCCAGTTGGTTGAAAAGCCAACCTGGCAAAGTTAGCCGACCGTCAGAACCGAGTTTTGCATCTATGCGGGTAATCGTATGGGTGAAGCGTAAACAGGGAGACAGTAGGCCGTAATCCAAATAAGGGTGAAGGTGTATTCAGCCTCGAAAACGCTTATGTTGTGGAGTAAGTCCAAGTGGTTAAGAACACCGAAGACAGTAACGAAGTCATCGTTATAGGCGAGATGGCGGAAACTCCACCGGGGTCATAGTCCACGGCATGCTGTCCAAAGGACTTCGTAGGAACCTGGGAGGACCTATACTTCCCTCCTTAAAGGGGGTACTTGAAGCCGAGGAGACGAGGCCAGAGGAAGGGGTATAGGAAGTCGGATCAACCCATAGTACTGATGATGCTGGGTAATGCCAGAGGAGGGAAGGGGTTGACAAACAGGTGTATCGAGGAGGTGAAACAGGTGCCGGACACAGAGCCGGGAGAAGAACTGTCAACGAAACTGAATCGACTATCATCTACTTTGCTACGATGTGAGCCTGTTTGAAGAGCCGGATGCAGGAAAACTGCATGTCCGGTTCTGTGAGGGGCCGGGGCCAACTGATGTATGGTTGAAATATGGTGGCACCGCCGGGAAACCAGGCGGAAAACGGAGAAAACAAACCTCAACCTGTAGCATCGGGAGAAACCGGTCTACTCGACTCACTTAAATTAGCAAGTGTTAGTAAATGTATTATATCAAACGAGCTGAGAGGACGGTAAATGTGTTTTGGGAATCTGTAGCAATAGAAATAGAGAAATCTATTGCTAAGTTAAAATCTGAGTATCAAAATAAACAAAAGCCGGTTTATTTCGATTTTCGAGATGCATGTAATCAATGGGTCAAAAGATCTGATAAATATACGCATCTGATCCATAGATATCCCGCCAAATTGTTACCATATATACCAATTTTTTTCTTGTTTGATCCAAAATGCCAAAAGAAAAAAGGATACTTGTTAGATCCATTCGCTGGGACGGGAACAGTTCTGCTTGAAGGCATCACCCATCCTTATAATAAGATGGATGCCTTAGGTGTAGAAATCAACCCTCTTGCCAGATTGATATCGAAGGTTAAGACAACCCCACTGAAAACATCGGTTCTAGAAAAAAAGGCCGACGATTTGTTAGCTGCCATATCTAAAACCCGCCGCCAGTTTGAAATACCGCAGTTTCCTAATATTGATTTATGGTTTAAGAGGAAAGCCCAAAGAGACCTTTCTCGAATTAGATATCATATTGAACATTTAAGGGACTCAAATTACAAAGATTTCTTTTGGGTTTGCTTTTCATCTATTATCCGTCGTTCTTCTTTGGCTGATCCAAAGATTGCGCCACCCGTAGTTCTGAAAGAAATAGAATACTCTGATAAAAAACAGACTGAAAAAGTTAGGAAGCAAATTCTAGAAAAACAAAATCCTAGATCTATAGAGTATTTCAATGAAGAAATTATAAAAAATATTAAAAGGATGAATGAATTTTCGAATGTTATGAAAAATGAAAGTGTTAAATCCCAAATAGTTTGGGATGATGTTAGAACGCTAAAAAAAGGAAACTGCGCTTACAAAGGCCAAATCGATAAATCAAGTGCTACCAACATATCAGGGGTAGATCTTGTTATAACTTCGCCCCCTTATATAAACGCTCAAAAATATATAAGAACCTTGAAATTTGAAATTATTTGGCTTGGCTTAATGGATTATAGCGAACTAATAGAGCTGGATAAGCAATTCATAGGGACAGAACGTATCTATTCAGATGATTACTCAGAAATAATTCAAGTAGGTGAAAATATTGCTGATAATACTATAAAGCAGATCTATGAAAAAAATAAAAAGCGGGCTGGAATTGTGGCTTATTATTATCAATCTATGGCAACTGGTATGAAGAAAATTTATGATGCTTTGAATCCAGGAGGTAGATTTGTTTTAGTTGTTGGAAATAATTTAGTTCTGGGTAAAAGAATTCAGAATCATAAGATATTAAAAAACATTGCTACCCAACAAATAGGCTTTAACCTTGATTTTATTGCAAAGGATGAGATCAGTTCACGAGGGATGATAACTAAACGGCATGAAACTTCAGGAATCATTCTTGATGAATGGGTAATAGTTCTTAGTAAAAATTAAGTGAGCAATGATGATCAGATATCCTCATTTGTTTCTTGTTGATTGGCCATTCAATATAATACCAGAGGAAAGATATTGCACTTTCATGGCTGACAGAGAGCAAATGAATCAGGATATCAACCTATTGATAAGAAATTTCTCTAGAAGAGACAACTCCACTATAAACATTATGTGGGCTTGGTATGGGGCAGGTAAAACTCATACGCTTAAATATTTAGCAAATCAATGCTTAGGGGAAGAGGCTACATTTGTTCCTATCTATAACGAATTTCCGAGAAAGACTCGTTCATTTCTAGATTTATATACAGCCTTTGTTGAAAAGATCGATATTGAATTAATTCAGGATTTTTACCTTGAAGTTTTTACTAGCCCAAAGAAAGACGAGGCTCAAAAGGTACTTTATCATGATTATCCGGACCTATCCAATGCTATGAAAAGCCTTTGTACGGAACGTGAAGATAAAGCATCCATAGCCATGTATTGGTTACGTGCTCAAAATGTGCCATTGAAAGATCTGAGATACATCAATATTACAAGCAGAATTGATAATGCTGAAAAAGCTCTTAAAGTGATTACTTGGCTTGTTCAATTATTCAATTGGGCTCAATTCTCTGAGCATATTGTTCCGGCAAGAATTATATGGATGATTGATGAATTTCAAAGGATTACTGGCTGCAGACCTTCGGTTCAAGAAGAAGTAAATGGATGCTTGTTGTCTGCCTTTAATCGCTGCCCTCGTTCTTTCTCTCTTTTTTTATCATTTTCAGGTAACCCTGGTAATAAAATGCCATTCTGGTTATCAAGGGAATTAACAGACAGAATTGGGATAGAGAAAATTTTACTTCTTCCCCCCCTTTCCACTAACGAAGCTATTACATTCATTAAAGATGTACTCAAGCAGTATAGACCCCCAGATAATAAACCACCTTCGTCAACTTTTCCTTTTGATTCTGAAGCAGCTGAAACTATTGTCCATATTATTGATGAAAAAGCTGATATAAAACCTAGGACAATAATGCAAGCATGTAACGCCGTGTTAGAAGAAGCAGATATGCTAATCGAATCAGGAAAACAAAAGATAATTAGTAAGGGTTTTGTTGTTAAGATTTTGAAAGATAGGACCTTTTTGGACACTGAAGACGAAGGATAAAAGGAGCACACATGCCAGATCTTTTAACGAGTGAGGTTTTGGGAAATTCAGGAGTATTCGGTTTCCTAAAGGAGATGGAAACACTTCAGTCTGTAGAAAAGGATAAGATTTATGACTTATTTTCTAGCAGCGGTGTTAAAACTCCTGATTTAATGTTTGACCATCTAACTCAAATAAGTGTCATCTTTGAAGCTGATAGGAAAGTTTATTTATCCCCTAAGGGGCATGAGATGTGGTGGCTTTTACGAGCATTGAATGGGGGAGATTTGAAGGAGGCATTTCAACATCTTAGACAATTGAATCCCGATCTTTTTCCTTATGAGATTGTTACTGAAGGTATGGCTTCTCAGTTTATTCATGATCTTGCTTCGAATCCAAAATTTAGAAGAGTGCTGATCTGCTCACCGTGGGTTTCCCTAAAAAGAAAAGTTTTCCAAAGGTTTTCATATGCTATTTATAAGGCACAAGAAATAAGCCCAGTAAATAGGGTTGATATTACTCTCATCGCTCGACCTATAAAGCAAAATGATCCTCGTTATGAAAGTTACATCGATCTATTTAACTCTTTGAAAAGGATTGGAGTGGAAATAATTCTACATGAAAAATTGCATTCAAAACTTTATATCCGTGATCCAGGAACTTTTGGCGGCATAAGCCAAGCAATTTTCGGCTCGGAAAACCTGACTGGTAAGAGAAATATAGAACTTGGAATCAGGATTACAAATGATACAGCAATAATAAACAAACTTATTACCTACTTTTTTGATTTATACCAAGAATGTACACCTTTTAGGGGGGAATAGATGGACAATCCAAACAATATTCAAAATCGTTTTGGTTTAAGTAGATCTAATTTTATTCTCAACCCATTATCGGATGAAGATGCAGACTTTTTTGCAGACCGTACAGGAGTGAACGTGGGGAAGATAATAGAAGACCTTCAAATAGATCTAGCCACCGGCTTGCCCCCAAAAAGAATGTTGTGGGGGCCATATGGTGGAGGGAAAACCCATACGTTGCAACATACAATGAGAAGACTCTCAGATCTCACCCCTATTTATCCTGTATATGTCGAATGTCCAGATCTTTCTAAGCGTTCTGCATTCCTTGAACTTTATAGAGAAGGTGTTATGAGAGGTTGTGGACAAGACTTTATTATGCATCTTTTCGAGAGTATAAGAGAGAAGGTAGGATATGCAAAGCCGGATGAAGTAATACGTAAATTGAAGGAAGCATTAATAGATGAAGAACTCGCGAAAGCAGTTGCAATTTTAACAAATCCGACTGACAAAAATAAATTAATTCTATGGACTTGGTTCTCTGGCGTACCAGTTCCTAGGGGAGAATTAACCGAACTTAGCCAAACCCAGGATCTAACTTCTTCAGAACCTGCCCGTCTTGCTCATTATGTAACGATCATTGGTAAACTCATACAAGAAATTGAAGATAAAACTCTTATATTGGTTTTAGATGAAATGGATCGAATTGGCTTCGTAGGACCAGATACTATTGTACAGTTTAGAACCGCATTTACACGATTGATGGATCCAAATCAAAAATATATTTCTGTATTATTGGGTCTTTCTGCAAGAAATTTTCCTGACCTACCCGATATATTTGGTGGAGGAGGTCCAATTGTTAGTCGGATAGGCCGTGATGCTATTACTGAAATACCTATGCTAGAGGATCTTGATGTCGAACCTTTTATAAAGAAAATTATTGGGTATATCCGTAATGGTGCGGTTAATATAGATTCATTGATTGAAGCAACTAAAGACACAACAAATGAAGAGATTGTAAAGGATATGTTTCCTTTTACAAAAGAAGCAATAGATGCAATAAAAGTTGGTGTTGGCCAAGAAATGACACCCCGCGAAATAACCCTAAAGATGACAAGGGCTGCTGGAAAAGCTCATAACTATGATAGAAAAGTTATTACATCAGATCTGATCGATTAAATTATTTAAAGGGATTTTACAATGAAAGAATTTCCTATTAAGAGATTTCGATTAGAACATGGCTATGCTTTTGACCATTCGCTGGTTGGTCCTGAGTTTCAAAAAGACAATATAGTTATTGGTGGAACATCAGAAGAAGAACCTTTAGAGGTAGTTTTTGTTGGTAAGTTAGCTGAGTATGACAATATGAGGGCAAATGTTTGGTTGGACCTTAATGGAGCTCATGCAGTTTATATAATGGGAAAGCGTAGGAGCGGAAAAACATTTACGCTCGGCTGTATTGCTGAAAGTCTTGCTTCAACTCAATGGATAAAGCAGGGAGATAATAAACAAGCAATACTGTTATTGGATACTATGAATGTATTTTTGACGGCTCATCACAATATTGACGATGTTTTCGGAGGGAAAAGTCGTGAAGCACAAGAACTGAGAAAATGGGGGATAGATTCTGAAACTTTGCCAATAAAATTCTTTTACCCCAAAGGTACGCCTGTTCCTCCGGAGGGAGAAATACAAGAATTAGCACTTAGGGCATGTGATTTAACAGGAGATGATTGGGCTGCACTATTTGGTGTGGATACTTTTAGCGAACCTATAGGCCAATTAATTTCAGAATTATATGATCGGGTAGCTATTGATGGTTATCAGCCAATCGAAGGAAAAAAAATCGAACCGAATTCAAATTATGACATTTCTGATTTACTTAAATGCCTTGATGAATCGCCTGATATCCAAAGGTTTGAATTCAGAACTATTGAAGCTGTTAGACGGTATTTAAGGGCAGTTAATCGTCTTCCCATATTTTCTGGAGAAGGACTAAATATTCAAGAACTTTTTAAGGAGGGGCATATTTCAATAGTCCTCCTTCGGGATTTAGATTATAATTTGCGTGGTTTATTGATTGGAATAATTGTCAAGAAACTAATGGAACAACGAAGCCATTCTGATCGATATGAAAGATTAGCTGATGTTCATAAGACAAAATATGAAACATTAAAGGAAGTGCAGCCAGAAGAAGCGAAAATAATTCATAAAAAATATCAAGAATATATTACAGAGGCAAAGAGAGGTCTGCCACGAGGTTGGATAATAATAGATGAGGCCCATAATTATCTTCCCGCTAAGGGAATTATCGCTAGTAGGGCACCTCTAAAAAAATACGTGAATGAGGGACGCAATTTAGGTTTATCAATTGTTGTCGCTACGCAACAGCCATCAGGGCTTGATCCGGCAATACAACGTAATGCTGATATTTTGATTATCCATTCCATGAGTATGGGGGATGATATCCAAACAGCGGAGCGTATGATCAATGCCTTTGTACCAGAATCAGTGGTTGTAGATAACTCAGATCGTATTACTACTCGTGTTTTTGATAAAATTATACGCAGTCTGAGCCTAGGATTTGCAGTAATTTCGAATGAAAGGATAAATAGGGTATTCCCCATTAAAGTACGGCCAAGAATAACGGTTCATGGTGGGAAAAAATATTGATGGAAATAAGGTTAATTTTAAAGACCCACTATCAAATAAATAAACCAGGAATTTTCTCAATTCTTCTGAGAAAGTGTACTTCTCCTAACCAAAGTAATTATCCAGAAACGATATCTAATAAATTATCTAGTATTCATTTTGAAAGTATTTCACTTAACAAGGAATCTGCTAAATTTGCAGTTGCAATGGCACAATCTTTTGGCTTTATAACCAAAAATATGTTTTGGAATTGGAAAGGTCATTCAATAAACTTACTTCTCGATGAAACAAATAGAGAAAAGCCGGATGATTTTCTTAAGCTTACTCCAATAGAGAATTTGTTGTATCTGAAGTATTATTTGGAAGCTGATGGTGCAACGATACTTGAGATATGTAAAAGACTATATTCTAAAGGTAGTATATCGCGGATTGAATTGCTTTCAAGCGATTTCATTGATCAAATCTTTATTGATATCTGGGGAAGTTATAGACAGCTTACAGATGATCTGAGAGAAAAGACTAGCCTAAGACAGAGTATTGATAGGCTTAGATCAAAGCCTTATACATTCAAAACACGGATTCATAAGGCATTAGCACATATCGAGCCTCTTGTGGATTTTAATTTTATTGATCGTAAAGAAGAGAAAAAGGAAGTATTTTTTATCCCCAAGGTAACTAATGGTGTTTCAGCGATTGAAAGACTTTCCAGGGAAATTAACAACATCGAGGACATGGAAGCACGTTTTTCTCGATACCAATTTTTCGAAATTATTAACAATGTATATAATATGAATTCTATTAGCTATGATCCAGAAATTCATTTAGACCTGTTGAGGAGAGAAATTGTGAAAAGCTATCTTCAAGCACGTACCGAACCATCTAATATGGCTTCCATTGCGACAATATCAGATATAATTTCTGTGAGAATGCTCCAAGAGAGAGGAATTCTTATCGATAGGCCACAGGTTGAAAACGAACTAAATAAACTAAAATATGCATTTAATAGCGACGTTCGTTACCATTTAGATATGAGTGGTAAAAGGGCATTCATCATTCTTTCAGATAGACTCTGTAAAATTTCATCTTCATGCTCAAATACAGACAGCAAAGCTCCATAAAGACGGAACGCACTCCTCGGCATGATGCATGCTGCCGGTATAACTCACTTTCCTCAACACCAAATTGAGATGCAACTTCCCTGGCTATCTCTTCCATATTGCTCGGCCCCTTTTCAAGGGCCTTCAATCCTGGAAGCTCCCTTTTGTCTCTCCTCAGTTAATACGGCAGATTCTTGAACATTTTGGCAACTGGGTACAGAGGCCTCCAGGAGACCCGCCAACCCAAGAAGCCTTTGATCAAAATGGCTAAATAGTCTATGAACCTTGTGGAATTGCTCCGCACCACTTCGTGGATTCCACAGGGTGAACCCTTAGATGATGGTTGGCCTAGCTATGAAGATCCATCTCACTCAATCATACCTTACCTCCTACAGTTACACCTGCCTGCCGCAGGCACGGTCGGCTTCCAGAATTACTCTCTTTAACGGTAAAGATCAATCTCGGATCAAAAATAGAGATAGAGGTTGCAATTTTTCTTATTTTTATGTTAAAAATTCTACAGGTTCAAGAGGCAATTTCCTATCACTTGACACTTTGAATGCTTGCCTCGCTGAAAAGTTTAGGGAGGGTTAAGTTTGCTGTCTCTGCTTTACCAACGCCAAACTTCCCGAATAACCAGCAGTTCATGTTATTCCTTCCTTCTGTGATTGGCCTAAGGCACATTCCGATTTCCTTTAGCTGTTGATCCCTATTGTGAATCTCAGGCGGCAGATTACTTTATCTCAGGATGACATGGTTGGCCGTGCTGTTCGTACAGATTAGAAGAAAAGATTTGTTTTTCCAAAAATGTTATTATGTTTAGATAAAAGACAGGCTAATTAAAGAAGCATAATAAATTACAGAAAATCTTTGGAATGTATTAATTGCTTTAAGTTTCAGAAAGAAAAAGGCTTCACCCATCCGTTCTCCTTGTAATACCCAAATAGCTCACGGTCAGGTATGGCATCAATCACAAACAGGTGGATGTCATCTATACACTTCTAGAAGTGATTTATAATGATTTGGTTGAGCCTAACTTTCCTCCGCTTGATTACGTAAAGCAACTCATACAGATGGTTATGGTAAGGTTTTACTTTTTGCCATTGCTGACAATTTGAGGGTCAAAAAATTACGACTACCAAACCTAATCTTCAATAATTTTGAAAAGTTGCCATATAAACATAAGACGACAAATTGTTATTTTTGTAAGGCGCATCAAGGCGATGAGGCGCAGGAAATGTGGTGGATACAAAGAATTGTCGCATCAGGAGATTGCAGAGCGACTGAATGCAGCGGCTATTACGACTAAGCGTAATAAGCCTTGGGCTCCAGCAAAGATATTCTGGACCCTGAATCCACATAGGAGTTAACCATTGTGGGTCTGCTCGGTTAATCTTGAGAGATAAGTTCGGATCCGGAGATGTGTGGTCCCGAGCGGAAAAATCTGTGAAGAAGAGTGCTAATAGAGAGTCTGGAGACTAACGTGCGACATCCCAGATTTAGAGCCCTACAAAGTGACTTCTTCCTTCAAGGAAGTGACCTTAAAAGGAAGGATTTCCGCCGGAGAGGAGCTCACAAGTAACCTGAATTGATCATAGGAAAATCCACGAGGGAAATAGCCAAACGATTTTAGGTCAAAGTAGTCTTCTTCTGCCATGAATTCCTTAGAGAGCGCCAATGCGATTTCACTGCTCGCATCGAAATCAATGTAATTACTTAAATGAAGATGTGAATAACCCCTGTGTTCAAGTGAGAAAGGATCGACCGCTTTCGTGCCCATGGGAGCGAGTGAACGCAAAAACAAGTGTGACCGCTCATCTGGTCCATAGATTGTTAATGCGCCCACGGACACTCCTTTGATGAAGTTACGGTGTAAGGAGAGCCAAGCTGCCGTTTCTTCGATCGTCTCACGGTTTTCACCTGCGTATAGCAGAACATTTATTTTTACCCATACTCCAAGTCTCTTGCATTCCTGTAACAATTCAGAGGCCTTTTTCAGATATTTTTTCGGATTTGCACATTTTTTCATTCTTATCAACTGTGTTGGACTGGCAGATTCAAGACCTAGATCAATCACCTTGAGGCCCGCGCTGGCCAAATGTTTCAGTGTTTTAGGCGTCAGTCCATCTACTCTCGTTTCGGTACGCCAAGTAGCGGATAGCCCATATTCATGATACAATCGATCGAATTCAGCAGCCCAATATCTAGAGGGATGAAAAAAGCTGCTTTCGAAATATACGTTTATAAATTCTGTATTATAAGTATTACAAATATGAGCGATGGAGTTAACAGTGCTTACAGGGGAACGAAGCTGCGACAGAGGAGAATCATTCTCCACGCAAAATGCACAACCCATCCCACAACCCCTTGAGATCTCTATGCTAGGGTGATACCTATGAAAATTCTCAAGCAAATTGTAGTCAAGATCGGGCAGGTCGGTTATGGCAGGTTCAGGGGCACTATTAAAACTTATATGGGTGTGTGGTATTATATTCCAAATGCTAGGCCACAAAAGAGACTCTATGCGTTTCTCCGCAGTTCCACAAACAACTAAGTCAGCCTCAGGGATTTTCCTGCTAAGCCAACGGCCATTCGGCCTTGCGACCCAGCGACCACCCACAACTTGTCTTTTTTCTGGGTATAGGAGCTTCAATGATCTGCAAAATTGACCAACCCAACTTAAGGCGAAGCTGCTTGGAACAGATAAAAAAATTGGATGACTCGAATTCAAAAGGTCACGCTTCAACAAATCTTCCACAAATTTCACTGGGTCAGTAAACCTGCCATCAACAACTTTTGCAGGATATCCCTTTTTCGACAAAATTGAAGCAAGACCAAGTAAGCCATAGTTCAGATAGAGGTTCTCCCGCGCAACTAAAGTATCCTTCTTTTTAGGCCTTGTCATCCCTGCGGTGACAAAAAGAATAGGTTGTTTCTTCATGACCTACTTATAACCCAATTGATTACTTTAGTTACTCTCTCTGATTGTTCAGGGCTGTCCAGGATGATGCGCTCCAAATCCCAGCTTTCTAAGAAATGCATTATCTTTTGGTCGATTATTCTGTTGAATTCTATTTTCTCAGATCTATAGCCATCTGATTGAAACGGGATAAGCCCGAAAGGCAAATAGATATGGAGATCATATTTCTTCGCTTCTTCTCTGCACAATGTCACTAAATCTTCCTCACGCTCAAAAGGATCATATGGTCTACGTTTCACGGACCAGTAGGCTGCAATATCCACAAAAGACCGATCAGTGAGATAGTTGTCCTGACCAGATTCCATTTTTCTTTTCTCCAAGAAATAGCATAGCTGAAAAACTGCAAAATCTTTTTTTCCCATAGAATCCATCGATTTATGACCCAGCTGGTCCAAAAGCGATCGAGCATTGACGGAAAGTAATTTGTTTATTCTTTTCCGGAACGACGGAATTAACAAGAGACTCCTTGCAAGTGTTGTCTTTCCACTGGAGCTGCTGCCTGTCAGAGCAATTATCACGTGTTTCCTCGACTATCATATACAATTTCACACAATTCTGTGGATATCGGTCCGTTTATGAGCCTGTCAATGTGCTCCATGACTCTTTTTCCTATGCCGAGAGTAGCGTCACAACGAATTGTTGGTTCATTGGTGCTGTCAGGCCCGCGCAAGAATGGAAAAAAGAACACCTCGTCGTCAAGGATAAAGCAAGAGAAATTAGTTACCCCCGAAATGTTGATGATCCTGAATCTCCCACGGATATTTAATGCCGTGCCTATAACTCGTTTTAGGTCATCTTGCCTACCCTGTATGATTGTCTCCCAATTAGTATCGGTCGGAACCTCATTCTCAATCATCTCTTGCGCCGCAAGTACGCATCTCTGATTGACTGGGTGTTTTGGTGTAAGCAACTTAGTGAAAGGGCTCCAAAAAACTATAACAATATCTATTTCATGCGATTGTATTAATTCAAGAAAAACATCTGTATGCTGCCTAACAAGGTGATTATTCGACATTCCTATCGCCCAAGCTCGTGTACGTGCTTTCTTAAGACATTTGCTGTAAAGATTAACTGTGTTATCGTCACCTCTCTGACTAATTACATCCTTTACTCCTTGCGTTCTGCCTATTGAATTGTAGTATTCCTCATGGAAGCGAGTTTTTGCCTGACCTAGGAGTTCGATGATCCATACTAAAAGGGAGAATATGAATGCTGCCAACACAGACCCTGCTACGCCAATCCAAGAAAAAATCGGGATACCCAGGAAGGACTCTGTTCCTTTGTAACTTGCTGCCAAAAGAAAGATCAACATGGCAATCAAGCCTATTACAAATAGGCTGATTAGCTTGGATTTCTCAAACATGGTGCCCAGAATTCCCCAAAAACGAGCAGTGAAAAACCTCTTCATGCTAGACATAGACGGACTCCTTTCAGCCTCCCCCTTAAAATGGAAGGGCTTCCCTTAACTAGAGTTAGCAGCATCATAACGGCTAAGATCTTTTCATGTCATTGCTCTAATATTCACATTTGAAAAGATCAATCTTTGGCAATGAAATTTTTTGAAATAATTAGACTTTCTCATTTAGAAATGTCCATTCTTGTGTTTCATGATTATATTGCATATCCTGAAAAACATTAGGGCATTCTCTCTTGCAAATCCGAGCAATTTGATCAAGAACTACCCGAATTTCTGCCTCTGCTGCACTTGATGTCCTCATAGCGATGATATGCCGCCAAGCACGTAGATTACCAGTTACAAATATTGAGGTAGCCATACCTTCGGGTAATAGCCGCCTAAACATAGAGGTGATCTCTTTTTTTGTGTGAAAATTCCTAATACTCTTGATATTAAAAGTCGTTGCAAGCTCAGTTTGGGCTTCTTCTAAATATTTGATAACATTTTTGTACTTCTCTAAAGCCTTTTCATTACCTTTGACAGCTTCTGGAAGCCAAAAAGGAATTTCATCAAGTCTCACATAACGTAAGCTTTCCTGGCTATAGGCCATGCCGGCTCTATGTCTTACCAATTCGTGGGTGAAGACTCGGGAGACATCACAGCAAATGAATGACATAGTTGCGTGCTCGAGAATCGATCCATGGTGGCCTTCCAAGACATTTCGTATGTAAACATCATTTCCTTTTCTGACTTTAGAAACATTTGGGTTTGTGGCGAGCGGCCTAGATGGGTCATACTCTTGCCAGCTTCGATAGCACATACGTCCTGCGGCTTCGATAAGATTTTCCGCATCGGATACATCTAGATCGATTTGCCAATCCGGGCTACCAATGTCAGCCAGATAATCTTTCAGTCCTTCTGTAACTATGGATGTTTTTCCAACCAAGTAAACCTTAGGTTTATTAAAAAATCGCATTCTAGTATCCTCCTATCTCGAAATTAATTATCAATTCACAATAAATAGAATATTAAATATCACAATGTTTTAAATTTATCCTATATGATCATTATTGTCAAAATAATGTAATACACCTTCTCAAAAAGCTGTAAGTGTAAGATTTGTTTTGGGGAATAGTTTATTTCATGTTCACATTTCACAGACTAATACTTTGATCGAATTTCTCTCCAAGCATGAGTTAGGTATTATGATGAAAAAATTTTTAAACAGAGTGATTCGGAAAATATCCAGAGTTACGATAACACATTTGATAAAATACCAGATATGGTTTTCCTAAAAAGTCGGGGGATGAATAATTTGTAAAATTATTAAACTTGATCTATGGGGTAGTGTCCTAATTTAAAAACAAGTAAATAAGTTATAGGATTATGTGTATAATTCAAAGGTTTTTTTAAAAAAGCTTCTTAATTCTTAATAAAACACAACTTATAGTATTTATTAAAAATATTTTCGCAATATGTTGATATTTTTATTGACATGGCAATTATACATAATTATAAATCAGAATAGGAGTCAGGTTTCTTTTTACCTATAAAGGAAAGGGGGTGTATAATATGCCATTATTAACTGACATTGAAATAAAAGAGGCAATAGAAAACAAAGAAATTGAAATTGACCCATTTGATGAAGGCAAGTGTTTAAAGGGAACAAGTTATGATTTAAGGTTGGGCAAAAAAGGTATTATTTCTAAATCATTAACGCTTGAACAATTAAAAGCAAAAATCCAAGGAGAGGAAGTTAAAGAGATAAATATTGAAAAAGAAGAATCTATTAGCATTCCAGGTGGTGCTTTTGCTCTTGTAAATACGTTGGAAAAGATAAAATTATCTCCAATGCATGCTGGTCATATTGGCATGCGTAGTTACTATGCTAGAAAAGGTTTAGCCCTTTTATCAGGCCTTCAAATTGATCCAGGATGGGATGCCCATTTAGTTCTAGGGTTAGCTAATCTTTCTCCAAGAAATATCACTTTAGATTTTAGTGATTTTTTATGTACCATTGAGATCCACAAGTTAAATAGAGAAGCGGATAAGGTTTATGCTGGACCATATATGGCAGAGCAGCGGGAGGGCAGAATTCCGACAGCAGATAAAGATTATTTGCGTACCATAGAAACCATGTCTGTTACAGATTTAACGAGGGCTTTGATTGATCTTTCTTCAAGCATTGAAAGCATAGGAAAATGGGTCCGCCATTTCTGGTATGGAATAGGTATAATTATCGCATTAGCTGTGTTGAGCCTAATGACCGCAATTTTAAAATAATAATTCTTCCCACTCCCATACATGATCTGCAATGCCTGCTTCCATAGCAGGTGTAATCCTCAATGTTTTATGAATCCTCATAAAATTATAATGAGCAAAATGTAAGGCTAAAGCTGCTTTTAGATTTTCTATCTTTTTTGAAAATCCATTGGTAAGACGGGTAAATCTTCTTATTTGCATCCGCATTGTGAGGTTTTGCCTTTCTACTTAAGATGTAGAAATATGTTTAGGATTAAGGTTTCCATTTATAACCTTGGATAATACCTCCGTGACTTTTGGTGGGGAATATCTACCTGATCCAGCGAACTCAGTAGCAAAGAATTTTATTAATTGAGCAAAATCTACATCAGGCCCAAATATTCTTTCAACAACCTCAATATAGAGTCTAAACCCATCTTTAGTTAATTGGATGCGACTATTTCCAGTTAATTTATTATCTAATTCTATCATAAATCTAAAGGTCGTCTCTGTATTACTTTTGCCAACAGTTAAAACGGGAACTAATTTTGTATCGTCATCCAAGGCAACAAAAACAAATTGATCGCCAATGGTAGGGTCTAATTTAGCAGGAGTTCCCCCTGTCCGTGAGGACGAGTGTGAGAGCTGTATCCTGTATCTTCTGAAGGTGTTCTGATATAATATCTGTATGAAACTTAAGAATTCAGCGCATACAGTTTACAAGACGCAGTATCATATAGTGTGGATAGCGAGATTCAGACGAAAAATCCTGGTTAAAGGGCTATCGCAGCATTTGGAAACCAAATTCGTGAGGTACGAAAGCATTATCCTGAATGGGAGTTTTTTCACGATATCCCCATGATATGATACTACAAAACTTGACCTTAGGTTAAATATTTATTATACTTTATCTGAAATTCATTTATTTGCATTTAATTTAAGATTTTAAAGATTATATATTAGGAGGGAAAAGTGTATATATTATCAGGAGACCAAATACTTGAGCACATAGACAATAGGATTATTATAATTAGTCCATTTCAAACTCATTTACTGAATCCTTCTTCTTATTATTTTACATTAGGGAGAATTATTAAGGTTTTTGATGCAATTAAATCAGAAAGTAAAACCATCAACCTTGAGGATCGAGGGGAAGTAAAAATAGCTCCCAATGGATACTTACTTGGAAATTCATATGAGACATTGGATTTATCTAGCTCTAAAAAGGTATTTGCATCTTTTGGTGCACCTTACTCCTTAATAGAAAATGGGTTGCTATTATGCCATAGTCCCACAATAGATCCTTACCATAATGATTTCATTCAATTTGGTATTAAAAATTTATTACCTATTGAAAACACAATCCGATTTCAAATGGTTATTGGAAAGGCTATCTTTTTTAATATTTCAGAAAGTCCTATCACTCTTCATCACCTGAGTGAGGCTTTTAAAGCTAGCCTGCAGAAAGCTGTGACTAACCCTCTAAGCTCGGAAATAAAATTGGAGCAATGAATACAGGAGGGCAAATAATATCTGAAGAATAGCTTTTTACTCTTTGATACTAAAGATATAATCTAGAGATTTTATTTAATTATTCATATAAAATTTCTAAAAGCTTCATTAACTAGATGGTATGGTTTTCAAGTTCTATCCTTCTTGTTTCTAATCCTCCCTTTCCAAATCATCAAAAGAATATTGGAAGAACTGGGGCCAGACTTATCCAAACGAGATGTGAAGTTGGCCCTCTTACATGTCTCAAATGACAGGATAAATGAAAATACCCGCTTCGTTGAAGCTCGGGGGGTCGTAAAAGCGATACTAAAGCGCATCGACCTATGGGATTTGAAGGACAGACACTCAGCCAAGGCCAGTAGTCATCCGATACACATCAACATAGATTGCTCTTATTAACATAGTCCTCCTTCTACGTCCTGTTTCTACAAAAATTCTGATTATATTATTGAGGATTATGCCTCCCGAATTTAAAGATTGCCATGGGATTCAACGGAGGCCTTTATCCAGATTTAGCTAAAAAAGACCCAACACCCAACAAATTCCATCGCTGGGAAGATATCCCTCCCTGCCCTTGACACCTCTCAAGCTCTCTTGCCATAGCCTAACGCAAAAACCACACATGTTGTAGACACTTTTCGCTTGACATACAAGGCCATATCACCAAAATTTTCCATCCAGCTAAGGGAATCATAATTCCTTGTTTATAAAGTTCATGACAAAAACAGACTTTATAAAGTTTTTCAGGCAAACCTGGTCCTAATGTTTTATGTACAGTATATGTCGCATCTACTATGTTTCCTGCAACGCGTTCCTTCTTTTTGGATAAGGGGATAAAACCCATATCTATCCTTTGTGGATTGGTGCCTTGGTAGCTACTGGAACAGTTACTATATAACTTCCTAAAGATCAAAACCAATAGAAGCCAGCCTTTTCACCTCTTTGAGATCTGTTAGATCAAATGTAATTGGGGTAATGGTTATCCGGTTTTCTTGTAAGGCTTTTAAATCAGTATTTGGAATGCTCTCTTCAACAGGCGTTTCACTGGCTAACCAGTAGTAAGAATTCCCTCTCGGGTCATTCCTTTTTTCATATGTA
>Ga0114922_10002401_pt1 | contig 17555 bp, 14 predicted proteins | sample AartaG_FD_100975 | JGI IMG/M metagenome (GOLD analysis project Ga0114922, IMG submission 100975) | Deep subsurface microbial communities from Aarhus Bay to uncover new lineages of life (NeLLi) - Aarhus_00045 metaG | ecosystem: Environmental > Aquatic > Marine > Oceanic > Sediment | place...
AGTAAAGCGATGCCCGCTGTCGTAAAGTAAGACGTTCTAAAATCCTTTTTCATCAGGTTAACTTTCTCATGACATTCTCAATAACGATGACTGGTAGCGGGGATGCACACGTGCCCGAAATCATGGTTAATGTATGAATTTGCAGAATGAAAATCAAAGGATTTGTTGCTTCGGTGTATTATGGAACGATCTCAAGAAAATAGGGGTGCTCAGTGTTTGTGTCTACCTGTCCGGCTACCTCGCCGATGATGGCTGCCGTTTCATCTCCTGCTTCCCGGAGGGCACACAACATCGATTCGACGTCTTTAGGATGCACTGCCGCTAGAAGGCCTCCCGAGGTCTGTGCCTCGGCCAGGAGGGCGAATTGACTGGGTGATAGATGCTCGTCCATCATCGTATAGGGCTCGACAAACTCTTCGCATTTGCAGACCTGATAGGAATTGTAACGTTCCATTAAGTCCATGATGCCCGGAAAACGGGGTACGGATGATTCACGAATGATCAATTTTCTACCGGTGTTACGAGCGATGGGCAGAGCGTGACCCAGAAGGCCGAAACCCGTCACATCGGTGACGGCGCTAACGTCGAAATGTCCGAGAACCTCGGCGGCGTACATGTTCAGTCGTTCCATGCTGGTAACGAAAAGATCAAACTGTTCGGTCGTCAGACCATCCTTGGCAAGGGCATTGCTGTACACACCGGTGCCCAGGGGTTTGGTGAGTATGAGTTGGTCGCTTTGTCGGCCCCCGCTGTTTGTGAATACACGTTTGGGATGAATTACTCCGGTGACACTCATGCCGTAGACAAACTCTTCCTGTTCCATGGTGTGGCCACCGACTAGGACGACACCAGCTTCCTGCAACTTTTCACTCCCTCCAATGAGCAGGGCTTCAATGGCCTCCGGTGTGATTTTTCCTGCCGGGTAGGCCAGGATGTTCATGGCCGTTAGGGCTTTGGCTCCCATGGCCCACACGTCGGAGAGACTGTTGGCTGCCACAATCCGACCGAAGGTTTGAGGATCGTTGACGACGGGATAGAAAAAGTCAACAGTCTGTACGAGAGCCACATCCGGTGTGAGCCGGAAAACACCGGCATCGTCCATGGTATCCAGACCCACGAGGAGATTTGGGGAGTCGGTTTTAGGTAATTTTTCCAATATGCCGGCCAACCTGGTCGGATTCAGTTTACCTGCTCACCCGGCACACGGACCGTAATCCAGAAGCCGGATTTCCCGACCGCTTTTGATCGGTCCTTCGGGTGGTTTCGTTCCGGAACCGGCCCTTTCGACGAGGATCTCGCAGCAGGTCTGCTCTCCCCGTTTTCGATGGAAAGCGATGCAGGCCTTACAATCACCCCTGCGTCGGCAATCGGAGGGGCAGGGGCAATCCTCTCCTCTGTACAGTCCTGTACTCATGAAGCCACCACAACATCATTTAAAGTCATCAATGTAGTGATATCGTCAAGAAAAAGAGAGAGTTTGGTTTGCACGATGGATGCTCCATGTTATTTAATAGATCGTTTAAATATCGCAAACGTGTACCAGAAATCGATCATGGGCTTGAAACTGTACATACTACCCCCTTTGGCCGTGAGGGGCACGAGAACTTTCGGTCGGATGAAAATACCTTTTACAGGTTTAATGAGACACCCAATAGTCGCGTAATGACGATTTTTATTTGAGTTCTCGATTTCATTCCCATCGGTATCTTTCAGCTTGAACTGGGAGTAGTAGATATAGGTCAAGAATCCCATGAACTTGGGTGAAAAGTTATGATCCAACTTGGCGATGAACTTGAGTTCGTCGCCGATGTTGTAGTCGCTATCGTTCTTACCGTTGAGCCAGTAGTTGGCCTTCATGTGACCTCGGAATTTGCCCATCCATGCAGTGGTAAAGATACCGCCGAGGGCAAAGTCGGTGGACCCGTCACCCAAGGCAATTTCCGCTTCTTTATCACCAGTACTAAAGCGGGCGGCTCCGGTCAAGGTGAGGCCGTGTTTGTCTTTTGCCCAGGGAAAGACAGATACACGAGTTTTTACAAAAATATCCCCGAATCCTGATGCGCTGAGGTCGCTGCCAGTAGATTCCCTGGATTTGAAATCGAGGGGAAGATGGATCATGGCTTCTATACGGTTGGATAATGCGAAACCGAACATTGAACTGAAACAAAACCAGGTATAACTTTTATCGTTGGAATAATCGATCCATTCCTCTTCCGACCAGTTATAAGATCGGTTGAAACCCATATGGAAGCCGGAAGTCATAGCAATGAACGTGCCTTTTTTCATGGTCTTGGCGCTCCGCCACAGCATTTGGGATTGTGCAGGAACAATCGTCAATAAGAATAAGATGAGAATGAGGGATAAAATTTTACTGCGCTTCATACGTTTGCCTCTTATGCTAATTGATTATTTTTTCCAGGACTTCTCGGATTTTTATGTGGAGTTCGAGAAAGGCCTTTGATCGGCGGTCTCTTGGTCTGGGAGGTCCGACAGAAATACTTCTTTCGATCCGGCCCGGTCGGTCCCGCATGATCAGGATACGATCTGCCAGGACGATGGCCTCGTCGATGGTGTGGGTGACGAAAAGGATGGTCTTCCTTTCCTCCTGCCAGAGGTTGAGTAACTCTTCCTGAAGGCGGTAGCGGGTCCGTATGTCCAGGGCACCAAAGGGCTCGTCCATAAGGAGAAGTACAGGATCGTAGGCCAGGGCCCGGGCGATTGCTACACGTTGCTGCATACCTCCGGAGAGTTCGTGAGGATAGGCTTTTTCGAAACCTGTCAGGCCCATTAACTCGATGAACCGTCGAGAGAGACTATACCGTGTTTTTTTGTCTTGGGTTCTCATTTCCAGGCCGAAAGCCACATTGTCCATCACATTTCGCCAGGGAAACAGTGAGTACTGTTGGAAAACCAGAGTGGTCTCTGATCGGATTCCCTTGACATCATCTCCACCGATACGGACGGTTCCGGAATCTGCCCTATCCAGACCGGCAGCGATGCGTAGGAGGGTGGTTTTTCCGCAGCCGGTGGGGCCAACGATGCACAGGAATTCCCCCTTTTGGCAATCGAAGGTCAGCCCAGAGAGGGCATGTACTTCTTCTCTGCGTTCGTTGACAAAGGTTTTTTCAATGTTTTCAAATTGGAGGAATGCCATTAGCGCTCCTTGGCCTGCCAAAATGAGGTCCGGTCAGAAATCCATTTCACGCCGTAGCTGAGAAGAGTACCCACTAAACCGATGAGAATCATGCTGGCGATAAGGATGTCCATTTCCGCCAGTTCGTATGAGAACATGATCAGGTAACCGATGCCGGCATCGCTACCGGGCAGCATTTCGGCGGCAATAATGACCATCCAGGAGATCCCCAGACCGACACGCAGACCGGTGAGAATGGCCGGCAGGGCAGAGGGCAGAATGACTTTTCTGAACAAACGTCGCTGATCCGCACCCAGAAGTAAGGAAGATTCCACGTGGATGTTTTTAACTGACTTGACACCGTGAACAGTATTCAGGAAGATCGGGAAGAATCCGCCGTAAAAAATCACGAAGAGCATGCCCAACTGGATATGGCCGAAGAGGCTTGATGTGTAGTGGACCCCGAAGACATCTGCAATGGTGTAGGTTTTGAAGACGGCCATGGCAAAGGGAATCCAGGCGATTGGGCAGAGAGGGCGAAGGACCTCGATGATGGGGCTGAATATCTGGCGTATGAGGAGATGCCGACCCACCAGGAGACCCAGAGGAATGCCTACCAGTGCAGCCAGTAGGAAACCCAGTATTACACGGGAGGCACTGACGATAATGTGTCTTACAAAACTGCCTGTATTCAAAAGATCGGAAAAGGGATGGATTAATCGCCCGGCAACGGCTTCCACCCTGGGTAACAGGGTAGGATTGTTGACCTGAACGGCGGCAATTTCCCAAACGAACAGGATTATCAAAGGTAAAAGAATGCCCAGAAGGAGCGATCTCATCGATCAATACCAGGTTTCTATACCTTTTTTCCTGAGTTCTTCGGCCGCCTGGTTGAGCAGGCTGAAGTCGAAGAGGAGGTTATCGATCTCTCCGTGCTTTTTGTCCTTGAGCTTACCGGTGAGCTTGCCCAGGCGATTCATTTCATCGACCCATACATACATGGTTTTTTTCCAATGGTCCGTAGGATTGGTCCCATAACCTGACTTGGGAATGGACTTTTCCTCGACTTCATACGAAGTACCGATCCACTGGGAGGCATTCCGCATCGTGACGGAGGGATCCTCATTCATGTAGTTGGTAGCCAGGATGATGAGCTTAAAAAATTCTTTGATGATTTCCTTCTTTTCTTTCATGGCCTGTTCGGTGGCTCCGATGCAGCAACAGGGGTGATCCCGCCAGATGCCGGGTGGCAGGCTGTTGAGGTCGGCGATGCATTTACCCACACCCTTGTCTTCGGCGATGGCACACCAGGGATTGTTGGACACGTATCCGTCGATGATATCGTTCTGGAGGCCGGGAATGAGGTTCTTCTCGCCCTTCATATGGACCATCAGAATATCCTTACTGCGGTCCGACTGATCACTGGTGTAGGAAAGGTCAACCTCCTCCAGGGCTCTCTCGAAGATGAGTTTTGCAACGGCCACGGGATTTTTAAAACCGATCCGGATAGGGTTTTTTGTCCATTTTGCCCAGTCGACAAACGATTCCCACGAATTGACGGGATTATCGGGTTTAAGGACCAGCATATCTCCCTTCGTATGAAGAGGCGCAGTGATTTTAATTGGTGATCCTTTGTCTGTGAAAAAAGCCACAGCAGCCACACCTCCGAAGCCCACCTCGAAATGGCCCTGGGACATCAAGGTGGGCATCTTTGATCCGCCGCCTGAGAGATACAGATCGATATCGGCGAGTTTTTTATTGTCTTTAATCAATTCGTAATGTTTCTTTGCCTCACACTCCTTCAGGTAAACATTGGCATCGGCCCTGGTTCGTTCGTACTCCTGAGCGGCTACGTACAGGGCTGTTTGATGATCATGCCCCACAAATCCAACTTTCAGAACCGGAACTTCTCTCTGGCCGCATGCGGCCATGAGGAGAACCAGACTCGATAAGATGATTTTTCTCATTTCTTTTTTCCTTCTTAAGCGGATTCATTATCACTGACTACAGCAAGAGCTATCAGTGGATGCCTTTCCTTTTTGGTCTGCCTCGGCTGTCTCATGGGTATAAAATAACCGGCAGTGACAATGGGCATCAATTGCGATCTCGTCCATCATCCCGGAACAGGGGCAGAGCGTATCGAGGCCTTTTACCGGAGGTTTATGCTTCTGTTTACAGGGACAGATGTATTCCCCTGTAGCTATGTAATTCTCCGTCATGGTACCGACAACCTTTTGTACCCTTGCTTCGTCGGGATTGAAGACGACTTTCCTTTCCTGGGCGATGGCCTTCAGTCGTTTCATGTTATTGTCATATTCTTCCATATCTATGACTCCTTTAAAATATAAAAAACCCTGGGATGGATTCTGAATATTCCCGTCCATACCAGGGTTTGATGTAATGGTCATTCTTTTTAAATGATGATATATAAATGGGTTGTTATTATTTATGTTCCGCAAAGGCCCTCCTGATCAAACTTCTATCCTCCAGGAGGACCATTAAATCACATAGATCGTCCTCCTGGATTTATTTGGTGATGTGCGAAGCCTACAGCTCCGTCAATTCTGAATTTTCATGTACGATACATAATTGCGATCGAACCTCTAAAACCATTAATTATATTCTCGATAATGTATTAAAATAATAAGAAAAATCAAAAGAAAAAATTGAAATGGTGGGTTTGCAAGTTAGATTAGTAAATAAATGATGGCGGCCAATTCAACGTATCATCGTCATTTTATATGTTTTAACAAGCAACTGATCTTCTGACTCCACTTCGATTCGGTAGAGATACATTCCACTGTCGACTAAATAACCGTTATTGCCCTTACCGTCCCAAGTCGATGTAAAGAATCCTGCCTCTTTTGGTTCATTTACGAGTGTGCGTAACTCCTGTCCCCGTATGTTGTATACCCTGAGAAAAACATGTCCGGGTTCCGAAAGTTGATACCTGATAATCGTTTCCGAGTTAAACGGATTGGGGTAGTTTTGACTGAGACTCCAACGGGTCGGGACAGGTTTTTTCTCTGTTTCAACGATCTCACCGGCCGCATCCACGGGATTATAGGTCAGTTCGATTTCTATTTCCGTTTTAGGCCCTTCTTCCCCTCCAAATGCAACGTTTAATGATTCACCCATTTTCCATCTCGACGGAAATGAACCGCATTGTACGATCCAGTAACCGTTTTTCAGCAGACAACCCGGGGATTCTTCGGTGAGTTTCTCTTCCGGTCGGGATTTGATATAGGCAATAAAATGAAGGTCACCCTCGTCGAGATCCTCCCCTTGAGTAACGATTTTCCCACATACTGCATGGGGTGCTGAACTCCCATCCGCTTCCGTTATTTCAGTCTCGGGTGATATCCGTTCAAGAGTTCCACCATTCGGCCAGGTCCCATTTGCGGTAACGTTCACATAATAGGGATATCCAACCATCACGTCAAAGTCTGTCGGTGGTATGCCCGGAATGTACTGCTCATAACCCTGGATACTGGCATTCCAGTAGGCCACACTGTTACAATTGGGGATATCGGCCATTAATTCCGAAGCCTTGGTGATATTTGTTTTATCAAGGGTAAGCATTATCGCGTTGAAACTGGTTGTAGGTGTTACGATGAGGGGAAAAGTAGTATATACAGGTTTTCCTAGTAGAGTATATACTACAGAGGATGTTATATTTACGGAATAGGGGTGACCCATCGGCACATCGAAGTTGGTCGGTTCCACACCCGGTACATATTGTTCGTATCCTTGGATATCGGCATTCCAACGAGCAACACTGTTACAGCCAGTAATCGTGTTCATAAGATCGCTTGCTTTCGATACACCCTGAAGACTCAATGGGAGTGCGATTTCGTTGAAATCCGTGGTAGCTGTAGTAATGAGATTGAAATCGAATTCTCCCCAGATTTCAGAAGGAGAACTCTCATTACCAAAACAAGTTACGGAATAAAAATAGTGCGTCGTGAGATCACCAACTACATCATCAAAATCAGTCCACTGTACTCCTGAGGTGCCCGGATCTTGATCATTCACATTTGTACCAATCCGATTTGAACCGCTGGATGTATCAGGTTCAAAATCTGACGTCGTTCCACGGTAAACATTGTAACCAGTCGCATCTAGAACACTGGGCCAGGTGATTGTCAAATTCGAGTCGTTGATTATTAACATATTAGTAATGACAGGGTGATCGATAAGTTCATATTCATAAGCTCCGACATCGTAATCATCTCCTTGAGGACGCGAAACGCCATCTTTGTCATCAGTCACTTCAGGAAGGGCGATACCGGCATCGATTGCAGGAGAGATAGATTGCAAATGGAAATCGCGGTTGTCTGCATCTACAAATTGAGGATTATCGTCAATGTTATGGTCTACAATATTGCCAGAGGCAATATTGAAATCATTGTTATTGTCATAACCGATGTTATTCCTGATGATCACTCCGGAATTGCCATCTCCATCTTTTAAATAGATGCCGTTAGTATTGTCATACAGGGTGTTGTTGACGATCCAACTGTCGGTGCATCCTGCAAGCCTGATGGCCGAATCGTTGCCCCATCCGATATTGTTGCGGATAATATTTCCCGTACCATGATTCCAAATATACAATCCACCCCCATACCATTTCACTCCTCCACTGGTTAAATGGTAATAAGGCATATTTCCATTGGTGTGCATCACGTTCCCTTCAAAAATCGAAGAATCCGCCCATTGAACATGGAAACCGTATACAGTGACATGAATGACGTTGTTTTTAAAAAGATGATGCTTTCCACTGACGTAAAAGCCATATCCGGAACGGGGAAATCCCAGTTCGTAACAATGATTGTTAATGAATTGATGGTGATCGCCGTCGGAAGACTGAAATCCATGCCCCAAAAGATGGTGAATTTCCAAATTCTTAAAAGTAAGGTGATTGTGATATTCTGCGAAAGTATCCAGATTAATCCTAACGCCACCTCGATACTCCGTAAGATGATCGAGATAAGCGAGAAGCGTATCGTAATCCGCATCATTCCAGAGATTAAGTGTACGTAAAAAATCTATGATCGGATCGGAATCCGTGATTTCAAGGTCTTCAAAAACAAGATATTTACATGTGCCGATAATATGAATCACGTGCCTCTCCACACTGCCTGGCTGCTCACGATCAATGGTCACGTGTTCCCCCGGATAGGCCTTGATGATGATTTGATTATCGGCAGTGCCCTGCACATCTTCGACTTCAAAGGCGGGATAGGTCCCTTGCCGGATGAGGATGGTATCCCCCGGTTGAACGACTGTGAGGGCCTTCGGTATGGTCTGAAAGGGTTCTGCTATGGTTCCGGGATGATTATCGTCACCATTAACAGCTACATAATAGACTTCTGCATTCAGATGAAGCGATAGAATGTTCGATACGAACATGGAAAAACAAAATAAAAAAATTTTAGTAAATATTGGGCTCTTCATAATTACTCAAAAGTTAAAGATTCCAACTGGACTTTCACCGAATCAGTAACACTGTTTCCATTTCTTAAAAATAGTCGATGATCGATTTTCCTGCCTGGTCATTTTTTATCCAGTGTTGTTGCCTCGTGAGCTTGGCCTTTATTAACCGGAAATGTGATAAAGAGTCTCATCCTCTAAGTCGAAAAGAATCAATCGCAATGTTCGTACCCTTTATAGATTGTAATGAAGTATGTTTAAAACACTCACGTCCTCTTCTTCTATTGAAAATAAGCTGCAATGTTCGTACCATTTTCCATGATGAATCGGAGAGGAATATGCAACAAACATCTTTGAATATTGCTCCTGTTTTTCTCCCATCGTTCAGGGAATGACCCGTACAGATTTATTGGTTTTTTCAACCACGCGACCGATTATTTTTGCCGATCTCACGTCATGCGTCTCGAGTTTTTTCATCAGGACCTCTTTTTTCCCATCTTCCACAGAAATCAGCAATCCTCCGGAGGTTTGAGGATCGAAAAGGACTCTGGTGATGTCGCGGCTAATTTCCGGATGGAAATCAATGTCCTTCTTAAAGGAAAGTTCATTCTGTCTCCCCAGGGGAAGAACGGTATTTCCACCTGCCAATTCCAATGCATGGTCGAATACAGGTACATCCGAAACAGAAATTTCAAAACACACACCACTCGCTTCCGCCATTTCGACACTATGCCCCAATAATGAAAATCCTGTCACGTCGGTACAGGCATTAACACCCACCTCGACCATGATCCTCGATGCCGAAAGATTCAGGGACGTCATCGATTGAATAACAGTTTCCATTCGGGACGGCTCAATCTCATCCTGAATCGCTCCAAATGATAGAATGCCGGAACCAATTGATTTTGTTAGAATTAAAGCATCTCCAGGCCGGGCACCCGCATTGGTAATGATTCGATCGGGGTGAACAATTCCTGTGACGGCGAGGCCTACCTTCAGTTCAGGATCCATCCAGGTATGTCCACCACAAAGTACGGCATCGGATTCTTTGATTTTTTCTGCGCATCCTTTGAGGATTTCACAGACAACGTCTGTGTCCATTTTCTTTGGTGGATATCCCAGTAGGTTCAGGACGGTGAGGACTTCACCTCCCATGGCCCAGACATCCGATAGACAGTTGGCCGCCACGATTTGTCCGAAAATGGTTGGATCATCGACGAGTGGTGTAAAAATGTCCACCGTCTGAATAAGTGCCAGATCATCGGTCACCTGGTAAACTCCGGCATCGTCAGCCGTTTCCGTTCCGACCAGAAGTCTGGGATCCTCGAAGCCCGGTATTTTTTCCATTATACGCGCCAACTGCGCGTGGTCGAGTTTAGATGCTCAGCCAAAACAGTTGACGAGTTGTGTTAAACGGATGGATTCTTTTGTGTCGGTCGCGGTTCTCACCTCCTTTGATTGCTTTTTTATAAAACTAGTACTCGTCTTTTCTGGCTACCAGGCAATTAAAACCCGGCAAAATGTACCCAGTGTCCACTCTCCGGAATCCAGAGACCAGATCCGCTGTTGGTAGATTTGGGGGGAAGCTTTACCGCTTACACTCCTTTCAATCTTCTCATGTCCCCGTCCCGTTCTGTGAGTCCGATGGTGTCAAGATAGACCAACAGGGGAACGGCATATTTACGGGTTGTACCCAGATGCTGTTTGATCTCACTGACCGTAGCTTCTCCTTTGTTCCTGAGGAACTCTTCGACTTTTTGTTTCGCAAGGCCGATAGCCAATCTATGAAAAAGTAAATTTTCTTCCAGAAGAATGAGGTCTCCCGCCTCTATCATATAGGATAAGATTTGTTCCGCATCTTTTCCCATTTGGCTAATCAATTTGTTTTTTACAGGCGGATTGATTGGATCGGCCTGAAACCTGTTTTCGATCTCTCGTTTCAAAGATTCCAGTTCCGGTGTCAGTTTGATGGTATGGCCTGACAATCGAATTTGATTTCCATTCACTTCAAGTTTGTTTTCCTTTTGCAGATCGTCGAGGGTGGTCTCAAAAAGGTTTCGGTCTACCGGTTGACGCATTCGGGAACGCAACTCGGCCGCGGACATATTAAGACGAAGTGGATTTTGCCGGAAAAACAGATCTACCTGACTGGTGATTTTCCTCTTCAGGATATCTTGATTTTCTTTAGACATCCACCGTTTTTTCCCGATCCGGATCGCATCGCTTCGTTCCTCGAGTTCGGTGAGACGGGCAAGAAGTTTCTCTTTCGTGATGCCCAGGGATCTGGCTAAGTCGTCCTCTGTTAACGGTGTAAACCTGGATGTGTTTAAATGTTCCTGTACAATTAGAGTCGGATCTCCTTTGAATAGTTTTTTCAACTTCTCCAGAGCGTCCGATTGAAAAGGCTTGTGTTTTATCGGATGGACATCCAGGATGAATCCGCCACCGATGGTCCGGACCGGTGAGTAGCTTCGAACGACAAATCGATCCCCCATATCTCCGACAACCGGTTTCTCAAAATGGATTTGAACAAATCCTCCGTCTCCGGGGAGGTAACTTTTTTTATCGAGGAGAATCATCCTGGCCGTGACTTCGCTGGTACCGATATGGACGTGAACCCTTGTCCGATTCCTGAGTTCTTTTGGACAGGAAGATAAGAGGGTAAAGCGAGAGTCAATCATACTTGTCGGCCGATAAAAGCCCGGCTCGGCTAAGACGTTTCCCCTTTCTATCTTCTCCTTCTCGATGCCCATCAAATTAATCGCCACACGAAAACCTACAGTTCCTTCATTTACGGATTTTCCATGAACCTGAACGCCACGTACCCTGAGGGATTTTTCCTGAGGAAGGAGTTCCGCGGTATCCTCGGGTGTAATTTTACCTGAAAGGACCGTTCCTGCAATCACAGTTCCGAATCCTTTGATCGTGAATACCCGGTCTATGGGCAACCGGAAAACGCCTTTATCGCGACGGTCCTGAACGTTTTTTGCCGCCAGAAATATCGCTTCTTTCAGTTCGTCCATGCCTTCCCCGGTGATGGGACTGACCGGTAAGATAGAACCCCCTTCCAGAGCCGTTCCTTTCACGAGTTTTTGAATATCCTCTATTACTATGTCAACCCAGCCAGACTCCACAAGATCGATCTTACTGATAGCGATTAGACCCGATGGAACTTGAAGCAAATTCAAGATTTCCAGATGTTCGGCTGTCTGGGGCATGATGCCGTCATCGGCTGCAACAACCAGCAGTGCCAGATCTACGGTGTTCACGCCTGCGACCATGGTTTTGACAAACTTTTCGTGCCCGGGGACATCGATGATCGTGATGTCATCTCCGAGGAAGGCGAATCCCAGATCCGTTGTCATACCCCTTTCTTTTTCCTCTTTAAGACGGTCGGTATCGGTTCCTGTGAGGGCCTTAACGATTTCTGTCTTTCCATGATCGATATGTCCGGCCATGCCAAGCACGATATGACGCCCCAATCGTTCTGTCATTTATCACCATCCCCTGGAATTGTCATTTCATCATCATCAGTACTATCTATTTCGCGAACCTCAGCGCTGATTTCTTCTGCCATGGGACTCATGTCTTTGAGCTTCACCGCTTCTTGTTTTTGTTCGGTCGCTGGTACGCCCAGACTATTTCGAAATCCATTCGCTATCCAGATGAATTCATCCCGGCGTATGGTTCGACAGTCCAGAATAACCTTGTCGTCTTTTATTCTGCTGAAGACAGGCGGATCGGCCATGCGCAGTCTTCGGGCCAGTTTTTCCGGAGTATGATCCCGGAGTCTCACGGACAGGATCCAGGTAGGCAGGGTCTCTCCTGCAAGTGAGCCGCTGCCCACTTCGGAGACATCCTCTTCCACGGCCAGAGATCCCTTTTCTCCAATGATCTCTTTGAGTTTCCGCCTCAAGCTGTAACATCGTTTTTTGATTTCTGTCTTTGGTTCTGTCAGCATTCTCAAAACAGGATGGACTCGCATGAGCGTCTCTTCATCTAAGAACAAGCGCAGTGTCGCCTCCAGTACCGCGTAGGTCATTTTCCCACAGCGCAGGGCACGGGTGAGCTGGTTCTTCTTTATTTTTTCGATGGGGCCCTTTTTGCCGAGGATAATGCCGCATTGAGGTCCGCCCAGTAACTTATCTCCACTGAAGCACACGACATCGGCAGCCGCCTTTATGGAATCCTGTACTGTGGGTTCTTTGGGGAGACCCCAGCGGCTTAAATCCAAAAGAGCGCCACTCCCCAGATCATCTACGGCCGGCAGATCGTATTTATGGGCAAGTTCGGCCAATTCTTCGATGGGCACCTGTTTGGTAAAACCGGTGATACGATAGTTACTTTGATGTACCTTGAGGATGAGACCGGTTTTGTCGGTTATAGCGTTCATGTAATCCTTGAGATGCGTACGGTTGGTGGTCCCGACTTCAATCAATTTGGCACCGCTTCGATGCATGACATCGGGAATGCGAAAGGATCCGCCTATTTCAAGAAGCTCACCCCGGGAGACGATCACTTCCTTATTCCCTGCCAATGTGTTGAGAATGAGGAGTGTGGCTGCCGCGTTGTTGTTGACGATGAGAGCTGCTTCCGCTCCGGTTATGATCCTTAAAAGTTCCTCGATTTTTGCGTACCGGTCACCGCGTTTACCCGTTTCTCTATCGATCTGGAGCGTGCTGTAGTGAGCCACAGCTTCCATCAATGCCTTTTGAGCAGTCTCGGCCAAGGGTGCCCGACCAAGACCTGTATGAAGAACGATGCCCACACCATTCACCGCCCGTTTTGATCCAATATCGAGTTCAATCTCAGCCTTTTCTACAAATTCATCTACCAGGTCATCAAAGTCCAGAGATTGTTTTTGTATCAGATTGTCAAGGATGTTACGACGCATATTCTCCAGATGGTCTCTTATCTTTTCTACGACGAGGCTTCTGGGATGGTGTTGGATCAATCTCATTATTCGCTCGTCTTCCAACAATCGATCTACTTTAGGCAGGCTCTGGAGGAGTATATTCTTATCTTCAGTCATGGTTAAAACCCCATTTTATGCGAATATGATCACAGGCGGTGCATTCGAGACATCGAATACACTCGGAAGTGTTTACGTTTTCTCTCATATCAATGTCCATGGGACAGACCTCATGACAGAAACCACAATTTGCACAATTTCCACTTTTTCGCATACTTATTTTCATCAGACTGATTTTATTGAAAAATGAGTAAAGGGCACCCATTGGGCAGATGGTACGGCAGAAGGGGCGTTTTGCCAATACGAAGAGGACAAGAAAAAAGACCAATACAATGATTTTCAAGCCATAGAGCCACCCGACCATACCCGGTTCAATGACCGGTCCGCCAAATGTTGGATCGATGGGATTCCACAGAACCCAGGGTATGCCGGCAATGATTGTACCATAGGGACAGATTCGTGAGAACCAATGGGCTTCTGTGAAAAAAGGCAGTAGAATCGCAAGACCAACGAGGGAAACATATTTCAGTTTCTCCAGGGGTTTGGGGATTCTGAATTTTTTACTCTTGATCTTGTACATCTTATCCTGGATCCATCCGAAGGGACAGAGCCATCCGCAAGAAGCCCTGCCGACCGTGATACCAATAATGCCGATAAATCCGCCTAGAAACAATGGGATTTTTCGTATGGCTGCGAAGTGCTGAAGCATACCGATAGGACACGAGGCCACCGCGGAAGGGCAGGCATGGCAACTGAGAAAGGGGACACAACCCGACCTCAGAGGACCGTCATAGATCTCTTTGGTCGCTATTACCTTAAAATAACCGTTGGTGAGAATTCCCCCGATTCCGACAATAAAAAGCCATCTTATTTTCCTCAAGATGGCATACCGTTTTCTGGAAATTCTTCTTTTATCTTTGTCCATTTTTTTCCTAAGGGATTACCCGATCCCGATACAATCCAGTCATAGGGTGGAACTTTCGAGATGTAACGATTCAAGGTCGCCTGATAGTACACCGTATATCACGAGGGAGATAAATACGAGTAGGAGAAGATAAAAGCGCAACCGCTTTTTAATCATGGGTTTCATAGTCGTTTGGTCCTGTGTTTATCGTCGGTCATTAGACGAGTTTGATTACCGGGGATATTTTTCCTAATCTAATTATTTTATCGTCCATTTGCAAGAACAAAAAGTTGAAACGATCGATTGCAGAAATATTGGAATGTTAGACTGATTTGAATCGTTGAATAGCATTCAAAACAGTTCCATTTTTCCAACAATCCATCACTCCACCTTCTTTGAATTAAAAAATATCCGGAATCGGAAATAAAATAACAGGATTAAGAAAGACTCTGTTCCCCTTTCCTCTTCTCAAATTCAATAATGTCTTTGATGGTTTCTTCCAGGGTTGTTTTTGGTTCAAAGCCGATTAATTGATTGATTTTGTCTATTGATGGAACTCTCCTCTTGATATCCTCAAAACCATGTTCATAGGCCTTATCATAGGAGATGTAGACTATTTGCGAATTGGATTGGGTTAAAGTTTTTATTTTTTCCGCAAGGTCAATGATCGAAATCTCTTCTGTAGAACCTACATTGAATATATTTCCAATGGCCCCATCTTCGTTTGAAAGTTTTAATAGGGCCTTGATGACATCTGTTACGTGACAAAAACATCTCCTCTGTTGGCCAGTGCCATATACCGTGATCGGTTGATTTTTCAAGGCCTGGCCGACCATTCTTGGGATGACCATACCGTATCGACCGGTTTGTCGAGGGCCGACCGTATTAAAAAAACGGACGATGATGATGGGCAGGTGAAATTCATGGAAATAGGCGAGAGCGGAGAATTCATCGATTAACTTGGAACAGGCGTAACTCCATCTATTCTTAATGGTTGGGCCGAGAATTGAATCGTCGTCTTCCTTAAAGGGTGTGTTTTCACTTTTTCCATATATTTCGGACGTAGAAGCGATGATTGTCTTTCTGCGGTAGCGCTTCGCCGTTTGAAGAACGATTTCTGTTCCCAAAACATTCGATCGGATGACGTTGACCGGGTCTTTGACGATGAGATCGACACCGACCGCAGCGGCAAGATGATATATGAGATCGACTTCACTCACGATTCGATCGAGAACCGTCGTATTTTCGATGGTGTCAAAGACAAAAGTAAAATTCTTATTTTTAACAAGATGTTCAATGTTTTCATAACTTCCCGTCGAAAGATTGTCGATAGCGACAACTCGATGCCCCTCCTCGATCAATGTTTCGCTCAAATGACTCCCAATAAATCCGGCGCCGCCTGTAATAAGAATATGCATTTTTCCTCCAGAAGCTGATTTAAATCAAATTTTAATATACCGGATGATGGGATAAATGTCAATGTTTAATTGTGAGCAGGACGAGAGTGAGCTAAAGTAGCTAGCGAAGCTTCGCCTTGATCTGGTTGCTGGCTACTGGTTACTGGCTGCTGGTAACTGGTAACTGGTTACTGCTTACTGGCTGACAGCTGAAAGCTGATAGCTGTCAGCTGTCATTGACCAGAAGCCAACTACCAGTAGCCAGTAATGGGGAAACCTGACTCAAATCTCAGGTTAATTTTACTATAACGCCCGCATCCAGTCGGGTTTTAGGGGGATATCTCCGGCCAGGGCCCGATCGATGATCTGAATGGCAGATTCCCGGTCCCGGGGGAGTCGGGCCCGTATGGGAAGGTAGTTGGATGCATGATTGGCGAAGAAGAGCCCCCGGGAAATATGGGTGTTAGCGATCATGGTCCTGAGTTCCATTAGCATTTTTTCGGGTTCGGGCAGGATAAAGTCTCCCGCTTTCCAATCTTGATACATCGGCGTTCCGGGAATAAGCATCAGACTCAGTGCTCCGATGTATTCGGGATCCATCTCCGTGAGGGCTCTTCCGGTTTCACGCGCATGGATTTCAGAACGTTCCGGACCGGCCAGCCCGAGGAGAACGGTAATGGAGAGTTTCATACCGGCCTGGCGGACTTTCCGTCCCTGGGTAACGATGGTTGCGGAATCTGCCTTTTTGCAGACTTTGCTCAGTGTTTTATCATCTCCCGATTCCAAACCCATGTAGACGATTTTTAGCCCGTGTGCCTCAAGCTCCATCAGTTCTTCCAGACTTTTTCTCTTGAGGCTCTTGGCATTGGCATAGATGCCCACCCGGGTTACCCAGGGCAGTTTTTCCTCAATTTCCATCAAGATTCGAAGTAACCGCGGCTGAGGGATGATCAATCCATCACCGTCGCATAAAAAGACGCGGCGCTGTGTACTGCAATGACGACGGGCAAATTCAATGTCTTCCTGTATGATCTCCTCTTTCTTGATCTTGAACCGCCGACCCGTGTAGGACCCACAGAACGCGCATTGATTATGGGAGCATCCAACGGTCACCTGGAGAATGATACTGTTTGCCTCACTTGGAGGCCGAATGATGTGGCCCTCGTAGTGCATTTTATAACTTTTTCTTCATTTTTATCGACGTAATGCTTTTTTCGATTTATAGAAAGATCGGATATTTCATAGTCTCTGTCGGTTCTACTTGACGATTGGAATTTCCAAATAACTCGGGTGTTTAGCATCATGGTTCAGGGTGATGTGAGCGCTTCGAGCGTCTCTGGCAGTCTCTTTGGCGACTACGCCGCCGCCGTTATAATTTTTCTGCAGGAAAATAAGAATTTTTCCATATATAAACAAGAACCATTTACTCGACTTTGTTACCAAGTTATTTGTGAAACCGGCTTGTGGAGTCCATGAATTGGATAATCATTCCTTAAATCCATTTATTGTAGAGGTGCTCGAAGCTGCCGCATTTCTCTCTCTTGTCGGGACAAAATTTGCCTTCAGAGGGATTGTTCTCTCTTATTATCAGTTCTCATCATCGTAAAAGTCGATTCTCAAGTAACTCTTGTAAAGATCTCCTTCCATCTAAAACACAATGAATAAATACTATTTTTTCTGTGACTTCATATATGATTCTATACGGTTTAAAATGTA
>Ga0114922_10002402_pt1 | contig 17554 bp, 17 predicted proteins | sample AartaG_FD_100975 | JGI IMG/M metagenome (GOLD analysis project Ga0114922, IMG submission 100975) | Deep subsurface microbial communities from Aarhus Bay to uncover new lineages of life (NeLLi) - Aarhus_00045 metaG | ecosystem: Environmental > Aquatic > Marine > Oceanic > Sediment | place...
GTAAATGATCTGTCCCTGTTGGAATCCGTAGCCGATCCGGTCGCCGTGAATCCGGACCGGCGCCTACGGCGAATTGCCTCTCGAAGAGGTTGGCGGATGCTCGAGTTTCGAATTTAGGAGCGTTCAGATTGGGCGTATCGAGAAAAAGGAGTTGATTCATCACCATGCTTTCCTCGACTCCGGAGCTGAAACTATTCTACCACCTCAGTGAAAAGTTGATGGCCGGGGAGTTCCAGACGTTTTCGGCCCTCATCGACTACGTAGGCACGCTGAAACTGAGTTTCAAACCGGAGGCCGTGATCGAACGAAGCTTCTCCCTGTTCAAGGACCTGCGCTGGGGTTTCCTCAAGGAGCTCAGCAGATCCGGGTATGGCAAGCTGTGGAAAGAGCTGATCATAGCCCATGGGCAGTTTCCCAACGCCGGGGATCTGAAGCGCAACATGTCTATATCCAACATCTATATCGCTATGTTGGATATCCACGGCTATACGAGGTTCTGCCAGGAGAGCAAGAGCAATCTCTCCCGTCTGCGCAAGCTCGACGATTTTCTTCACGAGGGGATTCGAAAAATCGCCTGCGGAAACAGTGCGCTTGCCAATCGGGAACGGGGTGATGAGATCGTGGTTGTGGCCTCTTCGGCAACGGACTGCATAAAAACCACTCTCGAGATCATCAACACCTTCTCCAAGCAGGGAGTGGTCAAAGACCAAGCGGTGAGCGGTACGCGGAGTGACTACAGTATCGTCTTGCCGGATTTCAAGGTAACCGCCGGCATAGCAGGTGGAAACCTGACGACTCCGCTGATCATTACCGAGAGCGGGCTGCTTTCGGGGTTTCTCCTGAATACGGCGGCCAGACTGCAAACCCTGGCTAATGAACTCTCCCCCAAGGACTCGAAGGTCATCACCACCCACAGCGTCTACTCCAGTTTCTTGAAAGAGAACAAGGTGGTGAAGAGCGATCTGTTTGCCAAGAAGCTGCTGAAGTTTTTCAATGCGGGAGCGGTGAGTTTCAAGGGAACAAAGGTCAACTGTTGCGAAATACTGTTCAATCCGAAGGAACACTTCCGGATGAACTACAATCCCGCCCTGTTGACTCTCCTGGATTCGCTTCGGCAGCAGCTTTGGAAGGGGCGGGTGTTCGCCGATGTAGTCGAATTGGTGATCAAGGCATGTCAAAACATGCCTGCCTTTGCCGTAGATCTTGTCGAAGAGGGGGTGCGGCAGAAGGTCACGAAAGAAAGCATCGCCGCTGCAGCCGAACAGGCCAGTCAGCATTACGGCCGCGAAGATTATCCGGCAGCCGTTGCCGCACTTTCCAGGATAGCCGGGGAAGTGGAGCAGATTCCCGAGTTCGACAGGTTGATCGTCCGCTACCTCGGAGAGATCTCCCAGCGTTTCAAACTTCTGGCTGAGGAGTTCGTAAAGAGGCTGGAAGGTGAAATCCTGACAAAGATCGATGTGATCTTCGAGCCCCGCTACAAGACGGTATATCAGAAATCCCGCGAGTACATCGACACCTACGAGAAGCTGAAGGCCTTTGCCATGAAGAGCAACGCCCTGGGCAACAAGAAGAGCACCTGGTACTCCCTGGTTGAGGACAAGAAAGAGCATCTTAAGCTGCAGTTCTATTCGGGGAAACGCTAGATTTTCGCTTTCCCGTCCAGGATGAAACGACTGAACTCCCCGACGGTGCTGAAGTACAGGTCGCAGTTTTCCTGCATATAGGCGTGGATTTGGGGAATCTGATGCGCCCACCCGGCCGCGGCGATTGCCACGCCCGTGGCCCGGGACATCAACAGCCCCGGTTTCAGATCATCCACGATCAGAGCCTGGTCGGAGCTCAGGCTGAAGCGCCGTAGAATGTTCTCAACCGGCCAGGGACTGGGTTTGCGCCGGGTCTCGTCGTAGTCCCAACCGAACACCAGATCCGGCTGAAAGCCGTCGCTCCCTTGAGCGTCGCGATAGGCATTTAGGATGATATCCTCTTCGGAATGGGACACCACGGTGATAATCCCACCTCGATCACGGTAGGTGCGCAAGGATTCGAGAAAACCGGGAAAGAAGGGAGGGATCCTGCTCGTGTTGAACCGCCTCCAGATCTTGTATTCGATTTCCAGTTCTTCCTCGCTCAGGCCCAGTTCTTCCCTCAGGTAGTTCATGATTCCCGGTTCGAAGTTCTTGAGAAACCAGCCCTCCAGATCGATAGGAGGGTCCTGGGGACGCAGCAGGCGCATGGATTCGACGTGGGAAGGGTAGTGGATCAGGGCCGTACTGTTTACAGCTGTATCATCATGATCCAGGATCAGGCATTGATAGGGCAGGTCCATCGATTCTACAGATTTAACAGTGCCGGGGAGCTTGAGTCAAGCTATCGACCTCTCGCGCTTTTCAGCACAGTTATTTGCTGCTACAATCGAGATCAGCCGAAGCGACGACCATGATGCTGCAAGTCCAAAATGTAAAGAAACGCTACGGAGCGGTGCAGGCCGTGGATGGGATTTCCCTGACAGCCTCCCCGGGAAAGATCTACGGCCTGCTCGGACCCAATGGGGCGGGCAAGACCACCACGATCCGCATGATCATGAACATCATCGCCCCGGATCAGGGTCAGATTCTCTTTGATGGCAAACCGAACCGCCCCGGCGACAAGAATCGTATCGGCTATTTGCCTGAGGAACGGGGCCTGTACAGGAAGATGGTCTTGAACGATCTGCTTCACTACTTCGCTTCTCTGAAGGGCAGAAGGCGGGGGGAAGTTCAGAATCGCATTGACGATTGGCTGGAGCGCTTCGATCTGGCGGAGTGGAAAATGCGCAAGGTCGAGGAGCTGTCCAAGGGAATGAGCCAGAAGGTTCAGTTCATCGTCTCCGTGCTTCACGATCCGGACATCCTCGTGCTGGATGAGCCCTTCGCCGGTCTGGATCCGGTCAGCACCGAGGCCTTGAGAAAGGCGGTCCTGGAGCTGGGAAAGCAGGAGAAGACGATTCTGCTCTCCACTCACATCATGGAACAGGCCGAGCGGATGTGCAGCACGATTCTGATCATCGATTCCGGTCGGGAGGTGCTTTCCGGTTCGGTCGAAGCAATCAAATCCCGCTTCGGGAAGAACAGCGTGATCATCGAGTTTGACGGGGATGTGGATATCCTACATGGCTGTGATCTCATCGGCGCGGTGATTTCCTATCCGCGCTGGGTAGAGGCCGAGCTGGCTGCGGGGGTGAGCGCGGACCAGCTGCTCGGGTATCTGGTCGGGAAGGTGTCGATCAAGAGATTCGAGGTGGTCACCCCCTCTCTGCATAAGATCTTCATCGACCAGCTGGAAAAGGGACGCTAGGGAGATGGAAAAACTCTGGAAAGTTTTGGGTCACGAGTTCCGTATGACCGCAGCGACCAAGGCCTTCATCATCCTCACGATCCTGGGGCCGTTTCTGGTCATTGGCATGACTGTCGTTCCGGCCCTGGTTTCCCAAAGAACCGAGCGCAGGGGTATCGAAATTGTGGTAGCCGGTATGCCCGCCGAAATTTTCAATGCGGTTGCCGAACCTCTGGGACAACTCGGGATCAATCTGGAACCGAGCGATCAGCTGACCGAGGATATGGAGAAGCGGGTCAGGGAGGAGGATCTGTACGGCTACCTCATCTTTCCCGATGATTTTCTCTCCGGAGGCACTCTCGAGCTGGTGACCGCGGAGTTCCCCGATTACCGCATCGTGGAGACGATGAAGGGGGTGATCGGCCAGGTGGTCATGGATGAGCGCATCAGGCAAGCCGGGTTGGATTCGGCCCGGATACGAGCCTTAATGATTCCCGTGGATATCGAAGCCAAGCAGATCACCAGAAGCGGCGCGAAAGCCCAAACCGACACCTTTTCCTTCATCATGATCGGGATCACCTTCACCCTGATGCTGTACATGACGATCCTGCTGTACGGGCAGTCCATAGGCCGCTCGGTTGTCCAGGAGAAAACCTCTAAGACTGTGGAAATCATGCTCTCTTCGGTGAGCGAGCGGGATCTGCTCTTCGGCAAGATCCTGGGTCAGGCGGCGGCAAGCCTTCTGCAGTATGCTGTTTGGATCGGCATGGCACTGATCGGCGCCCGTCTCATCGGGCCCGCTTTGGGCTTGGACCGTCTTCCCCAGTTGAGTGTCTCCACGCTGCTGTACCTGGTGCTGTTCTTTCTCCTTGGGTTCTTCCTCTTTGCTTCGCTTTTCGCCGCCCTGGGCGCCGCTGCCCAGGACGAGCAGAACCTGGGGCAGCTGTCCTGGCCGGCGATCGTCGTGCTGGTGTTTCCCATGGTATCCGCTGGACCGATCATCACCGCCCCCAGCTCCTCCTTCGCTGTCTTTCTCTCCCTGTTCCCCCTGACCGCGCCGATCGTGATGTTTGTCCGCATTTTGGTGAGCGATCCGAAGGCCTGGCAGATCCTCCTGTCCGTGGGTCTCCAGGTTGTCACGGTCGTGGCCATGATCCTGCTGTCCGCCAAGATCTTTCGCATCGGCATTCTCATGACTGGAAAACGTTTCACCCTTGCCGAGGTTTTCCGCCTGCTCAGGACCTAGGGGGGCTCTACGGTAAGTGTTCCAGCTTGACCGCGAAGCAGTGCCCCAGAGAGAGGATGATCTCCATAGGTAGTTGGAACTCGATTGTCGAGTCGAACATAAACGTAACCCGGGCTGGAAACTCTTCGTCGGCGGTGAAGAGGACACAGGCCAGAGGGATGCGGGGCAGGGCTTCAAAGGCAAAGGAGGCGTCCCCGAAATCCAGCGCTTTTCCGCCCAGCTTGAGACAGTGGCGGCGAAACCGTTCCGCACCCGAGCCGTAGCGTTTTTCCAGCGTATCTGTGGGCAGGTGGTGGGGCCCGGTGAAGAAGTTGCTTCCGCCGGGAAGCTGCTTCTCGTTGATCCACTGTCCCGACGGTTCGATCTCCGTGATTCGGAGCAGATAAATCAGCATCAGGAGCTCGAACTCTGCATCTCCGTCCAGCGGATCATCCGCCGGACAATGGATTCGGGTAGACGCCGGCTCCACGCGGTAGGTGGTGCCCACCAGAGGCACGTGGTAGCTGCCGTCGCGCCAGGGCACACCTGAGCGTTTTTCGACCTCCCCGGGGTCCAGGGCTGCCAGGTCCAGCCAGTGTTTTTGCCTGCCCGAATCGAATTGAAACTCTTCCATGGTGGCGTGAGTGTAGCCTTGCAGCCGACAGCAGGTCAAACCACCTGTGGAAAAATCGGCCATTTTTCCGTACTGTCAATGATGAGCAATTGTCAGCCCTGAGAGGCACAGCGGAAGGAGGCACCAATGGGGGATGTCCTGAAAGCGGCTTTCGTGGGTTTTCGGCATATGCATATGTTCGATATCCACGCCCATCTGAAAAAGCGAGAGGATGTGCGGATCGTGGCCATTTGCGAAGAGGATTCCCAAATCAGGGCCCGGCTCGCTGCGGAGGGAAAGATTGCCGTAAGCCATGCGAGTTTCCAGGATATGCTCGGCAATGTAGACTTCGATCTCCTTGTTGTGGGAGAGGTTTTTACCAGGAGAGGCGGCCTGATCCTTAGCGCCCTGGAGGCGGGCAAGCACGTGCTGAGCGACAAGCCGATCTGTACGCAGCTGAGGCAGCTGGAAGAGATCCGGGCTCTGTCCGAGCGGCATTCCCTGGTCGTCGGCGCCGCCTTGGATCTTAGGGATTCGGGAGCTTTCCTCCGCGCCCGGGATCTGATCCGCTCCGGCACCATCGGCGCCCTCCGTGCCGTCAATTTCAGCGGGCAGCATCCACTGCTGTTAGACAGCCGGCCCGGATGGTACTTCGAAGAGGGGAATCACGGCGGAACGATTAACGATATCGCGATTCACGCCGTGGATATCCTGGGATGGATCACCGGTCAGGGATTCGCCGAAGTTACTGCGGCCCGCAGCTGGAACGCCGGACCTGCGGCGGCTCACCCCGGGTTCCACAATGCCGCCCAGGTGATGCTGGTCATGGATGGAGGCTGCGGGGTGATCGGAGATCTGTCCTACATCTCTCCCGACGGATTCGGCTATTCCCTGCCCCAGTACTGGCGTTTCAACTTCTGGGGCGATCGGGGAATGATCGAAAGCGGGTTGAATCTGTCGAAGGTGCGGCTGTACCGCTCCGATTCCGATAAGGCTGAACAGATCGATCCTCTGCCGGACCGCTCCGGGGGCTATCTGGAGGATCTGCTCGAGACGATTCGCTCCCCGGAGGGCAATCCTGGCGCTTGGTTGTTCTCAGCCACCGAGGTTTGCCTCAAGGCTCAGGAGGCGGCGAACCGGGGTATTTTCGCAGTTCGGTTGAAAGGCTGAATTTTTCCTTGCAATTTTTCCCAGGCTACACAAAAATAGGATAAACGCCTATGAACGAAGCCGGACAACCAAAAAAACGACTTGGTGAAGCCCTTGTGCAGCGAGGAGCGATGACCGAAGAGCAGGTGAAGCAGGTGCTTCTCAAGCAGCGCGAGCAAAGCGGATTGGATAAGCTGTTCGGTGAGATCGCCGTAGAGCTGCACTTCGTGGATTCCCAAATGATCGAGGACATCCTCAATCAAGGGGCGGATTGATCTTCTCAGTGCCCGTTCTCCTCCATCAGTACCTGCAGCACGGTATCGATTTCGGCTAGCACGGTGGCCAGCTGTGCGGCCGCCTCGGGATGGAGGGGGAAAAAGCCGGTCTCCAGCTGGAGAAGCATCCTGTGCAGCCCGTCTACTGCCCGGCCTACGGAAAGGTCATCGTTCATATGGTTTTCGAACTCCCCGCGTATACCCTGGATGATCTTCTCGGCTTCGGTATCTCCGGGATTTCGGTCGGTCTCCGGGCGCGGTTGCCGCACCAGCTTGCAAATAAGAGCGCGGATCGAATCGATGGTCTCCCCCGCCCGCTGAAAGCCCGCCTCGGTGAGGTTCAGCTTGCGGCGGTAGTGGGTGTAGATCAGAAAGAAACGCAGGTGATGGGGTTGAACGTGCCTGTCTAACATATCCTCCGGATAGCGGATATTTCCCAGGCTTTTGGACATCGTCTTTCCTTCGATCACCAGGTGTTCCCCGTGCAGGTAGTAGCTCGCGTACTGCCTTCCCGAAAGGGATTCGATCACCGCGATGTTGTAGTCGTGGTGCCTGTAGATGTTGTCGATCCCCCCGCAGTTGATGTCGATTTGGAATCCGAGGTTTTCGGTGACCATTGCCGGATCCTGGATATTCCAGGAGGGTCTGCCTCTTCCTATCTCCGTATCCCAGGTGCTCAGGTCCCCCTCCTCATGCCCGTGCCAGAGAACAAAATCTCCTCGGTTCCAGCGGCGGCCGTTGTAGGTGTCCTTTTTAAAACGGACCTTCTTCTTCGGCCATCTGCTCATGTCCAGGCGGAAAAGCTTGCCGAAGCCTTTGAACTTCAGCGCATCGAAAAACACCTTGTTCTCATGCCAGTAGGCCAGGCCGCGTTTCAACAGTTCCTGAATCAGAGCAACCGCCTGGTCGATGCTCGTAGAAGCCCGTGGTATCTCGGGGGGGAGATTGATATGGAGGATTTCGGTCTCCCTGTGGAAGTGCTCCGCCACCTCTGCGGCGATCTGCTCGGGCTTTTTCCCTACCGCAACCGCCTCCTCCAGCATTTTATCTTCCACATCCGTGAAGTTGATAACCCTCTTGACCTCGTATCCCAGATACTCCAGGTATCGGACCAGGATATCCTCGTAGAGAAAGGTGCGATAGTTGCCGACGTGCGGACGGCGGTAGGTGGAAGGACCGCAGGTGAAGATCTTGGCTTCCCGCTGTTTCAGCGGGCAAAAGATCTCCTTGCTGCGGCTCATCGTGTTGTACAATCGAAGCATGCTACCCCTCTCTCTCTGGCTAAAAATACCCAGATAGCCGAGTGGAGTCAAAGAGTCGCTGAAGAATTACCTTGCCCATCCTCGATATTTCGAATAATATGATGACGGTGCGGGATTCTCGCGCCGTCAGGGCACATCGCATTCAACTGCGAGCCGAGGTACAACAGAAGAATCTAGGAGTAAACCCGATGGCAGATCTGAAAACAACCTATATGGGCCTGGAGCTGAGAAATCCCTTCATCGCCGGTGCGTGCGGTTATACAGCCAATCTCGATCGCATTAAACAACTGGAGGAGGCCGGGGCGGCGGCCGTGGTAACCGCTTCCCTCTTCGAAGAGCAGATCCAGTATGAGCGCTTCCGTCTGGAGGAGGATCTTCATCAGTTCGACAATCTCTATGCGGAGATGACGGACTTCTTCCCCAAAGTGAAGCATGCCGGTCCCAAGGAGCATCTAGGGTGGGTGAAAAAGGCAAAGGAGAGTGTTGGTATCCCGGTGATCGCCAGTCTCAATGCGGTAAACCGAAATATCTGGAGTGAATGGGCGGTTCAGCTGGAGGATACCGGCGCGGACGCCTTGGAGTGTAATTTTTACGCCGCCCCGAGCAGTTTCGGCCGGAGCTCTCAGGATGTGGAAAGCGAGCAGGCCGAGATTCTTGGCGAAGTAAAGAATAAAGTTAAGATCCCGCTCAGTGTAAAGCTGAGCACCTTCTATTCGAATCCGTTGCATTTCATAAAGCGGCTGGATGATGCCGGGGTTCGGGGATTTGTGCTGTTTAACCGCCTGTTCCAGCCCGACATCAACGTGGAGGAGCAATCCAATCTCTATCGCCACAATCTGAGCACCGGAACCGAGGCCGAGGCTTCGCTGCGCTACACCGGGTTGCTGCATGGAAACATTCAGGGTGATGTGTGTGCCAACAGCGGAATCATGAGCGGCAAAGATGCCATCAAGCTCATCCTGGCCGGTGCCTCCTGCGTTCAGATCGTCAGTACCCTGTACAAGAACGAGATCGCCAGTCTGGCGAATCTGATCAAGGAAGCCGAATCCTGGATGGAGGGCAAGGGATACAAAAATCTAGCGGCTTTTCAGGGAAAGATGGACGCCAAGAACAACCAGGATCCGGGATTCTATCGCCGTGCCCAGTATGTCAAAAACCTCATTAAGGCGGATTACTCGAGCTGAGTGTTTGCCATTCACCGCGAGGATTTTGCCCGTATGGTTTTGGAAGAATCGGACGGTGCGAAAACGGTCGGAATGTACGTTAGCTACGCTTTTTCAGGCTGCAAGAACCGTGGTGCGGGCTGATTCGCTAGTCGGCCATGGACAGGTAGTTCATCAGCTCTTTGTAGGCAAGATCCCGCTGGCTGACCGCGATCTTGGTCTCCTTGATCGCCTTGCGCAGAACGTTGTCCCACTTGCCTTCCGGTAGATCCTCTTTCATTTCCACCAGCAGCGTTAGTATGTCGGCGTTGTCTTTCAGATTGTAGATCTTCTTGTCATCGTGGTAGAAGAGGGAATAGAGCTTCTTGATATAATCCCCGATACTGCGCTCCGCCCGGTTTTCCAACCGCTTCTCGATCAGTTCTTCTTTTTTGCGGGTTCTCTTGAACTCTCGATCGATTCTGTCGATATCTGTGCTTTTCATATCACCCCTCCTCGTACACTCACAATATAGTGAAAGGGTTAACGAAATACAAGATGGGGTGCCCGGCCAGGGGTGCCCGGCCAGGGGCGGCCCGCGCAGGGGCGGCCCGCCTTTTTTCGATTGACAACGCAAACAGCCGGTGTTACGCTTCTCTGATCGCCAGTAAGCTCCCGGTACAGCCCAGGGAGCTCGATTTTCATTTGCAAGGGGGGAGTGGATATGGGTGATACTATTCCGAAACTGATGCTGGAGTTCGTTCGCAACGAACCGGAGCTCACGATTCAGTGGTCGAAAGACTCTACCGGTACGTTCCAGCCGATCGTCTGGAAGCAGATGCGCGGAGAGGTGGAGTCCTTCGCCGCGGGATTGCTGGATCTGGGAGTGAAGCGGGGCGATCACATCGGGATGATCTCCGACAACATGAAAGAGTGGTTATGGGCGGATCTGGCCATTCTGTCCATCGGGGCTGCCGACGTGCCCAGGGGGTCCGATTCCATGGCCCCCGAGATCCAGTACATCCTGGATCACGCCGAATGCTCCGTGTGCATCGTGGAGAATCTGGCCCAGCTGGAAAAGGTTCTTTCGATCAAAAAAAACCTGAAAGGGCTCAAGACCTTCATCGTGCTGGATCCGGAGTTCAAAAAGGTCGATGAAGTTGCCGTGGCCAGGATGGCCAAGAATGCCGGGACCAAGATTTTCATGTTCAAAGAGGTACAGGAGCAGGGCCGGGGCTACGCTAGCAAGCACCCCGGTTTTCTGGAGGAGGAAGTGGCCAAGGGAAAAACCGAAGATCTGGCTACCCTGATCTACACCTCCGGAACCACCGGTGAGCCCAAGGGGGTGATGCTCACCCACAGCAACTACATGCATCAGATCCCCACGCCTCTAAAGCACATCGATATCCGGAAGGGGGATATTTTCCTCTCGGTCCTGCCGATCTGGCACTCCTACGAGCGCGCCATCGGCTACGTGGCCATCTTCGCCGGCTGTTCCATTGCCTACTCCAAACTGGTGGCTCAGATCATGGTGGAGGACATGGGCAAGATCAAACCGCAGATCTTTCCCTCGGTTCCCCGCATCTGGGAGGCGGTGAAGAAGGGCATCATCCGAAATATCGACTCCGGCAGCTCGGTGAAGAAGGCTCTGGCTTACTTTTTCCTTGGTGTGGGCACGGCGCACTCCAAGCTCAAGGTGAGGCTCAGGGGCCTGCGACCGCGATTCAGGAAGTCCAGCCGCTTGGCCGATGCCCTGATCAGCATCCTCCCCTTCCTGCTGCTCACACCGTTCAATGCTCTAGGGCAAATGTTGGTGTTCAAGAAGATCAAGCACCGTCTGGGAGGCCGGTTCAGGTTCGGTGTCTCCGGTGCCGGGGCCCTGCCGCCCCACGTGGATGATTTCTTCGCCGCAGCGGGAATCCTGCTTCTCGAGGGCTACGGATTGACCGAAACCTCCCCGATCGTGTCGGCTCGACAGAGCTTTCATCCCGTTCCCGGAACGATCGGGCCGCCCCTGGAGCAGCTCGAGGTCAAGGTGCTGGGGGAGAGCGGCGCTGAGCTGCCTCCGGGGCAGAAGGGCGTGCTCTACGTACGAGGTCCCAACGTGATGAAGGGCTACTACAAGAAACCGGAGCTTACGGCCCAGACCATTACCGCTGACGGCTGGCTGAACACCGGAGATCTGGCCATGCTGACCCACGACGGGGAGATCAAAATCATGGGGCGGGTCAAGGAAACCGTTGTTCTGATGGGCGGGGAGAACATCGAACCCGGCCCGATAGAGGATACCATTACCGAGTCCGACTACGTGGACCAGGTCATGGTCGTTGGCCAGGACCAGAAGTATTTGGCCGCCCTGGTGGTACCCAGTTTCGAGACCCTGACGGATTTTGCCAAAGAAAACGGCATCCCCTTCGAAAAATCCGAGGATCTGCTGGACAACGATGATGTGTACAAGCTCATCATGGACGAGATCGACTTCCGGGTCGGTCCCAAGCGGGGCTTCAAGCTCTTCGAGCGTATCAACAAGGTGAAATTGCTGGCCAAACCGTTTGAGAAGGGTGTGGAGATGACCCATACCTTGAAGCTCAAACGCAATGTGATTTATGATGAATATGATAAAGACATCAAGGAGCTGTTCAAGGAACGTCGTTAAGTGAATATTCTAATTGTTGAAGATGAACTGACAAGCAGGGAGCTTCTCAAGGTAATTCTTGAGCCCTATGGAACCGTTCAAACCGCAGCCGACGGGATCGAGGCTATGAAAGCCTTCAATTTGGCCCTGGCAAGCCAGCCCTACGATCTCATCTGTCTGGATATCATGCTGCCCAAGATGGACGGGCAGCAGGTGTTGAAGGGTATCCGTAAGATCGAGGGGGACAAGGGGCTTCTCGGTCCCGATGCGGTGAAGATCATCGTGATCTCAGCGCTGGGGGATTTCGAAAATGTCACCGAGGCCTTCTCCTCTCAGTGTACCAGCTACATCACCAAGCCAATCGATGCCGACAAAATCGTAGCGGAGTTGAAAAATCTCGAGTTGATTTAGAGGGAGCATGACCTACCTCTTCATTCTCCTGCTACTCATTCTGGCCTACCTGTCCGGATCGGTGAACTACGCCATCATCGTCACCAGGCTGGTAGCCGGAAAAGATATCCGAACCCTGGGCAACAAGAATCCGGGCACGGCGAACGTCGGCCGGAACGTGGGTAAGGGTTGGGCCGCCGTTGTTTTTTTCCTCGACGTAGCCAAGGGGCTGGGACCGATGATCCTGGCGCGGCTGGTTTTCTTTCCTGGGGAACTGTACTGGCACTACTTCATAGTCGCTGCTGTAGGAATGGCCGCTATTGCCGGCCATTGCAAACCGGTTTTTTTCCAGTTTCGCGGCGGAGGAGGGATCGCCACCTCGATCGGGGTGTACAGTTTCTTCATCCCTGCGGAGCTGCTGTTCTGTCTGGTATTGGCATTCTTGATCGCTATCCTGTTCATCAGGGGGATAAAGTTCCGCGTCGGTCAGGGAGTTCCGATCCTATTTGTCTCCATAACTCCATTCGTGACCCTGCTTTCAAGTTTCTTTGTCGATCTGCCCCTGTTTGCCGGGCGCAGTTTGGGTGCCCATCCCTGGTACGTAGTGGTAGTTGTCTTCTGCCTGTCGTTGTTTATTATCGGAATGAACTTCTCCTTCCTCAGAGCTCTGTTCAAGCAAAGCGGCGAATAAGTCGGCGGTCGGGGCTTGACAGGACGACAATAATATATTAATAATACTATATACAATTATTCTCTATGCTGCGAAGATAGCGGTTGAGGTGAGACGATTATGCAAATAACCAAGACAGCTCTCTCAGAACTGCTCGATGTCCTGAAGGAGAATCAGGGGAAGAGCCTGCGGGTGGTGTTCAAGGGCTTTGGATGAGGCGGGCCCCGTTTGGGTTTGGCTCTGGATGAGCCTCAGGACGGTGACCAGACCTACAACGTCGAGGGAATCGACATTCTGGTAGACAAACGGGCGGCGCCCTATGCCGTTGAGAGCACCGTAGACTATATCAACAGCATGTGGGGGAAAGGCTTCACGATCCGCCCGGCTTACGGCGGAGCTTGCTGAAGCCCCTTTCTTGCAGTGTTCCGGCCCTCTTTCAGTATTTCCCTTAAATAATCCAGAACTATTTCGGGAGCGGTGGAATTTCTGTGCCCTCTATGGCGCGCAAGCAACTGCTCGTAGCTTTTCAGGATCACCTGGCGAGCCTGTGCAGCGGCGCACGGTTCAAGGACCGACGTGTCGGCGAACAGATCCGAGACGAATCGCCTGATTTCCCTCTCCCCGTATTCGGGAAACAAACGGGAGAGCAGAAACAGGGAGGGCCCGATGTCGAGCAGGCTGTGCTGCTTTACCAGCAGTATCGCTTCTGTAATGCGCAGAGCAGCTCGGTATGCCGCGGCCGACAAGCGGCTGCCGGAAACACCATACGGATCGCGTCGCATCACGGTTCTGCTGGCCTGGTGGTAGTTGTAGCAGATCGTGAGGATGTGGAGACTAGGAATGCAGTGCAGGTGGGGATCGAAGAGAAAAACAAGGAGGAAGTAAGGATTGGCGGGGGCGGTACGCCGGGATGTGGTTGTGGACTGGCAGTGCCGGTACACCCTTCCGGCAGCGTCGTAGAGCCGGGCCACGCCCCGCATCATCTCTTCGATATCTTCCAGGGCGGGGTTCCCGTAGATCCGATACAGGCCCGAAAGTGTCTTCATCCACACCGTGAAATAACCCAGGTAGCGGTGAAACAGGCGCGGGTCGAAGGGCAGGGAGTCATCCAACGGGTGGGAGATCACCGCCACCGGCCGGATACCCGGAAACAGCAGGGAGAGAAATTGGGGGAGGAAGAACTCCCGAAGCGCTGCCTTGAATACCTGGATTCCCCTCTGCCGGAGCCGACGGTGTCGAAGGATCAGTCTGATGCCTGCCCCGAGACTGAGCCTCTCGATATCCATGTCCGCCTTTGCCCGTGGCTATTCGCTTTGTCTGAGAGTTTGCAATGCCCGTTCCGCGCCTTCCTGAAACGCGCTGGCCGCGCTGCGGAAGGGGAAACCGATCACGACGCTGAGTCCGCTGTACAGCGTATCGTGGATGAAATTCGTCAGCAGTTTCACGTAGGCGCTGCGGATGACGGCTCCCCTTTCATCACGGAAAAGCAGCCCGGCAAGCTCGAAGGTCTTCACGATATTGGCGATCTGTTTGCTGACGATCGGATGGAGGGTCTTCAGGAGTTTCAGATAGCGCCTCTTGTACTCGGGATTCCCCTCGACCAGATTACGGATCTGTCGGTTCCTATCCCGTACAGTTGCACCTTTTCTGTTCGCCTTGGAAGGAACCAGAGATCTGATGAGCTCGGTTACGGTCCGGGATTGGAACAGCTTGTATAGGGAGAAGTAGAACAGAAGCAGGCCGCCCTGAGTGGCCATGAGCGGGTTGCGAAGGCCGATTCGATTGATGGCCACCAGCAGAGCTGACAGCTCCCGGTCTACCGCCCTGTCGGGAACAACAGCGGTACCGGCGGCAAAGGGATTGCTCCTCTCCTCGAGTTGTTGAACTTTGCTCTCCAGCAGATCTATGGTTCTGACGATTCGCTGACGCAACGGATCGGAGTTGAGCTTCTGCAAAAAACTGCGAAAGTCACTCTTCTGCTCCGGCGTAAACACCTCCGCTTTGCTGATCGCTGCCGCGGGACCGGATGCTGCTGTAGCTCCCCCGTGAAGCTGCAGTTCCAGCAGGATGCGGAGGTAATGTCCGATTTCATCCAGGTACTCGTCGATATTCTTGATGGTTTTGTGATGGCTGAGGAACTGCTTGATCAGCTCGAAAGAGCGGTTGGAGATCGTGGAGGCGGCCAGGGTGGTGATCCGTTCTTCGTGGATGAACATGAGGGTATCCAGGAGAAATCGAATCACGTTCTCATCGGCTCCTGGACTGCCCCTGAGAAGATTCAGGGCCGGATCTTCGGGCACGCTGGCAAGATCCTTCAGTCGGGCTGAAAGTCCTTCGTCTATCTGCAACTCCTTGGGCACGTTCCTGTTGTAGTTACCTACGATATCCTTCGGATTGAAATGACTGCGGGTGTTCGGGGCGAAGCGGTTGTGCCATAGATGGATGGTGAGATCTTGATAGACGTCGAAGGCTCTCTTGATATAGGCACCCGCGGCGGCATGAGCGGTGGGTTCCGGATTGGTTACCAGCAGAACCATTCCCATAAAGGGCAGGAAGACCAGATTCTCCTCGAACTCACTGCCGGCAGGTAGATCGAATACGAGCAGCTGGTAGCGGCTGTCCAGATCTCCCGGCAAATCCCTGTAGATCTTATCCAGCAGGGTGCTCCTTTCCAACTTCTTGAGCTTGGGGGAGGGGAAGATCAAATCGAGATTATTGAAAACCGGAATTGCCAGATTCTCCAGGCCGGCACTCTTCATCTCGCTTGGCTGTTCTTCCACAGCTGCTTCGGCCTCCACCAGATCCAGAAGCGTTGCGATATCGGAGAGCGGATCCAGATCGACGATAGCGGTGGGAATCCCCTTACGGGCGAAGTAGATGGACATGTTCACAGCTGTGATAGTCTTGCCGACTCCCCCCTTCCCGGAGGTTACGGCAATGGATTTGTTGCGGATAGGTTCGATTTCCCGGTTACCGCCTCTGGGCAGCAGACGGTTGACTTTACTCTTGAGCTCGCTTGAGATATGTGATGCACCTCGTTTGAAGATTTTGCTCATCCCGTTGCCGGCATTATCGTATCGCAATCTTCGATAGATAGACAAGGAAGATCGCGATGTCCTCTTCCAGCCTTTCCGGCTGTCATCGTAATAAGTATCGGTACTTTTCTCAAGTTGAAGTTCATTTTCCCGGGCATCGGTTCCGAAAAGTAAAGATAGTAGAGAAAAGGAAGAGTTTCAATGTCCGACAGTTATCGAATCTTGATCATTGATGATGAACCCCGGATGTGCGACAGCTTGAGCAAGCTGCTCGGCGATCGGGGTTACCAGGTGAGCAGCGCCAACACGGCCAAGGAGGGGATCGGGCTGCTGGCTCAGTCTGCCTTCGATCTGCTGCTTCTCGACATCGTGCTTCCCGACATGAACGGTCTGGAAGTTCTGGATTATGTGCACAGCAGATATAGCGAGCTGTTGGTGATCATGTTCTCCGGATTTGCCTCCATCGAGTCCGCGGTCAGTGCCCTCAAAAACGGTGCGTTTGATTACATACGCAAGCCCGTTGAATATGAAGAGCTGATCAACCGGGTAAACAACGCCTTAGAGCAGAAACGGCTGGTCCGGGAAAAGGAAGCCATACACTGGGCTCTGGAGCAGTCCCAGAGGAGGTACAAATACCTGGTGGAAAACTCTCCGGACATCATCTACACCCTGGACGACCAGGGCCGTTTTTCCTTTGTCAATGACGCCTTCGAGCGGCTCCTGGGGGTGAAACGGGAGCAGGTCATCGGCAAGCACTACTCCCGGGTCATTTGTGTCCAGGACCTCGAAAAATCCGAGCATGTATTCAATGAACGACGGACCGGCAGTAGGGCCTCCTCCGGTATAGAGCTGCATCTCAGCAGGCCTCAGGAGAAAGGGAAGGACAACGGTTCGGGATCAAAGCCCGAGTTTCCCGTGGAGATCAAATCCCAGGGGATCTACGACCGGGAACTCCAGGACAGGGAGAAGAATTTTCTCGGCACCTACGGTGTGGCCCGGGATATTCGGGACCGCAAACTTCTGGAAGAGCACTTGCAGCAGGAGGAGAAGATGGAGGCCGTCGGGCGCCTGGCCGGGGGAATCGCCCACGACTTCAACAATTTCCTGGCCGCGGTCGTGGGGAATGTGGCCCTGGCAAAAATTCACGCTCGGCAGACCGATGAAATCTATAAACGCCTCGAGGAGATGGAGAGAGCGGCCCTACGCGCACGGGGGCTTACCCAGCAGTTGATCACCTTCGCCCAAGGGGGGATACCGGTTAAGATGCCGGGGACTCTACCCGATCTGATCCGAGATGCCTCCACCTTTGTGCTACGGGGATCCAATGTGCGCTGTACGTATCGCTTGCCCCGTGATCTCTGGTGGGCGGAGTTCGACCAGGGACAGATCATTCAGGTGATCCAGAACCTCCTCATCAATGCCGATCAGGCGATGCCCGACGGGGGCGTGGTCGCGATAGAGGCGGAAAACGTCACGGTGACCGCCTCCTACCGGCTTCCCCTTGAAGCGGGCCGCTATATACGAGTCGTTATAGAGGATAACGGATGCGGGATTCCGGAGGAGAACTTGAGCAAGATCTTCGATCCCTTCTTCACCACCAAGAGCAACGGCACGGGCTTTGGCCTTGCCACGGCGTATTCGATCCTCAAGAATCATGGCGGTTATCTGTACGTAGAATCGGAACTGAACAGAGGCACTCGTTTTTTCCTGTTTCTGCCTGCCGCTGACAAAAATTACACCAAGAAAAGAAACAACACCGGTGTCAAACTGCACACCGGCAAGGGGAAAATCCTGGTGATGGATGACGACAACAGTCTGCGGGAGGTCTATGCACATCTGCTCA
>Ga0114922_10002403_pt1 | contig 17544 bp, 15 predicted proteins | sample AartaG_FD_100975 | JGI IMG/M metagenome (GOLD analysis project Ga0114922, IMG submission 100975) | Deep subsurface microbial communities from Aarhus Bay to uncover new lineages of life (NeLLi) - Aarhus_00045 metaG | ecosystem: Environmental > Aquatic > Marine > Oceanic > Sediment | place...
GATTTATATGTTCTCAGATGGATATCCCGATCAATTCGGAGGTACAATAGGTAAAAAGTATAAAATGGTTCGACTTAAAAACTTACTTAACGACATTCATGACAAAACCATGGAAGAACAATATAACTATGTTAAGAGTACATTTAGTCTATGGAAAGAAAACTATCCGCAGGTAGATGATGTGCTCTTTATGGGTATACGGTTATAATTTCATTATTTATAGACCCCCATTTTCAGCATCGATATTTCCTTATTATCCAAATGCCTCCATTTTCCCCTTGGCAGGCCTTTTTTTGTAAGACCGGCAAAATATACCCTGTCTAATTTAATTATCCTATAACCCAGGTGTTCAAATATTCTTCGGATTATTCTGTTTCTGCCTGAATGAATCTCTATACCAACCTGCTTTTTATCATTGGCAACAACATAACTAATTGAATCTGCCTTTATAAATCCGTCTTCCAGCGTTAATCCTTTGGCAATTCTCTCCAAATCATACAATTTCAGTGCTTTATTTAAAAATATATGGTAAATCTTTAACTTATTAAATTTCGGATGTGTCAATTCCTTTGCCAGGTCACCGTCATTCGTTAATAGTAATATACCCGTAGTATTTCTATCTAACCTGCCAACAGGATATATTCGTTCCTTACAGGCATTTTTTACAAAATCCATTACAGTTTTTTTTGCATAAGGATCGTCAACCGTAGTAATACAATCTTTTGGTTTGTTTAGTAAAATATATACTTTCTTTTGCCAGGCAAGCCTCTTTCCCTCATATTTAACAACATCAGCAGTTTTAATTTTTGTTCCCAACTCTGTGGTTAATTTATCATTAACAGTAATAAGTCCGGTTTTTATATATTCATCTGCTTCACGCCTCGAACATAATCCGGTACTCGCTATGTATTTATTCAAACGTATATAATCCTTATTATGATCAGATTTAGAATCTTCCCTTAAGTACTTTCTTTCATCCGGAATTTTTCTCTTTGAAGACTTAGTCTTTTTGACCGGGGAGCCCTGAAATTTTTTTCTTCCACTGGTTTTATTATTTTTTGGCCCCTTTTCTGACTTTGTCATATCAATTTAAGTTTATAATAACTTTTCTTTTACTTTTGCTATTAAGATAATATTTTTTCTCCTTAATAAATTAATTTGAGACAATATTAATAATTTTAAGAAATTTAAATTTTTATTAAAAAAAATTATATTTTAAAACTGGTATAGCATTATGACCCTAATTAAATCAATATCGGGCATTCGAGGCACAATTGGAGGCATGGCAGGAAATAGCCTCTCGCCTCTTGATCTTGTTAAATTTTCATCAGCATTTGGTGAATGGATAATAAATAACTCGAAAAATAAAAGAAAAAAAATTGTAATTGGTCGTGATGCCCGAATATCAGGTGAAATGGCCAACAAGATTGTTTGTGGCTCATTATCTGCCCTCGGCATTGATATAGTGGACCTCGGACTTGCTACTACTCCTTCTGTAGAGATAGCTGTTCTTAAGTTAAAAGCTGACGGTGGAATAATTATAACTGCCAGCCATAATCCCATGCAATGGAATGCACTTAAACTATTAAACTCAAAAGGCGAATTTATTTCAGCCAAAGATGGCATTGAATTATTGAAATTAGCTGATAATGCAGCCTTCAACTATGCTGAGGTAAATAATCTGGGTACCATAACAGGCGACAACTCAATAAATAGTTTTCATATTAGTCAGATTCTTGAATTAGAGCTGGTTAATAAGAAAGCAATAGAAAAGGCACAATTTAAAGTAATTATTGATTGCGCTAATTCCGTTGGAGGACTAATAATCCCTGATTTATTGGATTCACTGGGTGTTAAAGAAGTTGTAAAATTGTATTGTGAGCCTACAGGAGAATTTCCCCATAATCCTGAACCACTGCCGCAACATCTTACGGATATTTCAAAAGCAATGATTAATAATAATGCTGATGTGGGTTTTGTGGTGGATCCTGATGTTGATCGCCTGGCTATAATTAATGAAGATGGTTCTATGTTTGGTGAAGAATATACTCTCGTTGCTGTTGCAGATTATGTATTAAATATCTGCAGGGGAAACACAGTTTCGAACCTGTCGTCAACCCGGGCATTAAAGGATATTACAGAAAAACACGGAGGGCAATATACTTCAGCAGCAGTTGGTGAAGTAAATGTTGTGGAAGCTATGAAGAAAAGTAATGCTATTATCGGAGGTGAAGGTAACGGTGGAGTCATATATCCCGAACTACATTACGGACGGGATGCATTGGTGGGAATAGCCTTATTCCTGTCACATCTGGCAATAACCGGGGTAAAATGCTCTGAACTGAGGGCCGGTTATCCTGATTATGCTATCTCCAAAAATAAAATTGAATTGGACCCTGAAATCGAAATTGACAAACTCTTTTATTCATTAAAAAATAAGTATAAACAACAGTCTATAAATGAAATTGATGGTTTAAAAATTGACTTTGATAATGAGTGGGTACACATAAGAAAATCGAACACTGAACCGATAGTAAGAATTTACTCTGAAAGTCGTACGATGGAAGCAGCAGAGAATTTGTCCGCAAAGATTATAAATGATATAAAAAAACTAATATCAGAATAATAAATTTATAATCAATTGAACTGTTGCGCTGGTTATTTGATTACAGCATGATAGTTAAATGGTATATTTACTGAATCAGATAGATCTTTTCCATCATCAAGCATCATGTCATCTCCTGCATCATAATACCAATTAATTTCAATATTCAAGCCCAGATCCTTAAACTCCCTCAGTCTTTCCATCATCGTTAAAAGATATTTTGAAGAAGCTGAATTGCAATAAGAGAGCTTAAAATTTAATTTTATTAATATTAATCCTGTTGTTTTACCTTCATCTAAGAAATTTACTTCATATTCTTTTAACCATGATAATAATTGCATATAAAATCCTGAGGCGTTTTCAGGCATAGAGACACCGGAAATTTCGAAAATATTGCTGCTTATATCAAATTGTACTTCAGGTGTAAACTCAGTTGGTTCTATGGTTAAAGATTCCATGCATTATTTGTTATTATTATAATAATCTTCATTAATTACTATAGTAAGTTCGTAGGATGAATATTTATTGTCAATTGTTTCGAAATTGTATTGAATTTTCTCAGTAGATATTTTGGCCATTTCAATAAAACCTAAGCCGGCTCCTCCCTTATGTGTAAATTGCCCATCAGTAATTGTAGATTTATACAAATCTTTTAATCCGTCATTATCAAGATTATTTACCTGATTTATTTTACTTTTTAGTTTAGGAATATCACTATTCAAAACCACATTTGTGGAAGTAAGAAAATACTTCTCATTATTTTTTTCTATAATAAATTTTTGAGTGAAATGTGTCCTGATATAGCTGTTTGAATCAAAGGTTTCATTATATTTCAAAATATTCTCTAACGATTCAATCATTATCAATAATAATTTTTTATAAACTGCAAGCTTAATACTTATACTGGAAACCTTATTCTTGAGTTTATTAATCAATTCTCCAATAGTATCATACCTGAGACGCCCGCTATAATTTAATATTTCTTCCTTCTGGGAATTATGAACCATAGGATTGTAGCCAAATTTATCAGCAAGTTTAATAAACATTAAAGATAATTAAATTACAAATCTTTTTGTAATTATACCACTTAGTTAAATCCATTAATATGCAATGGACTTTCACTTTTATAGCCTTCATCAATAAATAAATTTATGCCCTGTGATGCTTCTACAGCCAGTTTATCACATCTATTATTTTCATTATTATCAGCATGCCCCTTAACCCAAAAAAAACTTACATTATTTTTACGATAGACTTTTAAAAAACGATTCCACAAGTCTGAATTTTTTTTCTTTTTAAATCTTTTATTTTCCCATTCAAAAACCCATCCCTTTTCAACAGCGTCGGCAACGTACTTTGAATCTGTATAGACTTTCACATCACAATTATCATGTTTTAATGCTTCAAGCGCTACAATTACTGCCAGTAATTCCATCCTGTTATTTGTTGTGCATTTAAATCCCTGGGAAAGTTCTTTTCTAATATTTCCGGAAATTAATACTATTCCATACCCCCCCGGACCGGGATTACCACTAGCTGCTCCGTCAGTGTAAATACTTATCTTATGAGACATAACATGAATATATCACTATATTTTATTAAGTGAAAAATAATATTCAATTAATGTTTTTATAAATTAGAACAACGTAATTCTGTCTACAATATAATACTAAAATAATTAATTCAAAATATATTTCGCGGTATAAGGTAATTTAAATTATTATATGCTTTATATATTTGACAACAAGATAATTTAAGAATTGAATAAAACCAATATTTTCATTCTTTTATTTAACAATTTTAATTAATCAACTTTAGTTCTTCAATTAAATGAATTGCCCCGGCAAATTTGTCTATTACAAATAATATATATTTTATATCAACACAAATACATTTCTGTAATTTGGGCTCAAAAACAATATCTCCACTCATAGCTTCCCAATTACCATCAAATGCAAGTCCGATTAGTTGTCCATCGCCATTAATAATCGGGCTGCCGGAATTTCCTCCTGTAATATCATTATTTGTCGTAAAACAAACTGACATAATCCCATCGGATCCATACCTATCATAATCTTTATTCTCATAAAGCTCTTTCAACTTTTGAGGTACAATAAAATCCCAGTCATTTGTGTCTTCCTTCTCCATAACACCTTCAAGTGTTGTAAAGTAATTATAATGCACTGCATCTCTGGGTGAATAATCGTTGACGGTACCATATGTTAATCTCATCGTAGAATTTGCATCAGGATAAAAGTCCCTGTCTTTTTGCATCTCCATAAGTCCGGCAATATATAATCTATGTCCTTTGTTAAATGATTCATTAATCTTAGTCAATTGTTCAATATGAGATCTATAATCCTTCAATATCGATTTTGATGCAATAAATGCCGGATCTTTTTCCAGCACTTTTATTGAAGGATTTTGTAAAAATTTATTATACTTCACTTCATCAGCGAATATTGATTTTTTAAACATCATCTCAACATATTTTTCAAAGCTCCCTTTAAATTTATTTTGAATATTCTCATAAATGCCGGGATGTTGTTCTATAGGCATATTATCATGATAAAGTTTCAGCATAGCAATAGTAACTTTCATATCAACAGGTGCATTGTAATCAATAAAATGCTTTTCACTATTTTCCGATAATACTTCTAATAAGGAATCTATTATTTCATCATCTTCAGGATCATTAAGCATAGTAAGATAGAGATATCTCGCTCTATTGGCAAAAAATATAATCTCAGATGCCTTAAAAAATGATTCGTACAAATATTGCCTTGCACATTTAAACGGTTTTCTTTCTTTTACAGCATTTTCTATTAATGTAAGCGCTTCACCATAGCGTTTTTGCCTTTCTTCATTTTGTGATACCCATTCTGTAAATTCATTTTCAAGTTCTTTTTTCTTATCATATATTTTCAACTTTTTTAAGCCCTGACTCTGACCAATAGAATACTTCCAATAATTACTTGAACGTGAGTACTTTGAATCATATTGAATGCGTATCTTCTGGCTTTTCATCATATCTTCCAGTAATATTTTATGACGCAGGCCCCTTATCATTATTCTGTTTGGATGAGTAACCTCTAATAACTCATTAACTCCAAATGAAGTCATATATCGATCTGTGCTTCCTGAAAATCCAAGTACCATTGCAAAATCTCCCATATTAACACCCTTAAGTGAAATAGGTAAATAGTACCCTGGCTTGTAAGGAATATTATCAACAGAGTATTCAGCAGGTTTACCGTCAGGCCCACAATAAACTCTAAAAAGGCTAAAATCCCCGGTATGACGAGGCCACATCCAGTTATCCGTATCATGTCCAAACTTGCCTATAGAAGAAGGAGGGACTCCAACCAGGCGAATATCTTTAAAAACCTCGTAAACGCAAAGATAAAAATAATTCCCCCCGTAAAATGATACTACCTCTGCCTCATAATGAGTTTCTTTAACTGCTTCCTTTTCAATTGTATCAGAAAGTATTAAAATTTGCTCATTTCGCTCTTCTTCCAATAAAGTATCCGATAAATTTTTGTTTATTTCTTCACTAACATCTTCTATTCTTATTAAAAATTTAACTGTCAGATCCGGATTTGGCAATTCTTCATCTTTTGACCAGGCCCAGAATCCATCTTTTAAATAGTCATGTTCAACTGTACTGTGATTCTGTACCTGACTGAATCCACAATGATGATTAGTAAGCAGCAATCCCTCTTCTGAAATAATCTCACCAGTACAAACACCGCCAAATAATACAATCGCATCTTTTATACTACTTTTGTTGATATCGTAAATATCTTTATCAGTTAATTTCAATCCAATTTCTTTCATTTTTGCCATATTAATTTTTTCAATAAGAGGCAATAACCACATCCCTTCATCTGCCAGAAGATTATTACAACAGGCCATTAACAAAATCCAAATCAATAAAATATATCTTCTCATACCATTATAATTTATATTATATCTACTTCATTTTATTCTAAATTACTAATTAATAAATTTAAATTCAACTGATTATTTAATAATCGAAAAGATTTTCTATGATAGGGAGTTAAGCCATATCTGGATATTGCTTCCCTGTGTTTCTCAGTTGCATATCCTTTATTTTGTTCCCAACCATATTTGTCAAATTCCTTATGAATTTTCATCATATAATCATCTCTAAATGTTTTTGCCAGAACAGAGGCAGCAGCTATTGAATAATATTTAGAATCGCCTTTAACAATACATTTATGTTGTACTGATTTATATTTAATGAATTTATTTCCATCAATTATTAAATATTCCGGTTTGATTCTTAATTTATCAATAGCTCCATGCATAGCCACAAAAGTTGCTCTAAAAATGTTCAGCTTATCAATTTCATTATTATCAAGATATTCAATAGCCCAGCAAACAGCAAACTTTTTAATTTCATCTCTTAGAATGTATCTCTCCTTTTCACTCAGCTTCTTTGAATCGTTTAAAAATGAATGATTAAAATTTTTCGGAAGTATTACTGCAGCAGCAAAAACGGGACCTGCTAAACATCCTCTTCCTGCTTCATCACAGCCGGCTTCTAAAACATTTTCCTTATAACAACTTTTAAGTGTAGTAAAATACTTAGAGTGCGCCATTCAAGTTTGCTAAAAGCTTTAAAATTAAATACCCAAACTTAAAATGAATTATATATTTATCAAATTTTTTCCGGATTATTTCTGTATTTAATTTTATCAACATACAATTATATGACACATTAATATTACGTTTTCAAAAATCCTGTAAATATATTTTTTTATATATCAAAAAGTTATATCGCATTGATATATATCAGTCTGACTTTATTCAACTTATCTGGTTGATGCGATAATTCTTTGGTGTTAATAAGATAAAAATCAAGGTAATTGCTTTATATCTATTTTAGAACAGCTTTATATAATCCATATTATATTGAAAAATAGAAAACCAAAGTCAAAAAACTTCCGAAGGGTGAACAGGTATACAATTTTATTTAATACTCCTGAAAGAAAGGCGATTGATCAATTTTGTAGCAGATTTAAAATTTCAAACAAATCAAAATTCATGAGAGAAGCAATTATTACCGAGGTTTTAAGAAAATTTGATTCACATTACCCGACTTTATTTGAAGAAGATCAACTAACCCTATTTTAACATATCCGTTCTAAGTGCCATAATTCGAAATGTCCTTTTTCAGGATAACAGGCCTTACAAAAGATTCTGCTATTAATATGCCCTATTGCTTACAGAAATTATCTAAACAAAAGATTTTTTTCTGTCAACTTGTCTTACAATCAAATATAACAACAACATATTAAAGGCAAAACAGAGCAATAAAATCTGGCTTATAATCAATGAATAGTATGACAATAAAAGGATAATTAAATTCAGGAGGAAAGCATATATTACCGTCTTCTGATGTGTAAAACCTGCTTGTACAATTCTCTGATAAGCATGTTTTCTATGAGCTATAATTAGTTTTTCTTTATTTCTATATCTTCTGAAAAGAGTTAAAGTTGCATCGAACCAAAATACCGAAGATAACATTAACCAAATCACCAGGGATGATTTTGAAGTATTTTGATAGTAAATCGAAAATATAGCAATATTAAAGCCCAGTAGTGTACTGCCTACATCTCCCATAAATATTTTTGCGGGTTGCCAATTCCAAACCAGAAAACCCAGGGTTGAGACCAGCAATAGTAAAGCAATATTATCATTAAATAATATGAATGCTGCAGATGTTATAAAAATAACTTCCATTCCAATATATCCATCAATCCCATCTAAAAAATTAAATAAATTGATAAACCATACTGTACCCAGTAATGCTAATATTGTTAATGCAAGTCTGTTTTCAACTATATAAAATCCTAAATTAAGCTTTTCCAGGCCACCAATTATAGAAATGGCTATCCCGCTAACTATTAACTGAAATATTAATCTATATACCGGTTTAATCGCAATAATATCATCGATAATTCCAATTATTACCAGCAAAATTCCCGGCATAAAACTTAAGAATAACCTTTGGTTAATATTGTCTGTTATGTAAAAATAGACTAAGCCTAAAAACCAAATAATGGCAATGGCAAGTCCTCCACCTTTCGGAGTAGGAGTTTTATGAGAGCTGCGTTCGTTGGGAAAGTCAAGAATTGATTTCTTTATCGCTAATTTTCGAATAAAGAATGTTAAGAAAAATGATAATAAAAATAATGTAATATATATAATGACTAGTCTCATAATTTAGAAATTCCGATATTTTAACTGCCAACTAATATAATTAAAGCATAGCTTAAAACAATATTTTAATTATTAATAACCTGGTATTATATTTAATATTAAGTTCAAATTATTTCTTTTTATTGAGCCGCATTTCTTAACAATTATTTATTTTCAATCTCATACCATTCACTCCACGAAAATCCGTCACGTCCCTTGTAATATCTAAACATTATTCTACTTACTTTTTTATCCGGTTTTATCCATCCCGCACTAAATGTCTTGTTTTTGTGAAGGTCTGTTTTATAACCTTCGGTTGATTTTGTCATCTTAACAGCCTTTTCGAATGATATTTTTTGAGCTTTCTCCAAATGTCTTTTTAATTAATAAAAAACCCCGGTATTAAATTACCGGGGTATTCTGTAAGTATAACCTATATTACATATCTTTTTTTACCATCAATTTATCTCTTTTTACTATTATCCCCCATTCTTCCAGAACATTAATAGAGTGTTTAATTCTTCTTCTGCATTCCATTTCAGAAAGTTCATATTTTCTTGAAAGACTAAGTATCACTGAGCTTAATTTTTGTTTTCTTATTGCGGCTAACAGAATATCGCCGTTTAAGTCTTTAAAGTTATATTCAACTTTTGCTCCATCATCTATAGCTTTATAAGCTATAACATTACCATTGGAGTACCTTTTAATTTTAAAGGCAGGATTAATTTTTATTACATCACTGTCATTGAGATAATTCGCTGATGCTATTGAAGAGAAATTAAAGGTAAATACAAGTAAAAATACCAGAAAGAATAGTTTAGAAGTCTGTAATAATTTGCTATGCAAAGTGATAGGTTTCATTTTTAGGGTTTTATTATGAAATAAAAATTTTAACTTTTGAAAAAATGGGGGAATAAATTTAATATTTTTTTTTCAATTATCATAATAACATTAAAAATAAAACAATTAGAAGTAAAACATGTTCAAAATTTCCGCATATTTTACTATAATTTCATTAATCCTAATTAACAGGCCATTTACATAAAAAAAAGCAACCTTCATACAGGCAGTTGATATTTATCAACAATTTCCCGCCACTTATCTAATAGTCTATTGCAGACTCAGAATTTTGAATTATTATTGTTGTCATATTTTCAAATAAAAAACTTATATCATGAAAAGGGGAAGCATTAATTTTTTAGTAGTAAAACATAAAAGAAGAACCAGGCAGGTGTCTTTTGAAAACATTGACAAATTAAATATTTTAGTTTCAGCAGAAGTAAAAAATAATCTTTTCAATATTGTTAAGGTACCACGTACCAAACTCGTTCTTAATCTTGCAGATATCAAATTTATTGATAGTTCGGGATTTACAACGTTAAACTTTATTGCTAAGGTTTCTAAAACCTTCGGTTCAAATTTCACACTATCTAATGTGTCAGACGAAGTAATGGAGCTGATAGATATATACAGGAAATTTAATATGCTGGAAGAAAATTTTAATATTGAAAAATCTGAAATAAAACAGCTAACAGTTGCATAATATATTAATTTTTAATGTATTCCCTTTATTTTAATGCTTAACGAATAACTGTTGAGGATTAATAATATGGCGATAGATGTTGCCTGCTCAGCAAAGACCTCGCACAGGGGGGATTAACGATTTATTATTTCAGGTCTACTGTCACCTTTAGTTTCTCTCTTTTCTTAAAATCTTCAATTGCAAAAATGATCAGTTTATCTACCAGTTCTGTATAGGATATGCCGCTATATTCCCATAGTTTGGGATACATACTTATCTTCGTAAATCCGGGAATTGTATTTATTTCATTAATAATAATTTGTTCTTCATCTGTTATAAACATGTCTACTCTGGCCATACCCCGGCATTCTAAAATCTTAAATGTTTTTACAGAAATCTCCTGAACTCTTTTAAGTAATTTATCAGATATCTTTGCAGGTATTTCAAGCATAGCACCCTTTTCATCAATATACTTTGCATTATATGAATAAAATTCATCATTTGGCAATATTTCACCTGCAACAGAGGCTATGGGATTTTCATTTCCTAAAACTGCACATTCAATTTCCCTGCCTTTTATCTCCTCTTCAATAATTATTTTTAAATCGTAATTAAATGCTTCTTCAATAGCATTCTCATATGTGCTACTATCCTTAACTTTACTAATACCGACAGAAGAACCCAGATTAGCGGGTTTAACAAATAACGGGATACCTATCTGACTCACTATTTGTTCAAATGAGTATCCTGACAACATATTCTCTGTGATTGTTAAAAATCTTGCAACCGGTAAACCTGCATCACTCAATAAACGCTTCATTATATCTTTATCCATCCCTATTGCTGATCCTAAAATCCCTGCACCGACACAAGGCACATTTGCCATTTTTGCCAAACCCTGTATAGTACCATCCTCACCATAAGGGCCGTGCAATACAGGAAAAATAACATCGATTTCACCAGCAGATTTATTATTATGCAGATTTATTAATTTCCTGTTTTTACCGGTAGGAGTTAAAGCTATCTCATTCTTTTGATCAACTAACCGGATCATCTTCGGATTCTCTGAGTGCAATAAATTAATGGAATTTTTATTAAGAAACCACCTGCCCGTACGATCTATTCCAATTAAAACAGGCTCATACAAATCTTTGTTCAAGGATTCTATTACATTTTTGGCGGATTGAAGTGATACTTCATGCTCTGCCGATCTGCCTCCAAAAACAACTGCTACTTTAATTTTTTCCATCCTCGTATTAAATTATTCACATAAATATATATCTTCTTGGCAAATAAACCATATTCGGTCAGCAGTTTTATACTAACCATATTCTCTTTTATTCGCTATCAGATATTCCCGATCAGATTTTAGTTAAGTTAACCTGAAATTTTCATCCATCCCCGCACATAGCACAATTAACAAAGGAAAGGTTCATATTAAACTTCACCATTCCTTTTTAAGTTCAGTATAAATTCACTAATTTTAATGAAGTATAATTAATCAATAAATAATAAAAATGAAAGTACTCAAATTTGGAGGTTCATCAGTTGGTTCTTCAGATAAAATTCTAAATGTTAAGAAAATAATTGAAAGTCAATCAGACCAGGTTATTGTTGTAGTATCTGCGATGCAGGGTATTACTGATAAACTGGAAGAACTTTGTAACTTAGCTGCTGATAATAACAAGAACTTTTTTAAAACTTATAATACAATTGAGGTTAAGCATTATGAGTTAGTAAATTCGCTTTTTAAAGATCCGGCCAAAAAGGAAGTACTATCACAGGTAAATTCAACTCTAAAAGAACTTAGCAAAATCATTAACAGTTTATATATATTAGGCGATCTTACTTTAAAAATCAAAGACCGGATTATATGTACCGGAGAAATGCTATTATCTTATATTTTAAGTAAATTAATAGATGATTGTCAACTTATTAATATCAAAAATTATATAAAAACCAATAGTGATTTTGGTAAAGCTAAGGTAAATTTTACCCACACCAACAGCTTACTATGCTATCGCTTCAGAACTATTAAAAAAACCGCTATTGTACCCGGATTTATTGCAAGCAGTGACAGAAATGAAACTACTACATTAGGGCGCGGAGGCTCCGATTATACTGCAGCAATAATTGCGGCTGCGCTGGATGCTAAACGCCTTGAGATATGGACTGATGTTAATGGATTTATGACTGCTGATCCGAAGAAAGTGCCAAAAGCATTTGCTATTGAGTCTTTGAGTTATCCCGAAGCTATGGAACTTTCACACTTTGGGGCCAAGGTTATCTATACTCCTACAATTCAGCCTGTTTACCAGAAAAATATCGAGGTTGTTATAAAAAATTCTTTTAAACCCCAGGCAAAGGGTACTATAATTTCTGAAAATGCAGGTAGTACAGGAAAATCCCTGATTAAAGGTATCTCATCTATTGATGATATTACATTAATCACACTCCAGGGGCCAGGTATGGTAGGAGTTAAAGGAATATCCAGCCGTTTGTTCGGAATTCTGGCAAATAATAATATTAATATAATTTTAATTACACAGGCCTCATCGGAATATACAATTACATTCGCAGTTAATCCATCAGATGCTAAGAATGCTGTAAGTTTGCTGGAAAAAGAATTTGAAAAGGAATTAAAATTAAGAAATGAATTAATTATACACTTAGAAAAAGACTTATCAATAATAGCCATTGTAGGTGAGAGAATGAAAAATACTCCCGGTATTTCTGCAAATCTTTTCTCCTCACTTGGCAGAAATGGTATAAGCGTTATTGCTACAGCTCAAGGATCATCTGAGTTGAATATTTCCGTAGTAATCAGGAAAGAAAGCCTGAAAAAAGCTTTAAATGTTATTCACGAAGGTTTCTTCCTGTCGCATTACAAAGAGCTACACCTATACCTGATAGGAATTGGAACTGTCGGCGATATACTTCTTAACCAAATTAAGAACCAACAAAAAAAACTGCTGGATGAGCATAAATTAAAAATTAATGTGATTGGCATTAGCAACTCAAAGAAGATGCTGATAATGCAAAATGGCATCAACCCTGGTAACTATAGGAAAGAACTGGAAAAAAATGGTGAAAAGGCTGATATTGACCTTTTTATTGAGAAAATGAAATATCTGAATCTTCGAAATAGTGTGTTTATTGACTGTACCGCAAGCAAAGACATTGCTTCAATATATAAAAAAGTACTTGAGTCATTTATTTCAGTTGTGGCTGCTAATAAAATTGCCTGTTCATCGGAATATTCTCTTTACAGGGATCTGAAGAAAACTGCCATAGATAAAAATGTTAAGTTTATTTTTGAAACAAATGTTGGGGCCGGACTTCCAATAATAAATACACTTAATGACCTGATAAAAAGCGGGGACAGGATAATCAAAATTGAAGCCGTATTATCAGGAACTTTAAGTTTTATTTTCAACGAATTAAGTGAAAAAACTCCACTTAGCAAAGCCATCCGGATAGCTACAGAAAAAGGCTTTTCAGAACCTGACCCCCGCACTGATTTAAGTGGTATTGATGTGAAAAGAAAGTTATTAATATTAGCCAGGGAAGTAGGACATGAAATAGAAATGAAAAATATTAAATTAAAGCCTTTTTTACCCGAAGGATGCTTTAAGGGATCAATTGATGATTTCTGGAATGCTGTTAAAAAGCTTGATAAAGAGTTTGAGTTAAACAGAAAAAAGCTTGTTGCGGAAAATAAAAAATGGAGGTATGTTGCAAAACTTGAAAATAGCATTGCTAAAATCGAACTTAAAGAAATAGACAGCTCACATCCTTCATATTTTCTCGAAGGCAATAATAATATAATCCTTATTACAACAGAACGTTACAATGAACAGCCAATGGTAATCAGGGGATATGGTGCCGGAGCTGAAGTAACAGCAGCAGGTATTTTTGCTGATACTATCCGAATTGTGAATATTTAATCCGTATTCATTACAGTGCTTTGACTACCAAATCAGTGCGAATGAAAGTTATCGGTATTGTCACTAATAAAGATAATAATATCTTTAAATTTGATTTAATTGTTCCGAAATAAAATTCTTGTAAAAAAATTAATAAAAAACATTTTAATATCTGAACAGTTTGAATTAAATGATAATTTTTATATTTGGTCATCAGAAATTACTGTTCAAATAATGCCGGATATTTCATAAGCTATGTCAGACAAGATTTTATATTACTCCACAAACCGTAAAGCGGAAAAAGTAACTTTCAAAGAAGCATTATTGAAGGGTCTTGCCCCTGATCAAGGCTTATTTATGCCTGACCCCATACCAAAAATTAATATTGAAGAGATACTAAACTTTGGTAATAAGGCATACCATGAAATAGCATATGAAGTAGGCAGAAAATTCCTGTTTAATGACATCCCGGATGAAGATTTATATCATATAACCAAAAACGCATACAACTATGATATCCCGATAGAACAGGTTTATGAACGAAAATTTATTATGCATCTTGATCAGGGTCCAACTGCATCATTTAAGGATTTTGCCGCACGTATGATGGGCAGGCTAATGCAGTATTTTCTAAAAAAAGAAAACAGGCGTTTATTGATTTTAACTGCTACTTCAGGAGATACAGGCAGCGCTATTGCAAATGCTTTTTATGAACTTGAAAATATTAAAGTAGTCATATTGTATCCTGAAAAGGAAGTTACTGACAGGCAACGCAAACAGATGACCACTTTGCATAAGAATATTCAGATTATTGCACTTAGAGGAAAGTTTGACGACTGCCAGTCAACAGTTAAAAGAGCGTTTGCTGATAAAGAACTTGGATACCTTAGTCTTTCTTCGGCAAATTCAATAAATATAGGCCGTTTGCTTCCGCAGTCCATATATTATATTTATACCTTTGCCAAGCTTTGTAAAGAAAAGAATGATGAAATAATATTTTCCGTGCCGTCAGGTAACTTTGGTAATCTTATGGGCGGATTAATTTCTTTGAAAATGGGATTGCCTGTCAAACGTTTTGTAGTATCAACAAATGAAAACGATGAAGTACCTGTATATTTGAAAACCGGCAAATATAATACAATTGTACCTTCCGTTAATTGCATCTCAAGTGCAATGAATGTCGGCCATCCAAGCAATATGGCACGCATTGTGGCTTTATATAATGGCATAATGGATGATAAAGGCATTATCCATAAAGAACCTGATCTTGACAGAATAAGGAATGACATGTTTGCTGTAAGTATAAACGATATTAAAACAAAACAGACAATAAAAGAAGTATATGATAAATATAATGTAATGATAGAGCCGCATGGCGCTGTTGGCTGGGCCGGATTAATGGAATATTTTAAAACTAATAACAATGATGCTTCACCGGAACAACTTTGTGTATGCCTTGAAACAGCACATCCTGCCAAATTTCCGGATGAGGTTAGAGAGATATTAAATATAGAGCCTGATTTGCCAGAAAGTCTGAAAGGCCTGGAAAATAGGGAAGAACAGTATATAGTACTGAATAATGACTATAGTGAATTTAAGAATTATTTAAGGGATATGTATTCCTGAAGTAAATGTTAAAAATAAAACCTGTTAAACTGATTTTTTATGCACGCATTATGTTCAGACCTGGAAGGTATCTGGGTCCCGGAAGTTTGGATAAACGTTGCCAGAACAACTGGCATTGATGAGCTAAAACTTACAACCAGAGATATTAAAGATTATGATGAGCTGATGACACACAGGCTCAAAATCCTAAAGAAGCATGGATTAAAACTAAAAGATATACAAAACGCTATAGGAAAGATAAAGCCCTTTGACGGAGCTCTTGAGATGATTAACTGGCTGAAAGAAATTACACGTTTTGTTGTAGTCTCCGATACTTTTGTTGAGTTTGCAGATCCCCTGATGAAGCAGCTTGGCAGACCCCTTCTTTTTTGTAATTCATTAGCAGTTGACAGTAATAATAATATTACCGGATATAACCTCAGGCAAAAGGACCAGAAAAGAAAAGTAATACTGGCACTTAAAAGCTTAAACTATAAAGTTATTGCTATGGGAGATTCATATAACGATATATCAATGCTTAAAGAAGCAGACAAATCTATACTTACCCGTCCACCACAGAATGTTATTGATGATTACCCTGAATTTCCGGTTGTTCATGAGTATAAAGATTTAAAAGAAATACTCATTAAGTATTTTAATAATGAAATCTAATGAATGATTCAGGACACAAATTTCTGAAAAGGAATATTGGACTGGTTCTTGGACTGTTATCATTTCTGTTTATTTTACTTTTTATAAAGCTCGAACCTGGTAAACCTGTTATTACCAGGGCCTTTGCAATTGCTGTTTTAATGGCTGTCTGGTGGACTACCGAAGCAATACCACTGAGTATTACTGCTCTTTTACCGGTAGTACTTTTCCCTCTCCTGGGAGTGCTTGATGGTAAAGAAGTATCAGAAGCATACTTCAACCATATAATATTTATTTTCATTGGTGGATTTATAATGGCATTAGCTATTGAAAAATGGAATTTGCACAAGCGAATAGCTCTTAGAATATTATTATGGATAGGCGCCAGTCCGGGACGGATATTATTAGGTTGTATGCTTGCAACTTCATTGTTATCGATGTGGATTTCAAATACAGCTACAGCAATGATGATGATTCCTATTGTAACCTCCATAATTTTTGAAATAGAAGGCAGTTTAAGTAAAAAAGATATTTATAATTATTCAACAGGATTATTGCTTGGCATAGCCTATAGCGCCTCAATAGGAGGCATTGCAACCCTTGTGGGGACACCTCCGAATCTTATCTGTGTTAGAGTTATGAATATTCTGTATCCTGATGCACCTGAATTAATGTTTAATCAATGGCTTTTATTTGCGTTTCCTATTACAATAATCATGTTTTTTATTGTCTGGCTGTTAATAAAAATTCTGTTTATAAAGAAGATCAGACTGGTTAATATGTCAAAAGAATCTATTAAAAGCCAGTATCAAAGTATGGGTAAATTATCATATGAAGAAAAGATTGTATTTATCCTTTTTATCTTACTCGCACTATTATGGATTTTTCGCCCGGGATTTAAGTTTAATAACTTTAGTATTCCCGGATGGGCAGCATTATTTAAGCATTCAAAATATATTAATGACGGAACAGTTGCTATTTTGATTTCTGTAGTCTTATTTATA